>Ga0209751_10002443_pt1 | contig 18496 bp, 15 predicted proteins | sample RifCSP13_1_FD_184019 | JGI IMG/M metagenome (GOLD analysis project Ga0209751, IMG submission 184019) | Soil microbial communities from Rifle, Colorado - Rifle CSP2_sed 13_1 (SPAdes) (version 2) | ecosystem: Environmental > Terrestrial > Deep subsurface > Rock core/Sediment | place: Rifle... | reverse complement strand
CCCCACCTGCTCCCGGATGTTCTCCCTGATCACGCCCGCCAACCTGCCAGAGATCACTCCTGCGCTTTCTGGCTCGCACGCCGACGATGTCACCGGAGGCATGCTGAGCAAAGTGCAGCAAAGCCTGCATCTCGCCAGCCAGATTCCCGGGCTGGAAGTGCTCATATTTTCCGGTGATCAGCCCGGCAATGTCGTCCGCGCCCTGAGCGGAGAAAATATCGGCACCCTCCTGCGCAGTTGACCCGGAGAGCCAGATGACCGACCTGTAAGTCGACCATCAGCGTGTTATCATTACAACTGCAAAACCAGCCTAACTCAAAATTTTTCCGTGATCCAATGATTATCACCCGCTCCCAACTCGAAGCAATCGAAGAGCAAACCCTGGCTCCATATGGCATCCGCAGCAAGAACACGAAAGGCCGCGCTTACCCGGATGACGAGCCCGAATACCGCACGACCTTCCAGCGCGACCGCGACCGCATCCTGCACACGACTGCCTTTCGCCGCCTGGAATATAAAACTCAGGTGTTCATCACCTCCGAAGGCGATTACTACCGCACCCGCCTGACCCACACGCTCGAGGTGGCCCAGATCGGACGCACCGTCGCCCGCGCCCTGGGAGCCAATGAAGACCTTTTGGAGGCCATTTGCCTGGCGCATGACCTGGGCCATCCGCCTTTCGGGCATTCCGGCGAGGTCGCTTTAGCCCGCCTGATGAAGGACTTCGGCGGTTTCGACCACAACAGGCAATCTCTGCGGATTGTCACCCAGTTGGAGCGGCGCTTTCCGGATTTTCCCGGCCTGAACCTGACCTGGGAGGTTCGGGAAGGCATCGTGAAGCACGAATCCGAGTACGATGTCGCTGACGCCAGTGACTACAATCCTGAACTGCGCGGTCACCTGGAAGCCCAGATCGCCAATGCCGCCGACGAGCTGGCTTACACCGCGCACGACCTGGACGATGGCCTCCGCTCGGGTATGATCACACCCCATATGCTCTCCGGGGTCACGCTGTGGGAAATACTGGTGAAAAGCGTCGAGTGGCGCGGGGGCGAATTCGACGAGCTGACCCGCCATCGCCTGATCCGCCGCTTGATCGGCATGGAGGTGACCGATATCATTCACGCCACCCACCAGCGCCTGCTCGAAAGCCAGGTCAAATCCGTAGAAGAACTACAGCGCCTGGCGTACAACGTGATCGGTTACGGCGAGGATATGCATCGCCGCAACCGGGAGCTGAAGGATTTTCTATATACCCATCTTTACCGCCATCACCGGGTGGTACGCATGTCGATGAAGGCAGAGCGTATCATTGGCGAGTTGTTCTTCGCTTACCAGCGCGAGCCTGAGATGCTCCCCCACCATATCCAGGAGGATATCGAGGCGCGCGGCCTCGAACGCATCATTTGCGACTATATCGCCGGCATGACCGATCGCTTTGCGGTGGACGAATACAAAAAATTGTTCGACCCCTCCACCAAGCCCTGAAACCCTCAACAAAATCTGGTAAAATAAGTCATATTTGGGATTTCCCGTGCATAATCCCAGAAATTTTTTTAACTGCAAGCGGAGTAATTTATGAATGAGCCGATCTACCTGACCGCTGAGGGAGCCGCCCGGATGAAAGCCGAGCTGGAAAAGCTGGTGGGGACAGCCCGAGAAGAGCTGGCCAGGCGCCTGCGGGTGGCGATCCAACAAGGCGATTTATCCGAGAACGCCGATTATCATAAAGCCAAAGAAGATCAAGCCTTCCTCGAAGGCCGGATTCAAGAGCTGGAATACCTGCTCAAGAACGCGACGATCATCGCTGAAAATAATGGAAATAAAGAAGAGATAGATATCGGGGCCAGAGTTACCGTCCAGGAGGAGGATTTCGATCCTGAGACATACCATTTGGTTGGGCCAAAAGAAGCTGACCCGCGCAATGGGCGTATCTCGTATGAATCACCTATCGGTCAGGCTTTGCTCGGTCGCCGGGCAGGGGAAAAGGTCAGCGTACAGACCCCCGGTGGGACAATTTATCTATTTATATTAAGCATCGAATAAAGCCCTCCCCCGCTTCGGGGAGGGGGTTGCAGGAACAAATGTCTCTGTGCGGGCTGCAGCCCCGCACAGAGATATATGTTAATCAGGGGTGACTTTTTGCCAGACAGATTTTTCCAGGATCAAATGGTCAAAGACCCCGTCAGCAGCCAGCGCGTTCGGAGCGTAGCTCATATCCACCACGCGCCCGATCATGCGCAAGGAATTGGTCTGCATGACGAGCTCGCTGCCCTGCTCGGCGAGGACCAGCTCGCCCTTGCCTTCCAGTTTCTTGCGAATCCCCTCGTTGAGGTATGAGTGCGCGCTCATCAATACCTTGGTATCGGTTTGGGCTGATTTAGCTTCAAAGAGCCAAACCTCGAAAGCGGTGACCTTTTTGGGTTCGCCAACGCCGAGCGTCTCAAGGATGCCGATCCCGCACGAGCCTAAAAACTCGCCGGAAGGAGATTCGATGTCGAATTGATGTTCGAAGCGGTCATCCCCGATCTGGTAAGATGAGAGGAATTGGAACAAGGGGGGTTCTTCGCCCAAAGCGGTGAAGTCGGTCCACTCATACTTCTGCCCCGCCACCCTGGCTGCCCCGGCTGGCGCGGCTGCCGTTGAGCGTTCCCGCCATCTGGCAATCAGCTCTTTGCCGTAGAACAAATAAACTGCGCCACCCACCACGCCGAGGGTGATCACGCACATCACCGGCAGCAGCCAGCCCAAAACACTCCGGCCTGCTGCGGTTTCTTCAGCTTCGCTTCCAGTGTCAGCGGGCGCCTCTCCTGCTCCTGACGGGAGCTGGGCTTGCACGGTGGACCCATACGCCCGGATTGTCTCAATGTTCAAATTTTTGGGCTCGGCGGCAACAGCCTGCAGCAGCTCGTCCCCGTTCTCACCCAGGTCGCCGAAGCGCTTGATTGCCAGGGGAGCGTCCGGACTTTGCGCGTACGACTCGATCGCCATGCGTAAATACTCTTCCTGCAGGTCTGGGCGCAGATGCACCACCGCGGCGTCTGTCCACTCCACAGGATTGATGAGCCAGGCATAGATGATACCCAGGATAAGACCCACCAACACACCAGCAGCCCCCATGACCAGGGGTTTATTGAATTGTTCACGAATGGCGTCCATTTTATTCTCCATAGCTCAAATTGAAATTCCCTTGAAAGGTATGCGTCCGGCATACTCGCACAAATATTCTATCATCATCTCATGCAGTTTGCCAGTCAATTTTTGCTTCTCGGTGCAAGATTTATGCCGGGTAGGAAGCTTCTTCTGGGGTGACCTCGTCGAGTGGATAAGTCTGCTCGCAGCGGATGCACTGGGCGTTCCGTTTATCTGCGACCACCAACAAACCGCCACACTCGGGGCAAGGTCTTGCCAGCGGTTTCTTCCACGAGGTGAAATCGCAGTCCGGAAAATTGGCGCATCCATAAAAAACTCGCCCTTTGCGCGTCTTGCGTTCGACCAGGTCGCCGCCATCTTTCGGGCAGGATATCCCCAGTTTCTCCAGCCAGGCTTCGGTGTAGCGGCATTCAGGGAAATTGCTACAACTGATGAATTTGCCATACCTGCCCCAGCGGATCACCAGCTCATGCCCGCACTGTGGACACTTCCGCCCAATTGGCTCGGGGCCGGTTTTCATCTCGGGGATCAACTGCTCGGCTCGCGCCACCTGCCTGGAAAATGGGCCGTAAAAATTGCTCACCGTCTCCACCCAGGCCTGCTCGCCTGAAGCGATGCGATCGAGATCGGCTTCCATGTCTGCAGTAAAGCCTGTATCCACAATGTTTGGGAAATGATCGCTGATCACATCGTTGACCAGGATACCCGTCTCGGTGGGGAGCAAGCGCTTATTATCCCGCACCACGTAGCCCCTTTGCTGAAGGGTGGACATGATGGGCGCATAAGTGGATGGCCTGCCGATGCCATTTTCCTCCAGGGTGCGCACCAGGCTGGCTTCGGTGTAACGCGGCGGTGGTTGGGTGAAGTGCTGCTCGGGGATCAGCCTGACCAGCTTCTGCGCCTGGTTCTCTGCCAAACCCGGCGGTATGCGCGTCTCCCCGTTCTCCTCCTCCTTTTGGTCCTCGTCTCGGGCTTCCTCGTAAACCGTCAGGAAGCCGGGGAAGCGCACCGTCGAGCCCGAGGCGCGCAACAGATACAGGCTGGTAGATGACTTCCCTAAAATCTCGACAGTCAATGTGTCATAGATTGCTGCTGTCATTTGAGAGGCGACAAAGCGCTGCCAGATTAACTGGTATAGCCGGTATTGGTCCCGATTCAGAAATTCTTTGATCGCCTCGGGTTGGCGCAACACGGAAGTCGGGCGAATCGCTTCATGGGCCTCCTGTGCGCCGCGCGCCTTGGTTTTATACTTCGGCGCCTCCTTGGGCAAGAACTCCTGGCCATATCGGGAGGCGATAAACTGGCGCGCTTCTCCTTGGGCCAACTCCGAGATATTGGTGGAATCGGTGCGCATGTAGGTGATCAAACCCACATTCCCGTCCCCAGCCAGCTCGATGCCCTCGTAAAGCTGTTGGGCCAGCGCCATAGTCCTCCGGGTGGTATAGCCAAGCCGGCGGGAGGCCTCCTGCTGCAGGGTGCTGGTGATGAACGGCGCTGCCGGATTGCGCCTGCGCTCGCCGCGTTTGATCCTGTCGATCGCATAGGCAGCCATCTCCATATCTGCCAGGATCGGATTGACCTCCGCCTCATTGTTGAGCTGCACCTCTTGCCCGTCTACTTTTACTAATTTTGCGATGAACGAAACCTTACCGCCTTCGGGTAAGAACTCGGCTGCTATCGTCCAATATTCTATGGGCACAAATGCAGCTATCTCACGCTCCCGATCGACAATTAATTTCAAAGCCACCGATTGGACTCGCCCGGCGGAGAGCCGGCCGCGAATCTTGCGCCATAGCAGCGGGCTGAGGTTGTAGCCCACCAGCCGGTCGAGGACCCGGCGAGCTTGCTGGGCCTTCACCAAGTCCATATTGATCTCCCGCGGGTGCGAAAACGCTTCGGCAATGGCTGGCTCCGTGATCTCGTGGAACACCACCCGGTGTGAATTGCCGGGCTTGATTTGGGCAGCCTCTACCAGGTGCCAGGCGATTGCCTCCCCCTCCCGATCGGGATCGGTCGCCAGGTATACCTCTTCAGCCTCCCGCACCGCGGCTTTCAGCTCCCTGACGACCTCTTTCTTTTCCTTCGGGACGCGATATTTCGGGAGGAAATTGTTCTCCACGTCCACGGATAATTGGGACTTCAACAGGTCACGCACGTGCCCAATCGAGGCTTTGACCGTATACTCTTTGCCTAAAAATCGTCCTACTGTGCGCGCCTTGGCTGGCGACTCGACGATCACCAATTTTCCGGATTTATTGGTTTTTGCTGGAGCTTTAAGGCCTTCGTGCGCTTCAGTCCGCCCTAGGCGATTCATCGTCGTGCCACACACAGGGCATACGCCGCGAGTCACGGGCGAACCCACGCGGTTAAAAGTGGCAACTGGATCCTTCATCTCGCGTTTTGTTTTGCACTTGACACAATATGCTTCCAACGATAAAACCTCCTGGTCAGATATAATTCATGTCTTCGGTTTTTAACTGGCTGACAATCTGGCGCACCTTCTGCGCCTGGTCTTTTCGACAGACCAGCAGTACATCCCCGGTATCGACCACAACCAGGTCTTCAACGCCTATCGTGACGATCAAACGGTGCTCTTGATTCACGTATACCAGCGACTGGCGCGTGTCTAGACCAATATGGTGCCCACCCATGACGATATTCCCCTGGGCATCTGCCGGCAGCACATCGAAAAGCGAATCCCAACTGCCCACGTCATTCCAACCCAGGTTGCCAGCCGGAATGACTGCCGCTTTTTTGGCACCCTCCATAATCCCGTAGTCGATGGTTTCGGGATTTATTTTGGGCCAGACCCGCCCAAGCGTCTCAGCCTGGGCGGAGGTGCCCCACGCCGCCGCAATCTCGTTTAATTGGAGATGCAACTCAGGCATTTGGTTGCCAAATTCGTCCAGGATGTGATCAACTAGCCAGACAAACATGCCGGAATTCCACGCATGATCACCAGCCGTCAACATCTCCCGGGCGTGCTCTTCATCCGGCTTCTCCTTAAACCGGACCACCTGATACACATCTCTGCCCCCATAGTTGCCGAGCTTTTCGCCCAGTTGGATATAACCATATCCCGTTGCCGGATACGATGGAGTAATCCCCAGTGTGACCAGCAAGCCTTCTTGAGCCACCCGATAGGCGGTCGCCAGCAGGTCTCGAAAACCCTCTTCATTTCCAATAAAATGATCCGAAGTGAGCACAGCCATTACCGCCTGGGGATCACGGTGTTTCAGCACGACCCCGGCAAACCCAATGACCGAAGCAGTGCCGCGTGGCATCGGCTCGAGCAAGAAATTTTCAGCCGGAATCGAGGGGCTTTGTTCGCGCAGGATCGCTGCCTGCTCCGCCACGGTTACCACCAATATTCGCTCGGGTGGGAACAACCCCTTCAGACGTTCCACCGAAGTCTGAAACAGGCTGCGCTCTTCGAGAAGCCTCAACATCTGTTTAGGCCGCGCCTGGCGGGAGAGCGGCCACAGGCGTGTGCCGCCACCTCCAGCCATGATGACTGCATAATAATGCTCAAGCATCATTCACCTAGTAATCGCGATTATTCTACTCGATAATCGTCGCCCAACTCGCGTACAGAAATGTAATTCATCGCGCCCACCTGGCGGGCCAGCCCTTTCAGCTCGAGCATGGTCAGTGTGGCGGTCACCTTTTCGATTGGCAGGTCGGTCTGGCGGGAGATTTCATCTACGTGGACGGGCACCTGGCTTAACACGCTCAGCAGGCGCTGCTCGGTTGCATTGGCAGGCAATTCTCTGCGGGCGCTGCGGTGCATCTGGGCGCGGGTCAGGTTCAACGCTTCCAACACCTCGCCAGGGTCCAACAGCGGGCGTGCCCCCTGCTGGATCAGCCTGTTCGTCCCCTGGCTTTGTGGAGCGGTGATGCTCCCCGGCACAGCAAACACATCTCTACCCTGGTCGGCCGCAAAGGTCGCCGTGATCAACGCGCCGCTGCTCTCTCCCGCTTCTACAACCACAACCGCCAGTGATAACCCGGCGATGATCCGGTTTCTCGGCGGGAAATTCAAGCCATCGGGGGGTGTCCCGGGGGCGTAATCGCTGAGCAACGCCCCATGGCGCAGGATTTCGCCAGCCAGGAGGCGGTGCTCGGGCGGGTAAATCCGGTCAACGCCGTTGCCCAATACAGCCAGGGTGCGGCCTCCCGCTTCCAATGCGGCTTTGTGCGCCACGCCGTCGATGCCGCGCGCCAAGCCACTCACCACGCTGATGCCACTCCTGGCAAGCATGCCGGCGATCTCCGTGGTCACCTGCCGACCGTAGGGCGTAAGGCGCCGGGTGCCGACGATGGCAATCGCCCATTCATCCTCCGGGAGCAAGCCGCCGCGAACGTATAAAACCGGCGGGGGCAATTCGATTTCTTTGAGACGGACGGGGTACTCCGGGTCATCCCAGGTCAGCACCTGGATATCTTTCGCCTGGATTCCCTGCCATACCTTTTCCAGATCCACGCTCGATCGCATCTGGAGAAAATTCTCGACAATTTTTGAGCTGAGACCTGCGGCTCTAAGCGTCTCGCCTGGGGCGTGCCAGGCCGAAACTACGTCCCCAAAATGGTTGATCAGCGCCTGCATACGAGCGGCGCCGATCCCTCTGACCAGATTAAACCCTACCCAATACAATTTGGGTTCGTTCAAAATTTTCCCCAATCCAGTCGCTCAAATCAGAATAAAGTCGCTCTCAGAATACCATACGTTTTTCACGGATGTCAAGAAGTTATATCGATCATCTTTGTTCATGACAGGTTTTGTGCACACAAGCGCAAGGTCCTAGCTATCGGGCAGCAACCCGGGAATCAGGCGGACGATAATCTGCTTCTTTGCCAGCTCGATCTTTGCGATCACCGTATCGATCACCGGCAGAAGAACTTCCTTTCCATTTCCCATGCGCACTACACAGATATCATTCGCCCCGGTCTCCAAAATCCCGGTGACGACACCCAGGGGCTCACCGCTCTCCAGGATTGCCCGCATTCCGATGACTTGATGATGGTAGTATTCGCCTTCAGGCAACTCTGGAATGGTATCTGTATTGGTATATACCAGCCAATTGCGAAATATGCCCACACATTCGAGATCGGCGCAGCCTTCGAAGGCGATCAGCAACCCCTCTTTGTGCCTGCGGCAATTACGTATCTGCCTCGGCTGGTAGTCAGCGCCGATAAAAACCAACCTGCCAGGCAGGATCCGCTCTGGATAATCGGTCAGAACCTCCATGAAGATCTCGCCGCGAACCCCATGCGGACGGTGTAGCTTTCCAATTACTACAAAGGCAGGCTCGCCTACTTCTGGCGAGCCTGCAGGCCCTTGAGTTCGATGAGAACCTTTTCCCGCAGTCATCTCGGTTCTTCAATATCTAAATTTGCCCGTTTTCCCTCTTTTGCGGCTGCCACCCGCAATAGCAAGCGCATGGCGTTCGCCACACGGCCATTTCTACCGATCACTCTCCCCATGTCTTCCTTCGCCACGTGCAAATGCAGATGATGCGAGACGCCGCGTTGGCTCTGAGTGACGTGTACCTGGGTTGGGTCCTCGACCAGCGAGTGGGCAATGAATTCAATTAATTCTTTCAAGATTACCTCCCACCGAGAGGTTACTGTTTGAAACGAGATTAACTATTTTATGGATTACTTGCTCTTCGGCAGGATATCCTGGTGGGTCTTTGCGCTGGTATTCCGGGCAGTTTCAGCGGCAGCAGCCTCTTCCAGAAGCGCCTCCACTGCCTCGCCATTCTTAAAGCGCTCATACCTGTCCAGCAATCCGGCGACCTTAAACAACCTGGCGACCGATTCGCTCGGTTGGGCGCCTTGACTCAGCCAATCGTAAATTCGATCTTCGCTGAGCTGGATGGTTGCTGGACGTGTACGCGGGTTGTAAAAACCCAGGATTTCCAGAAAGCGACCGTCGCGAGGGCTTTCCTTGTCCGCAGCCACAATCCGGTAGCTGGGCTGCCCTTTCGCTCCAGTACGGCGCAAACGAATACGAACCATAACCTTCTCCTAAATAGATATATTATCCGAACAGGTGTGGAATTCCACGCCGGCCCGATTTCTTGAGTGTTTTAAAGAGGCGCTGCGCCTCACGGTACTGCTTGATCAGGCGGTTTACATCCTGCACTTCGGTTCCCGAGCCGCGGGCAATGCGCCTCCTGCGGCTGGCGTTCAGGACATCCGGTCTGTTCCGCTCCAGCCTGGTCATCGAATTGATGATCGCCTCGGTCATTTTAAACTGTTTTTCAGCATCCTGGGGGTTGATCTGGCGCGCCATTTTTCCCATACCGCCGGGCATCATGTCCAGAAGCTGGCCTAAGGGACCTAATTTGCGCAACTGGCGCAGTTGATCACCAAAATCTTGCAAGGTGAATTCACCAGAGATCAGTTTTTCCGCCTGCTTCTGCGCCTGATCCTGGTCATAAGCCGCTTCAGCTCGCTCGATCAGGCCGATCATATCGCCCATACCCAGGATGCGCGAGGCAAGGCGGTCTGGATCGTAAGCCTCGATCGCCTCCAGGCCCTCGCCGGTCCCCAGAAACTTGATCGGCACGCCTGTCACCGAGCGGATCGAGATCGCCGCCCCACCCCGAGCGTCGCCATCCATTTTGGTCAGGATCAGGCCCGTCAAAGGCACCACATCCCGAAAACCGCTGGCGATATTGACCGCCTCCTGGCCGATCATCGCATCTACGACCAGCAGAGATTCGACCGGATTTACCCGTTTTTGGATCGCGCGCAGCTCCTCCATCAGCTCGTTATCCAATTGTGAGCGGCCCGCCGTATCCAGGATGACTGCGCTATAGCCGCCTTTTTCGGCATGCTGAAAAGCCCGGGCGGCCAGATCTGGTGGTTTCACCCCGGCCTCGTAATGGACGGGGAGGTTCAGCTGCTCGCCGAGGGTTTCAAGCTGCCGCACGGCTGCCGGGCGATATGGGTCGCAGGCAACCAGGAGCACCCGCTCGCCTTGGGAACGCAGGTAACGTCCCAACTTCCCCGCCGCGGTGGTCTTACCTGAGCCTTGCAGCCCGACGAGCATCAAGACCCTGGGCTTTGGGCCGGAAAGATTCAGGCGATCTGGCGCTCCCAGGGTGGAGATCAATTCTCCGTGAACAACCTTGACCACCTGCTGCCCGGGATTCAGGGCTCGGGAAACTTCGTGCCCTACAGAGCGCTCCCGAACCCGTCCGACGAAATCCTTGACGACCGCATAGTTAACGTCCGCCTCCAGCAAAGCCAGGCGGACTTCACGCATGGCTGCGTCTACATCCTTTTCGGAAAGCTTGCCGCGCCTACGAAGCTGATGAAATATATTATCCAACCGCTGAGTCAGGTTCTCAAACATAGCATTGCATTTTAGTATGGAAGGGATGAAGCGTCAAGGATCATTTAGGCCCGTAACTTTGAAGCCAGGCTCGGGTTATAACAATGAGCAATCCACATCATTGCAATGTTTTTGAATTCCCCGAATACCAACAATAATAGTTGTGCGCGGTTTCCCGGTCACGCAAAAGGAAGAACTACAAAGATACGACGACTAAGTAATAATAAGGAGTCAAGTTTTCTTCGTGTCTTAGTGACTTGGTGGTCAATATCAATAAAGGAGGAGGTATGTCTAAAATCGCTATAGTCACGGATAGCACATGTAATCTTACCAAAGATCAGGTTGAAAAATACAACCTCACCGTTGCCCCGCAGGTGTTGATCTGGGGAGACAAAACTTATGAGGACGGTGTGGATATCCAACCGAAAGAATTTTACGAGCGCTTAAGAACCGCATCTGTCATGCCATCGACCTCGCAGGCGACAGTTGCAACTTTCGAAAAGATATTCAAGCGTTTGTTGGCAGAAGAGTATGAAATCCTGGCGATTTTGATCTCGGACGTGCTTTCAGGCACGATCAATTCGGCAGTCCTGGCGCGCGAGATGTTCCCCAACGCCCCGATCGAGATCGTGGACTCAAAGTCCGTTTCCCTAGCCCTGGGCTTTCAGGTTTTGACCGTTGCCAGAGCCGCTCAGGGTGGAGAAATCATGGCTGAATGCGTGCAACTGGCTAAAAAGGCGTCCAAGCATACCGGCGTGGTCTTTGCCGTGGACACGCTCGAGTTTTTGCACCGCGGCGGGCGCATCGGTGGTGGAAAGCGCTTTCTGGGAACAGCGTTGAAAATCAAGCCCATCCTGGAATTGAGGGAGGGGCGGGTAGAAGCTTTGGAGCAAGTACGGACGCGCAAAAAATCCTTGTCGCGCCTGGTAGAAATTTTAGAAGAGCGTGTTGCCGGCAAATCACCCATCCGCCTGGCTGGCTTGCACGCTGACGCCTACGAGGATGCCAAAGAAATCCTCTCCCTGGCCAATGAAAGAATCCAGTCTGTTGAAAACATACTCTCCGAGGTCAGCCCAGTGGTTGGCGCAAATGCCGGCCCGGGGACCGTCGGGCTGGCTTATATGGCAGGTATGTAACCGAGTTAGCCATCTTCCAGTACATCTTCCCCTGCCTCCAGCTATTTCGACCTGATTGTGAGCTCTGTGTGGACACCTGTTGCAATTTTGCTGCAACAGGTGTCCTCCATTTCTTGAAAATCATCACAGCATGTCGATATCGAGGACTGTTCCTGGCAAGTTCTGATGGTTCTTTGGGAATCGCCGTGGTGTACCACCGGATTTGGGGGTGTGAGCGTGCGTACGCACGCTCACACCCCCAAATCCGGGTCTTTCCACGGTAAATCCCAATGACCCGTTCTGATTCCCCGGAATATCCTTTGAGCGGTAAGTTATAATAGTTCCCTGTTTGTTGGTTTGGAGTTTCAGCATGGATATATTTTTTACCGACCCCACCGCCATACCCTTACCCCCCGACAAGGTGCGCATCAAACAGTTGCGCGCCGAGCCCTGGCAGGACAACCGCCGGGTGCGCGTTTATCTGGAGATCACACCCTTCCAGCAACGACCTAACAGCGAGATTGTCATCACGGACGATTCCGGTAAAGAAGTCGCCAATGTGAGCATCATCGAGACCATTGACCCCAGGATGGAATTCACCATGCACCTGCGCAGCCAGGAAACTGCCGGAGAATATCACCTGACCGCGACGCTTTTCTACGAAGTAAATATCCCTGACCCAGAGGCGGCAACAGCTATCCCAGCGGGTAAACGAGAGCGTTCGATTGTAGACCAGGCGACCACGAAATTCTCTGTATGAAACGCCTCTGGCGCTTGCGCCCATTCATCCGCAAATACAAGTGGAAGATCCTGTTATTGTTGCTGCTGTTGTTGATGGTCACAGTCGCTCAACTGGCAATCCCAGAAATCATCCGGCAGGTGATCGACGTCGGCCTGGCGCGCCGGGAAGCCAATTTTATCTTTGCGGCTGCTTTGCTTATCTTTGCCATTGGGGTGGCAATCGCCGGGATGAACTACCTTCAGCGTTATCTTGACGAGTGGGTCGCTGCGAAAATTGGCTACGACCTGCGCAACCAGATGTACGATCATATCCAGCACCTACCGTTTGCCTTTCACGACCACGCCCAAACGGGCCAGTTAATCAGCCGAACCATCGAAGACGTGCGCGCCATCGAAAGATTCGCCGGTCAGGGGATAGCCGATCTCATCCGCATGGGATTCTTGCTGGTCGGTATTGTCTCCCTGCTCTTCATCCAAAATGCTCGTTTGGCCGCTATTGCCTTGCTGCCCATGCTGCCCCTGGTTGCTATGACGACCAGCTTCGGGCGCAAGATTGGGGGCTTATTCCTGGCTGTGGATGTCGCTTTGGGCGACCTCTCCTCGCGCTTGCAGGAAAATGTCACCGGCGTTCAGGTGGTGCGCGCTTTTGCCCGCGAGTTATTTGAAATCCAGCGATTTGATCGTACCAACCGCGCTCTGTTCAACGCTCGCATTGCCGTGCTCAACCAGTGGTCCAGGATCATGCCCTCCACGCACTTCCTGGTCACCCTAGGGACGCTCCTGATCCTGTGGTTCGGGGGACAGATGGTGTTGGCCGGAGAGATGACCATCGGTGAAGTAGTTGCCTTTAATGGTTATTTGCTCCTCCTCGCTCAACCTGCCCAACAACTCACCTGGCTGGTCAACCTGGCAGGTGAGGCAGTTGCCGGCGTGGAGCGGACCTTCGAGGTGCTCGATCACGAGCCGGAAATCCAAACCCCGGCTGAAGCTGTCCAATTGCCGCCCCTTTCCGGGAGAGTCGAGTTCCATCACGTCTGCTTTCGCTATAAGGGTGAAAAAGTGCCCGCCCTGGAAGATATTCACCTGACCGTGGAACCAAATCAGGTTATCGCCTTGATCGGTCAAACCGGCTCCGGAAAAACGTCCCTGGTAAATTTAATACCGCGGTTTTATGATGTCACCCAGGGGGCTGTGCTTGTGGATGGCTACGATTTACACGAGGTCGATTTGGTCTCGTTGCGCAGCCAAATAGGAATAGTCTTGCAGACTTCGCTCCTTTTTTCGACCAGGATTCGTGAAAATATCGCCTACGGTCGTCCGGATGCCAGCCTGGATGAGATTCGCGCCGCCGCGGAGGCTGCCCAGGCTCACGAATTTATCTCCGAATTTACCCATGGGTACGATACCGTCGTCGGTGAGCGGGGCATCACTCTATCCGGAGGACAGCGCCAGAGAGTTGCCATTGCCCGGGCGCTGCTCATGGACCCGCGCATTCTCATCCTGGATGACTCGACCTCCAGCGTGGATACACATACTGAACGTCTGATTCAGCAGGCACTGGAGAACCTCATGCAGGGCCGGACGACCTTTGTCATCGCCCATCGATTGTCCACCGTGCGCCGCGCTGACCTGATCCTGGTTATGGATAATGGTCGCATCGTTGAGCGCGGCACACACAGCCAGCTCCTGGCTTTGGGAGGACTGTACAGGGAAATCTACGATCTGCAATTGCGCGACCAGGACCAATTCCGCGAAGACTTTCAAGCCCTGGAGGTGCTTGCCCAGGCTGAAACAGGAATACCCCGATCGGATAGATCGCAAGGCATTGACGCCTGACAGACCAACCAGACAAAATTATGGCTCAGGCTACCCTTTCCACTGAAGAGATCCTTGCCAAGGGTTACGATCCAAATATCACCCGCCGCCTGATCGCGCTTGCCAGGCCTTACCGGCGTGAGATCCTTGCGTCGTTGTTCCTGATGGTGGTTGGATCTGGCGCGGCGGTGGCTGGTCCGTACTTCGTCAAGATCGCTCTGGACTCAGGATTGCGCGACGGCTCGTTGCCCGCCCTGCGCCAGGCGGTGCTGCTCTACCTGGTCGTATCGCTCTTCCAGTGGGCAAGCATCTACCTCCGGATAAATATCATGGCCCGGGCCGGGACATCCATCATTTACGACTTGCGCAACAGGTTGTTTGCGCACCTGCAAAACCTATCCCTGAGTTTTTTCAGCCATTACAGCGTGGGCAGGGTGATCACCCGGGTGATCAACGATGTTGGCGTGCTGCGCGAATTTCTTACCTGGGCGGTATTAGCCATCGCCCGTGACCTGTTTTCCCTGGTGGGCATTTTAATCGCCATGCTGGCTTTGAACGCGCGCCTCACCCTGCTCACCTTCAGCGTCCTCCCGTTAATGGTGCTTGCCACTATCCTCTTTCGCAAACGCGCCCGTGAGAACTACCGCCAGGTGCGGGCGGCGATTAGCTGGGTGAACTCGGTGCTGGCGGAAAATATCAACGGCGTTCGAGTTGTGCAAGCCTTCAGCCGCCAGGAGATCAACTACAAACAATTCAGCCAGGAAGTCAACCACAACAACCTGGAAACCAACCTGCGCGCGGCTAGGATCGCTGCCGCTTTCCCCTCAGTGATCGAGCTGCTGGGCAGCCTGGCGACAGCCCTGGTCATCTGGAGAGGGGGCGCTGCCGTATTGGGTGAAAATTTGGGTGGAGCCTCGCCTATCACCCCCGGCGTGCTGGTTGCTTTTGTCCTTTATATCGATCGTTTTTTCGAGCCAATTCGCGACCTGAGTCGTCGTTACGACACTTTTCAGTCTGTCATGGCAGGTGGGGAACGGATTTTTGGCTTGTTGGACGCCCCGATTGAGGTTCAAGACCACCCGGATGCTTCAGACTTTCCTGAAATCAAAGGCGAAGTACGCTTTGAGAACATCAGCTTCCAGTACTCAGATGATCCGGCTATCGTCCTGAAAGATATCAACCTGCACGTCAGGCCTGGTCAGACGGTGGCCCTGGTAGGTGAAACCGGGGCGGGAAAATCAACCCTTGTCAAGCTGCTGAGCCGTTTTCATGATCCCACCCGAGGTCGCATCCTGGTTGACGGTAGAGATATCCGCACTGTGACCCAGGACAGCTTACGCTGCCAGATGGGAGTCGTGCTTCAGGATCCTTTCCTGTTTGCAGGCACAGTCCGAGATAACATCGCCTTTGGTCGCCTGGAGGCCAGCCAGGCGGAGATCGAGGCGGCAGCCAGAGCGGTAGGAGCGCATCCATTTATTGTTAGCTTGCGCGATGGTTACGATTCAGCCGTCGAGGAAGGCGGGGTGCTGCTCTCTGTGGGCCAGCGGCAATTGATCTCCTTCGCTCGCGCCCTGCTGGCTGACCCGCGCATCCTGATCCTGGATGAGGCGACTTCAAGCGTGGACACCCAAACCGAGCGGCTGATCCAAACCGCACTGGCTCGTTTGCTCAAAAGGCGAACTGCTTTTGTGATCGCCCACCGCTTGTCCACGGTGGTCAACGCCGATCTCATCGTGGTCATCCGTGATGGGAGGATAGTGGAGCAGGGTGCGCATTCCGAGCTGCTTGCATTGGGAGGGCATTATTACCAGCTTTACAGCCTGGGATTCGAAGACTGAGCCTCGCCGGAAGGCGCAATAAGCCCCGGCTTTGGCTTACAAGATTGATGGCTTATTGCAAGGCGGCCTTAATACTCTCGTCGCAGTCCTCGTGCTACAATCCTGCCAGGAAAGAACTGAGCTAATGGGCACCTCTCCCCGCCACTCTCCAGAAGAGAAAACCCACCGCACGGGTAGAATCAGGCGGCTGTTATTATATTCATTTCTAAGTCTGTTTATCCTGCTTCTCAACCTGCAATTCGATGGGCGCTTGAATTCCGCCTGGTCGTTATCCCAGGCTGAACCCGGCGGGGCGAATGCTTACCCCGGGGTATCTCTAACTTCACCAAACTGGGTCCAGACCTCCAGCGACAACCTTACAACCAGCTCTCCCGTTGCCACTTCGGCCAGACCGACATCGACGCCCTCCCCAACCATCACAGCCTCTCCCAGCCAGGCGCAGCCGGTAGTCATCGAAATAGATACACCCTTCAAATCCGGCACGATCTTCCTCTCGCTTCTCGAAGCCAGCGGCCGGCACCTGTTCGCTTATAACCCGCAAACGCTCCCCTTCACTCGCCTGACCACTGGGGATTGGGAGGATATCACCCCGTCCGCCAGCCCGGATGGCACTCGCCTGGCTTTCGCATCAAACCGGGATGGAGGCTGGGATATCTATATTCTCGATTTGCTCAGCGGGGCAATTCAGCAGATCACCGCCACACCCGAATACGATGCTTACCCCTCCTGGTCGCCGGACGGCCAGTGGCTGGTTTACGAGACTTATACGAGCGCCGAGGTCGCATCCGATTCATTGCCCGAAAGTGGCAGCGGCGCAGCCAACAACCAAAACCTGGAAATCTTCGTCCTCCAAATCAACCAGCCCAGCAAGCCAATCCGCCTTACCAGCCACCCTGCGGCTGATTTCGCCCCGGCATGGTCGCCGGCTGGTCGTCAAATCGCCTTTGTCTCTAACCGCAGCGGAGAGCATGAAATCTGGATCGCTGACCTGGATCGAATCGATGACCGTTATCAGAATATCAGCCGCAACCCGGCTGCGGCGGATAAATACCCCACCTGGTCGCCGGATGGGAATATACTAGCCTGGTCCTCCACCCAGGCTGGATATCAAAATATCTTTTTCAAGCCTTTGGATCAGCCCGGGGTGAAAGCCGCGATGTTGGGCACAGGAGATCGCCCGGTGTGGAGCCCCGTGAATGGCGCATTGATCGCTACCGTGTCCACCCCTAATCGCACCTATCTCAGCGGGTACATCGCTTACAGCCCTGGCATGGCTTTGCCCTCGATATCTTTACCCGGTATACCCGCAGGGATTACCTGGGGATCCGCAAAGCTGGCTTTTCCTCTTCCCGAGCCGCTGCGGCAGGTGGCCAAGGCGACCATCGAGCCAGCCTGGCAAACGGGGATCAATCAGGTCGTTGGCATCCCTGCTGGGCGGCAGCGCCTGGTAGAGCTGGAAGATATCGAGGCTCCCTACCCGCTGTTGAGCGACCTGGTGGATGAATCCTTTAATGCTTTGCGCTCAAGGTTAGCAGATCACATCGGTTGGGATTACCTGGCCTCGCTTGATAACGCCTTTATCCCGCTCACCTCGCCGCTTTTCCCCGGCATGTTAAGCGACTGGTTGTACACTGGCCGGGCTTTCACCCTGAATCCTGCGCCCATCAACGCGGACTGGATGCTGGTGATGCGGGAAGATTTCGGTTCGGAAATCTACTGGCGTGTATATCTCAGGACGCGCTATCAGGACGGCGCTCAAGGCAGACCGCTCCATGACCCCCCCTGGAATTTCAATGCCCGCTTCAGCGGAGACCCGCGCCAATACGAAGATGGCGGCGCGTTTTCGAGGGCGATACCTGGTGGATACTGGTACGATTTCACTGAACTGGCAGCCAGCTTCGGCTGGCAGCGGTTGCCGGCGTTGGTCACCTGGCGTTCTGCGCTCCCCGCGGCGCGCTTCAACGAATACGCTTTCACCGATGGGCTGGATTGGCAGAGCGCGATGGGCGAGTTGTACCCAGCCGAAGCTTTGCACACTCCCACCCCGGTGCTGCCTCCTACCCACACGCCAACAGCCACCCGCTGGCCCACCCGTACGCCTACTCCTACCCGCACACCCTGGCCGAGCCGCACACCCTCTCCCACGGCCTCAAATCCATGATTCTGCTCGCCTACCGGTTGCGTAACCGCCCTGCCGTGCTGACCGGGCTCGTCATTTTCAGCCTGATCCTGGCTGGCAGCGGCTGCCTGCCAGTACCTTTGCGAGGGGTACCATCCAAGCCGATTGAACTTACTCCCATTTCCAACGACCCAGCCAGCCCGACTGCCGAACCGCAAACCGCTGCGCCAGCTAAGCCCACACCAGCCCTTGTTCAGGTAAACATAAATCCCGACCCGCAACCGGTCATGCTGCTGGTCGAGCCCACCCCTTCTCCTGATCCCCTGCGCTTCAGCTTCCCGACGCTTGTTCCCCCTGCGGTTTCAGCCTG
>Ga0209751_10002442_pt1 | contig 18498 bp, 17 predicted proteins | sample RifCSP13_1_FD_184019 | JGI IMG/M metagenome (GOLD analysis project Ga0209751, IMG submission 184019) | Soil microbial communities from Rifle, Colorado - Rifle CSP2_sed 13_1 (SPAdes) (version 2) | ecosystem: Environmental > Terrestrial > Deep subsurface > Rock core/Sediment | place: Rifle... | reverse complement strand
AAAGACCTCGACATCCCGAGGAAAAGGGTTTACAAAGAGGCCCTGAGTATGCAAAAATAAGATTTGAGCGAGTTGCAAAGAGCCCAATAAATTGGGCAACTACACCATCCCGAAACCCGGCGTAGTTGCCCAATTTATTGGGCTCCTGGGTGTAGTTGCCCGATTTATCGGGCTGCTAAGAGGATTTGCAGATGAAAGGAGGGAAGATGTTTAAAAGGATATCTATAACAGGTTTGATAACAGGTCTTGTCTTTCTGACCGGCATAGCCCATGCGGCGGCGGTACCGATGGTGGGGGACAAGGCCCCGGATTTTACCCTGACCTCTGTGACCGGGGAGAAGGAGACCCTTTCCCAGCACAAGGGTTCTATCGTCGTCCTGGGTCTTTTCCATATCTGTGATCCCTGTATGAATCAGGCCACCGAGATGCAGAAGTTACTCAATGAGGGTACGGTAAAGGCCGTTTTCTTAGGGGTCAATACAGACGGGAATACTCAAGGGGATGTGCTGGCCTATCTCAGAGAGTTTAAGACGAAGGTCACCTTTCCGTATCTGATTGATCCGGCCAAGGATGTCAATAAGAAGTATGTCCAGCGTTTCATGCCGACGGTGCTCATCATCGATGGAGAGGGTGTCATCCGCTACAGGGGTTCTGCCACTTCCAAGGATGGGCTTTTGGCGGAAATCAGGAAGATTACAGGAAAATAAAGGTCAGATGTGTATTGCCTGCCCCTCAACGGCGTGAGCCGCCTCCTTGACAATCTCTGACAGGGTGGGGTGCGGGAATATGGCATTGGAGATATCAGAGGCCGTGGCCTCCAGGGACATGGCCAACGAAAGGCTGCCGATCAACTCTGACACGTCAGGCCCGATCATGTGGATGCCGAGGACCTCGCCGTAACCCTTCTCTGCGATCACCTTGACGAAACCAACCTCTTCCTCGCCTGAGATGACCGCCTTGCTGTTTGCAGAAAAGGGGAACTTCCCGGTCTTGATCTCGTACCCCTTTTCCTCTGCCTCCTGACTCGTCATACCCACACTGGCCACCTGAGGATAACAGTAGTTGACACTGGGAACCCTTTTGGGATCTACCGGCGGCGCCTCCTTCCCCGCGATCTGCAGGACAGCCGATATCCCCTCCTGCGAGGCCGCATGGGCCAGCAGGGGCGGGCCGATGAGGTCTCCAATTGCGAAGATGCCGGACTGAGAGGTCTCAAACCGTTCATTCACCTTTACAAAGCCCCCCTCAAGTGCAACCCCCGTCTCCTCAAGACCAAGCCCCTCGGTCAGGGGCCGCCTCCCAAGGGCCACCAGCATCTTATCCGCCGTGATGGCCTCTTTCTGCCCGGTCTTTGTCTTTATCTCCACATCCACCCGGCCGTCTCTGACCGCCACATGCTCCACCGCGGTCTCTGTCAGGAACTTCATCCCCCTCCTGGCTAAGGTCCTCTGGAGTATGGCGCTGACGTCCCTCTCTGCAAAAGGGAGGATAGAGCCCTTCATCTCAACCACCGTCACAGAGGTCCCCAGGGTATTGTAGAGATAACCAAACTCCACACCGATATCCCCGCCTCCGGCGATGATCAGCGACGAGGGGAGCTCTTCCATCATCAGGATCTCATCGCTGCCAAGGACATATCTCTTATCAAAGGGGATCCAGGAAGGCGCCGCTGAGACCGAGCCGGTGGCCAGGATGATATTTCTTCCCCTGACCGCACCAATCTCTTTCCCCTCCTTGAGAAGGAGCGCTGTTTTCTGCGGGGTAATCCGCCCCTCTGCCTCGATCAACTCTATCTTGTTTTTCTTTAAGAGATATCTGACGCCATTATGGAGTCTCTCGACAACGGCATCTTTCCTCTGGCGGATCAGGGCAAGATCGATCTCTACCTGACTGGTCTTGATTCCGAACTCGTGTGACCTCTTACAGAGGTGATAGAGATAGGCAGAGTAGAGGAGGGACTTCGTCGGGATGCACCCCCGGTGGAGACAGGTGCCGCCGACCTTCTCCTTCTCCACAAGACAGGTCTTAAGCCCCAGTTGTGCGGCCTTAATCGCGGCTACATAACCGCCTGGGCCGCCGCCGATGATGACAAGATCAAATCCCCTTTCCGTCATTGACATATCCGGTGTTGACATAACGGCAAGATAACAGTTTCAGAGGGGGCAGTCAAGGAGGCACGCTCAGGACAGGGGAGGCAGGGGATTTTCAGGCTTTACAAAACCTTCATCTCTCTGTAACATGGGTGTAACATAGGGCTGGTACTATAGGAGGTAAAAAGATGAAAAGAGTGACCGTTTTTATGATGGGGATAGTCCTTCTTGGACTAACAGGCACTGTCTGGGCCGGGGATACACTCCTCAAGACCCTGCAGAATAAAGGGGTCCTGACTGAGGAGGAGGCCTCTGCCATCATGACGGAGCAGGAAAAGGAGAGGAAGTCTGTCCTGCCTAAGGCGCTGGAGGGCCTCAGTGTAGGGGGCGTTGCCTTCATAGATTATTCTGCGGGTACTACAGGCAAAAATGGGACAGACTTCAATAAATTCTCTTTGACCAGAGGGTATATTAACATCAAAAAAGATATCACGCCATGGCTAAAGGCCAGGGTCACCCCGGATGTTACCCAGATTACAGACGCTGCGAATTCACAAAAAGGGGACCTCGAATTAAGGATGAAATACTACTATGTGGATTTCCTTATACCAGGCTATGGTCTTTTAACTGATAATGATCTGCGTGTTGGGCTTGCCCAAATGCCCTGGATCGACTTTCAGGAGACCATCAATATCTACAGGATGCAGGGGGTGATGTTTCAGGAGAGTTTCAAGAATTTTGATTCAAGCGACCTCGGCGTTGGGTTGATCGGGAATTTGGGGGGTAAACTCAACAAAGAATTGCAGGAACAGGTAGGATACGCCACCCCCTATAACGGCAGATATGGGAGTTATCATATCGGCGTCTATAATGGCGCAGGATACCATGCCACAGAAGATAATCAGAACAAGATAATCGAGGGGCGAATAACGATAAGGCCTCTGCCGGATGCCACACCGGGTTTACAGGTCACATATCTTGGAATATCCGGCAAAGGAAATAAGGCAGCAAACCCTGATTGGAGCAACAACAGCGCCTTTATAAGTTATCAGAACAGGCAGATTGTCCTTACCGGTGAATATGCCCTCGCCAAAGGGAATCAAAAAGGAGACGATGAAAAGGATAAAACAGGCTATTCTATATTCGGCGATTTCAGGCTTCCATTCTGCGAGGGCCTCGCGATCATGGCAAGATATGATGTGTGGGATCCGGACACCGATGCCTCTAACGATAAGGAAAAGCTGACGATCGGAGGGGTGAGCTACAGGGTCCTTGGAAACAATTATCTTCTCGTGGCCTATGAACAGAGGCAGTATGACAAACCAGGCGACAAGGATGATAAAAAGGGACAGGTCGTTTTTCAGATCAACTTCTAAGAACAGACGGATCACAAATGGGAGGATTGATGAGCAGGATAAGCGTATCCCTGATTGCGGCGCTGCTGGAAATAACTCTAATCTCCAGGGCCTATGCGGGGGCCATGATAAAGATAGACGGCTCCTCCACCGTCTATCCGATCACGGAGGCCGTTGCTGAGGAGTTTCAGAAGATGGATAAGGGGAAGACCAGGGTCACGGTGGGGATCTCCGGCACAGGCGGCGGTTTCAAGAAGTTCTGCAATCACGAGACCGACATCAGCGATGCCTCGCGCCCTATCAAGCCGACTGAGGTGGACCTCTGCAAAAAGAACGGCATTGAATACATCGAACTCCCTGCGGCCTATGATGGGCTGGCTATCGTAGTCAATCCCAAAAACAATTGGGTGGATTCTATGACTGTAGAGGAGTTGAAGAAGATATGGGAGCCGGAGGCCCAGGGGAAGATCACGCGGTGGAAGCAGATCCGCCCAAATTGGCCGAATAAGGAAATCCGCCTCTTTGGGGCCGGTGTAGACTCCGGCACGTATGACTACTTCACAGAGGCCGTTGTGGGGAAGGAGCACTCCAGCCGCGGGGACTTTACCTCCAGCGAGGATGACAATGTCCTTGTCCAGGGGATAGCCACGGATCCCTTTGCCCTGGGCTTCTTTGGCGTGGCCTATTATGAAGAAAACAGAGACAAGCTGAAACTGGTGGCCGTCGATGACCGGAATGATGCCAATGGAAAGGGACCGGCCCTCCCCACCTATGACAATGTGATGAACGGGATCTACCAACCCCTGTCAAGACCGCTGTTTATCTACGTGAACAGGAAGTCTGCCGAGAGACCGGAGGTACAGAAGTTTATCGATTTCTATATGAAAAATGGGAAGACCCTCTCAAAGGAGGTTGGCTACGTCGCCCTTCCGGACAAGGCCTACGAACTGCTGCTCAGGCGTTTTGAAAAACGGGTTACCGGCTCTGCCTTCGGCGGTCAGGGTTCTCAGGTCGGGGTCAAGATCGAAGAGCTCTTACAAAAAGAGTGAAGGGGTCAGGTCTTGAATTTTGACATTTATATCATGTCAAAATTCAAGACCTGACCCCGGCTGACCTTAATAACCCAAAAACAACATGTATTAAACAATCAGAAAAGGAGGAAACATAATGGATGAGAAAGATATCTACATGGCAAAGGAGGCAATGCAGTCTGCATTGAAGAAAGTCCCTTTGAGGCTGGCACTGATTATTGGGGCAATTCTGGTGGTTATCCTGTTTTTTGGGCCATGGGTTCAGATTGGAGCAGGTGAAAGAGGGATTGTCCTTAATTTTGGCGCTGTTCAAAATGAGGTATTGAATGAAGGACTGCATTTCAGGGTGCCTATAATGCAGAAGGTTGCCATAATGGATGTCAAGGTTCAGAAGGCAGTGACTGATGCCGCATCTGCCTCGGCTGATCTTCAGGATGTGACTTTAGCGGTTGCGCTTAACTATCATGTCATACCTGATAAGGCAAATGTCGTCTATCAAACCATCGGGATAGAATTCAAGGAGCGTGTTATAGACCCTGCAATACAAGAGGTAATGAAGGCTGTGTCAGCCAGGTATACAGCAGAAGAACTTATAACAAAGAGGCCGGCAGTAAGCACGGCAATGAAAGAATCCCTTGCTGAAAGACTCCTGGCGTCTAATATAGCAGTTGATGCGTTTTCTATTGTCACATTCAGCTTCTCACGAGTATTTACGGAGGCTATTGAGGCAAAGCAGACAGCGGAACAGCTTGCGCTAAAGGCAAAGAGAGACCTGGATAGAATAAAGATAGAGGCCGAGCAGACGATTACGGCAGCCAGGGCAGAGGCAGAGTCCTTGAGGCTGCAGAGAGCAAATATTTCATTAGATCTTATAGAGCTTAGAAAGATAGAGGCCAATCTCAAGGCGATAGAGAAATGGAATGGGATACTCCCCCAGGTTACAGGCGCCGGGGCTGTGCCATTTATCGGAGTAGGTGAGATACAGAAGAGATAAACGAATAATCATAAGAAAGTAGAGAATCCCATTGTTTAGATATGTTATTCTGCTTACTATTGCAGGTATTGTGGGGAGCATTATAGCTATAAGAAAGGGGCGCAACCCGATATTGTGGTTTTTCTTATGTGCAATTGTTCCATTACTTATTGCTGTTATTATTGTACTTCCACCTCTGGTATCTAAAGGATATACCAAAACATGTCCCTACTGCGCAGAGATTATTAAAGAAGAAGCAAAAATTTGTAAACACTGCGGTAAGGAGCAACCTATAGATATGATCAAGATGCCTTCTGGTCGCTAACTCTCCATCTCAACAATATTGACAAAAGAAGATTTGTTAAATGAATACCATAACTCTTGCAGTAAACGTATTGCAGCTATAGATGCGGCTACAACAGACAGTGGCAGAGTAGTATTGTAGGAATGGCTCACATAGGCATCAGAAAGATCAGGCACCTGTCTCTCCACCCGGAGAGACGATAGGGGCGAGTATCACTGCCCCGACTCCTATGGCAAGGGCTGTGACAAGATTACCTTAGCCTTGTCCGCAGGTGCAGAAGACTTGGGTGACCCCATTTTCCATTACAATAGTTCTTTGTTGATATTGACCTTTGCCTTGGCGCGCATGGCCGCAACATAGGCCATGACCGCCTTCTCCTGCTTCTGGAATTGGAGGAACTTCTTAAGCTTCTGCATCTCTTCTGCCGGCCTCTCCGTAAGAGCGGGTTTCAAACCCGTCCCTGCGTCTTTACCACCGGAAAGATTCAGGGGAAATGCCTCATTGACCTCTTCATCTGCAACAGCCACAGAATCCTTTACAAACCTCTTCACCTTATCGATCATAAGCTCCTTACGCTTGGCCTCCTCAAACTCACCCACACTGACGCGGTTCAGCTTCAGGAGCCTCTCATAATAGGTGCGGTCAAATCTCCCATCCTTATGAAACTCGTTCATCTTTATGATGCTGTCCCTGAGTTCCTCATCACTCACCCTGACCCCAAACCTCCCTGCCTCTTCAATCCAGAGCTCCCGGCTTACAAGGTCTTCCAGGACCTTATCCCGCACCTTCATCTTCTCCAGCATCTCGGTATCAAATTTATCTTTGTATACTTCCCGGTAGTAGGCAACGGCCCTGTTATAGGCCTTCCTGTAGTCCTGCGCATTGACATCATGCCCGTTGACAGACGCAAGGACACTCTGCTGAGGAGCCTTAATCCCCCACCACCCCATCGTAATGATAAAGGTCAGGGCGATAACACCCATGATGATCTTTAATACCCACGGATTGTCAACTGCCAGTTCACGAACAATTTTTAACATTGTAATCCTCCTTAGTCATTGAAAATCCCCCTTATCCCTCTTTAGTAAAAGGGGACTAAAACAGATCATTCTTAAAATGCTTACTCAGCGCCAACTCCTGTGCATAATAATGCGAGCCGATCTCCTTCCCATAACTGATCTGTGGCTGCCCGGCCATCTTCTCGTATCGTATTTTGAAAAACACCTGCCCATCCTCGATTCGGAACGGGACATCATGGGGTCTTACCTCGAGGACGGATCTCGTGCCATTGACCTCACCATGACCGTAGCCGAATCCGCTGTCGAAAAATCCGGCGTAATGAGTCCTTAACTCCCCTGAACCGGCATCAAACTCGATCATCTCAGCGGCATATTCCAACGGGACGCGGACTTTTTCCTTAGACGCAAATATGTAGAACTCCTCAGGTTCCAAGATCAGGAATCCCTCTTTCGGCGCCTGTATCGGCTCCCAGTAGTCAGAGGCAAGATGGCCTCCGGCCTTGCTGAGATCGATGATAGAGCTGTTCTTCTTTGCCTTGAATCCAATGACCCCGTTGCTGGCATGCCCCTTTAAATCGACCCGCATATGAAGCCCGTCGCGGATAATCGCAGACCCTGCCGGCACCGGCGCCCCTGCGTCGTCAAAGAGGAGGGTGTGAGTCTGACAGACCTTCCGCAGATCGTCATCTTCCACCTGCTCCCTCCCATCAAAAAGCCGCAACTGGTTCAGGCTCTGGCCTGTCTTTACCTTTATGGTAAAGGACCGGGGAAAGACCTCAAGGTATAACCTTCCAGAGTATCCCTGCGAGATCTCGTCAAACCGATACCCTCCGTCTGTGATCACCCGTGTAAAAATATCCAGTCTCCCGGTCGTGCTCTTCGGATTCGTCTTCCCGTTTATTTCCAGGGGGAGATAGAGCTCCTCGATTAAAGGGATCAGATAGACGTTCTTCTTTTCCAGGATGCCGTTTTCATCAAGGTCGATCTCATACATAAAGAGCTCGTTCAGGAGCTCATCCACCCTGCGGTGCTGAGGCAGGAAACTGCTCCTCACCCGGTAGGCCTTATTCCCGAGTCTCAGGTCCATGCTCGCCGGCTGGAGCTGCTTATTCGGGATCGGGACGGACGCCTTGATCCCCCCTTCCCCGATAAGCTGCTTCAATCTCTGGATTGGTAGTGTCCCATTCATCGTCGAATTCTTTCGACGGGGTTAGAAAACCCCGCCTATTTTCATCCTCCTTTGTGGCCCGAAAAAACCCTATCCTCTTTCGGTTGAGGGTAACGATAAATCTTATCCTCGTAGTTTTTTACAATGACCTCCCGCTCGTTCATCCCTATGACAAAGTCCGGCGGTAACAGCGGGATCTTGCCGCCCCCTCCGGGGAGATCGATTACAAATTTGGGTATGGCCATCCCGGATATCCTCCCCTGAAGCCCCCGGATGATATCGAGGCCGCACTCGACCGAGGTCCGCAGATGCTCAGTCCCGCGGGTCAGATCGGCCTGATAAAGATAGTACGGTTTCACCCGTATTGCAAGGAGTCTCTGCATCAGTTCCTTAATCGTCTCCGGGTCATCATTGATCCCTTTCAGCAGGACGGTCTGACTGCCAAGGGGAATGCCCGCATCGGCCAACCGGCTGCACGCAGCGGCCACCTCTTCTGTTATCTCCCGCGGGTGAATAAAATTGATGTTGATATACAGAGGATGGTATCGCTTGAGCATCCTGCAAAGCCTCTGCGTGATACGCTGCGGGAGCGCACCCGGCACCCTTGTCCCGATCCTGATGATATCGAGGTGGGGTATCGATCTCAGGCCCTTTAATATCTCCTCAAGCTCCCGGTCTTTCAGGATCAGGGGATCGCCGCCGGAGAGGATGACATCCCTGATCTCCTGATGCGCCCTGATGTATTCAATACCCTGCCGGACTATCTCTCGCGGGATCGGCGCCTTCCCGACAAACCTCTTCCGCGTACAGAATCTGCAATAGACAGGACACTGATGCGTCACCATGAGCAGGGCCCTGTCTTCATAACGGTGTACCACCGAGGGGACCGGACTGTCCCCCTCCTCATTGAGGGGATCATCAATCCCAACGTCATCGAGGAGTTCCTGCCCGTCCGGGACGACCTGCCTGTAGATCGGGTCCCCCTTCTCCCGGATGAGGGCCCTGAAATAGGGATTGATCCTCACCGGATATTCTTCGATGACCTTATCGATCTTCTCCTGTTCGAGATCAAACTCTGCGGATACCTGATGTCCTTTGATCAGGCTCTTTTTTAAGATATGTTGCCAGCGCTCCATATTATTGAACCCCCGCCACCGTCATCACCGCATCTTCCATCCCATGGATCAGCTTCTTCTCAAGGGAACAGACCGTGGCCAGCATCCCTCTTAACCTCACACCCTCTTCCTCCACAAAGTAATAGGGGCAGAGGCGCACCCTGCCGGGCATTTGTTTTATTAAGCCCACCTCGCCCTTCGCGGGGACAGAATTTAATTCTGTCCCCCCCAAGCTGCCCAACCTGCCGGAATTATCATCTAAATAAGAAACCTCGACGTGCCTCCCCCTGTGATACTCCTGCAGGATATACGGGGTTTTGTAAAAATCGTTCAGCGCCTTATCGAGGATATCTCTCCACCCTTCCTGCGATATATCATGTCCGACGACAACACCCCGGCTCCCCCAGGCCAGCTCTGAGAATCCGGATGGCTTGATGACAAACTCCCTCTCCCCCTGGGTAGCCTCCGCCAACTCCCGCCAGGAGGCTACGGGCCTCTCCCCCATTTTAAGACCGGGGATGATCCCATAGGGAGGCATCTCTGCCGGATCAATGATCCATGTTACAGGAAATATCCTGTGAAGTATAGAGAAGACCTCCTCCCCCAGCTCGCGGATCCAATACCCCCGGAGCCGCGGGTGGTGAAACAAGGCATAGAGGAGCTTCTCCTCGAGAAAGGGCTTAAAAGGCGGGGTTACCGTTACCCCCTTCTTTTTGGCGCTGTAGAGGATCAGCTCTGTCTTCGGGATATTTTTCAGATCAAAGAGCTCAAAGAATCTGTAGAGGACATCTATCTTATGCCGCCTGTCCCCTTCATCAAAGAACAGCCCCTCTTCGGTAAACAGGACCTCCTCCGGTCTCAGGGCAAAGGCCCGACCCCCGCCCTCCCTGATAGCCCTTGCCATCCATTCCATCTCAGACCGGTAGTCTCTGGATTCTTCAGAGACCACGATAGCGATGACAGGATCAGGGGTATGAGAAGCCGTCCTGAGCATATTCAGGAAGCCCCTGGTCATTCCTTCCCCTCCGCCGGCCACCTCATTGTCCAGGATGGCAGAGTAGGCCATCCCAAGGCTGCCGGTGATACCCATGCCGCCGGGGACAGAATCCAGCTCTGTGGCCACCATCCCATCGGGTGTTAACAGGATATCCGGCCTGATGACGCCGGGAAGGAGCCCCTTCATTCGATTCATGCGCGCATATTCTACCAACGCCTGAGGTTTCCCCTGATCTAAATATCCAGAAACCCACTCCGGCTGTCTGTTGTGGATGCTTTCATAGTAGAGTTTGTTGGCGGCCTTATAGAACAGATACAGAGGTGTACCGAGCGATTCGATAAAGGCGAGTTCTTCCTTCCCTATGGAGAAAGGGACCGGAGAGATGCGCCAGTGCAGGTATACCCCGTCTCTGACTAATCTCTCCCTGACTTGCAAACACTGCTCTACCTGCGCCTTGGATGTAAGCATACCCTTAACCCTATGGAAGATATTAGCATAGTGGGGTAAATTACTGCAAGGATTTGGGATTGGCGGAGGCGGCCTGGGCCATCCTCTTCTGGACGATATACTCGTAGGGGATAGCGTCTACCTTGGGGTTTCTCAAACCCATCACATATATTGTCAGCGCCCTGGCCTGTTCCGGCGTCAGCCCAAAATTAGGCATCACCGTAGGGGCATAGTTTAACTGGGGATTTCCCGGGACGACCTTCTGGGGATTTAAGAAATGTTCATAGACCCATTGGGACATCGTAGTATGCGGGCCTTCTATATGCGCAAAATCGTGGATCAACGAAAATGCAAGCTCGGTCTTGCTCCCTAACCCCGTCAATTCAGGGCCTATACTACCCCCTTCTCCATTGATCTTATGACACCCCCGGCACCCATACTGGAAGGTCAATCTCCTCCCCTCAAGGAAGGTTGCCCCCCATGAGAACTGCTCCGGAGTGACAGAGATATCATGCAGGTCCACATGGCACTTCACGCATGAGGACTGCACAAACTCCTTTGCCAGAAGCTGACGGTTTAGGTGGTGGACCGCCCCATGGGTGGCCTCGACCGTCACCGCCTGCCCGTCACCCTGATGGCACACGGTACACCCGAATCTATCCACCGGGTGGGTCTTCAGAAAATTCCCCGGGTGCGTTGTAAAGGGCTGCGGCTCTTTGTCAAAGAGCGGATTCTCTACCCCTAAATGGCATGTCGTACACCGGTCGATCGCATTCAGTTGCTCGACCCATACCTGCTGTATCCTGACCGGGGTAGCGGCGAACTCCGGTTTATTGAGCTTTGCGGCCAACTTTCCATTGTAGTCCCTCTGATACCCTATCCACTCCTTCCCGGCCTCCCTCCTGAAAATGACGGCCAGGATGATCAGAGTGGCAATCATCACAGCGGCAAACAGCCGATGCCGCCACTTCGTTGCATTTCTCTCCCACTTCAGGTCCATAAGTCCTGCCTACTTATCCTTTCTCTTGTATAACCTCTCCATAAAACTGGAGAGACCAATGATGGCAAATGTGATGGCCGCCGTTGTGACAATAATAAATATCCCTATGCCCGCCTTATCCCACATATCAGATTAACCTCCCATATCCCGGCTTCCTCCGCTATATTTTAAACCACGGAGTAATGATCGCATATTTTATTGAAAAGACCAGCCTTAAAGCAATCTTTATGGGTATCCCCACCATGATCAGGAACAACACCATCGTTGTAATGTATCTTAATACGCCGAGTTTCTTAAAGAAATCTTTAAAAAGCCAGGCAGGGATGATAAGCCCAAGGGCAAAGTATGCAAGCATCAGGAGATCCGATATGGCCTTCCCTGCAAAGTCACTGATCCCAAGGTTCCTTGAAAACATCACAGGCAGGTCTCCAAGGCCTGCCGTGACAGGCTTATGCACATGCCCGTTCTCCCAAAGCCAGTACCAGTTCCAGTCAAGACCCCTGAACCAGACACCTATGATAATAAGCACCACCCACAGCGCCATGCCAAAGGAATAGTTTGTGACTGCAAATTTGCGCTCAGAGAAGGTATAAGATCCCCTTCCCTTTGGATTGATATCCAGAAAGGGGATGAGCATCAGTCCGATCATAATCAGTACCGGGAGTGTCACACCGGCGATCCAGGGGTCGAAAAAGACCAGGAGTTCCTGAAGTCCTAAGAAGTACCAGGGGGCCTTCATGGGGTTTGGAGTGGTATCCCTGCTTGCCTCCTCCTCAAGGGGCGCCTGAACATAGAGGGAAAGGAAGAGTAAGAGGGCCGTAATGGCAAGGGCCACTAAAAATTCATTGTAGAAGAGATTTGGCCATGTAAAGGTTGTGTCCTCCGGCTCTTTTTCCACACCGGGGGGTGTCCCTTTGACAAGCTCCATCAGACCATAGGTCTTCTTGGGGCTCCGCGGGAATACCTCAAAAGATTTTTCCGGCATATCAGACCCTCATCGCATATGCCCAATAAATTGGGCAACTACCCGTTAATGAATTGGGCAACTACTTACAGTGGTCCTGAAAATCCGTCCTTCCTCACCCTCCAGAAATGGACGGCAAGAAATACTACCACAAACAAAGGTAAAACAACACAGTGCAGGACATAGAACCGGAGGAGCGCATTCTGTCCCACTTCCGTCCCCCCCAACAGCATGAACTTGATGTCGTTATCAGGCCTCATCCCTAACTCCGCACCAAACGGCCCCTCGACTCCAAAGAACGGCGTTGCAGCGGCCATCTTTGTCCCCACCGTGATCGCCCAGAGTGCAAGCTGGTCCCATGGCAGCAGATACCCGGTCCAACTGAGCAGGAGCGTCAATACCAAAAGCAGTACCCCGACAATCCAGTTGAATTCTCTCGGCGGCTTATAGGCGCCGGTAAGGAATACCCGCGTCATATGCACCCATACGGTAAAGACCATCCCATGGGCAGCCAACCGGTGCACATTCCTGAATGTAGACCCGAAGGACACGACCGTCATGATATCCTTAATATCCTGATAGGCGCGTCTCGTGTCAGGGACATAGTAAAACATCAGGAGGACCCCTGTTACAGTAAGGATCACAAAGAGGAGAAGGGATGTCCCCCCCATGCACCATGTATATCTGATCTTTATGGATTCTCTTCTCGTCTTGACAGGATGGAGGTGGTAGAGGACATTGCTAAAGGTAGTCAGCGACCGGTTACGTGCGGTATCTTCATATCCGTGACGGAATACGGCCTTCCAGAATGGGGTGCTGGTCACCCAGTTGGAAACCCTTTTCATCAGATTACTCATTGTACCTCCCTGGCCTCCCTGCGATCAAATCTCCCTACCCCTTTAAAAAGAACGGCTCCACCTCACGCAAGGCCTCGTCAACCCTCAGCCCATTCTCAGTGGAGACAGGTTCTGGATCCTGTCTGTGGTTGAAGTCCACCACAATCTGTCCATCCACAGGGTCGATCGTAACGGCTGTGCGCCAAAGCAGCTTTGGCGCCGGCCCCCCCAACACATTTCCTTCGAGATCATAGATGCTGCCGTGACAAGGACATAAGAACACCTTCTTATCCTCAAACCAGTTCGGCGTACAGCCCAGATGCCTGCATATGGAGATCATCGCATAGATGCCGCGCTCATTCCGGACTACCCATATCTGCCTTTCCTTCTTCCATTTCTCACTCAGGCCCATCGGATAGTCTGAAGGTTTTCCGATCTTAAAGACCTTCTGGGACTCGTAGAGCACATTGGGGAAATAGAACTTGTAGCAACTGAAGGCTGACCCCCCGGCCGTGGCCATCACACCTCCCCACCCTACCAGGGAGAAAAAGTCCCGCCGGGTGATATGTTCATCCCCATCATGGTTCATTTCGCAGAGACCTCCTCAATCTCTTCGATATATTCAAAAACCTCTAAGGTTATGGCGCCGGTCGGACAGCGTTTGGCACAGTATCCACACCGGATACACCGTTCTTCATCCTTAAGCATCGCGGTCCCGATCTGCGCCACCAGAGCGCTGTCACCCCGCATCAACTCTTCCCAGGATATCCTGTACCTCGCCTCAACCACCTTTCTCAGGTCTTCATCTCCCTCCACATCAGTGACAGGGACCATCTTGAGGCAGAATGTCGGACAGACATCCACACAACCCCCGCACAGGATACAGAGATCGCCGTCGAAGATTGTATTGATGTGGCACTTATAGCAACGCCTGGCCTGGGCGGCCGCCTCATCCTCTCCATATCCGATCTCTATGAGGGAAAGATCATGCCTCCTCTCCTTCGCCTCTATGGCAGAGGGCTCCCTCCGGCCCAAGAGATCAAAGTCCCTGAACATCTTATATTCCTTAGGGTCGCCCACGGGGTGCATGATCCCCTTTTTCCTGATCCCGATACTGACCCCCCGGAGGTATTCATCAATCGACCTTGCCGACTTTTGTCCTGCGGCAACCGCGGTAATCAACAGCTTGGGCCCATAGGCAACATCACCAGTGGCAAAGATGCCCGGCACATTGGTCTTATAATTATCCAGATTCACCTTCAGGACGCCCGGCCTTACCATCTCGATACCATCATCCTCTTTAATAAAGCTGAGATCAGCGGCCTGGCCTACCGTGATGATCACCGTATCGCACTCTATGACCGACTCTGAGTCCGGGGCATACTCCGGATTAAATCTCTTGTTTTCATCAAAGACCCTGACGCACTTTATCGTTTCAAGACCAGCAACCTTGCCGTCCTTCCCTATAATCCTCTTTGGACCACGTCCGTCATGGAGGATGATCCCCTCCTCTTCCCCTTCCAGGATCTCCACGGGGTCGGCAGGCATGATGTCCCTCGTCTCGAGACAGGACATATGGACCTCTTTGGCGCCGAGACGGACCGCAGACCTTGACGCATCATAGGCCACGTTTCCCCCTCCGATTATGACCACCCTCGGCCCGATCTTTGGCGGCCGGCCATAATTGGCCGCCCTGATAAAGTCCATCCCTATCAGGACGCCGTCCAGATTAGTGCCCTCGATCGGGAGGGAGCGTCCAAGCTGAAGTCCCACGGATATCAAGATGGCCTTATAGCCCATCTCCTTGATGTCCTTAAGGGACAGAGCCTTGCCGATGGGTGTATTACACTTGATCTCTACGCCTAATGCCTCGATAGAGGCTATCTCTGTTTTGACGAGTTTCCTGGAGAGTCTGTAGTGGGGGATGCCTTGCACCATCATACCCCCTGGCTCAGATTCGGACTCAAAGACCGTCACCTTGTAGCCAAGGAGGGCAAGGTCATGTGCTGCGGAAAGACCTGCCGGACCCGCACCGATGATCGCAACCTTTTCGCGGGTACCCAGTCCGGCCTTACTGCGGCGTGCATTGGAAAACCTGACGACACCTGAGGGATCAGTGATCGCCTCTACACCATATCTCTCTGTGACAAAGCGCTTGAGAGCCCTGATGGACACGGCCTCATCAACAAAACCCCTGCGGCAGGCGGCCTCACAGGGATGACCGCAGATACGTCCGCAGGCAGAGGCAAAGGGGTTAGGCGCCCTTGCAATCGCGTAGGCCCTCTCATAATCACCCTCGGCAATTGCCTGGACATAGGCCCCGGAATCCGTCCCCACAGGGCATGAGGTCCTGCACCTTACGAGTCCCGCAAAGTAATCTACGTCAGGAACAACTACACGATATCTCTCCTTCAAGGCCCCCCTCAATAAGACAGCAACATTACCACGCTTCCTCATCATATTGCGATGGATTGATCAGATCACGAATCGATACAATACCGACTACCTCGCTCCCTTCTGTGACCGCCAGGTGCCTTACCTTCTTCTGATCCATCAGGTCCCCGGCCTCAAATATGGTCTTAGTACTCTCTATAGTCACCAGGGGAGAACTCATCACCCCTTTAACCAGATAACTGCTCCCATCCAGCCCCTTTGCTACCACCTTCCTGACAATATCCCTCTCTGTCACGATTCCGACATACTTCCCATCCGCCTTATCCACTACCAGTACGCTCCCTACATTTTTGGTGTCCATGATCCCAGCGACTTCCATAGCCGTAGCCTGTTTATCTACAGTGACAATGTTTCTTGCCATCACTCTCTTGACAGGTATCATCTGTACAGCAACCTCCGTTAAATTAACAGAGCAGGGATTATTACTATAGCATGTTACGAATTTGCCTGTCAATAGGTTTTTACCTCATTTTTACCCTATTCTGTCCCTCGCTTGCTTTTTCCCCCGCTCTGTACTATCTTTCTCAGCAAATGGCCAAATTTGATTATGATCTCATCGTGATCGGGGGCGGGGCCGGAGGCTTTGTCTCCTCAAAGCTTGCGAGCGGCTTAGGTAAACGGGTTGCGATGATCGAAAAGGATAAGCTGGGGGGGGAGTGCACCCTCTACGGCTGTATCCCAAGCAAGACCCTGATCCGGGCAAGTCAGTTGGCCCGGGAGATCAGGAATTCAAAGAGATACGGGCTGGCCATGGAGCCGCCGCCGAAAATCAGTACAGAAGGCGTGTTGCCCCATGTCCGCTCTGTGGTCCAGAAGGTCTATAATAGCCATCTGCCGGCTGCCTTTCAAAAACTCGGCATTGCCGTCTTGTTCGGGCCTCCGAGGTTCATAGACAACCACCAGATTGAGCTTAATGGGAAGAGGCTTTCGGCCAAGCGGTTCATCATCTCAACCGGTTCATCCCCTTTAATCCCGCCCATTGAGGGGCTAAATACCATACCTTATCTGACCAATGAGACTATCTTTAGCCTTGAAAAATTGCCTCCATCCCTCATCGTCCTCGGCGGCGGGCCGATCGGTGCAGAACTGGCCTCGGCTTTTAATCTTCTGGGGGTGAGTGTTTCCACCGTCGAGAAATTTGAACGAATCCTGAACCGGGAGGACCGGGAATTAGTCGACAGATTGTCTAAGAAGATGATAGAAGACGGGATAAACCTGCTCACCGGATACACACCCCTGAAGTTCAGTATGAAAGACGGCCGGATCACCCTGGCCCTGCAGGACGCTAAAAACCAGACAAAGGAGATCCAGGCAGAGGCTGTCCTCGTGGCTATCGGACGACAGGCGAATGTCGAAGGCCTCTCTCTTGAGAATGCCGGAATTGAATACACCCTGAAGGGGATCAGGACCGATCCCACCCTTCGGACCACCGCCCCGAACATCTATGCCTGCGGCGATGTGGTCGGTCCGTACCAGTTCAGCCATATGGCGGAATATCAGGCCATCATCGCCACACAGAATGCTCTCTTCCCCTTTAAAAAGAGGGTGGATTACAGGGATGTCGCCTGGTCGGTATTCACAGACCCTGAGATCGCCCATGCCGGATTGACTGAGGAAGAGGCAAGAAAAATTCATGGTGATCACATAAAAATTTATCGATACGAATACAGCAATATTGACAGGGGGAAGACGGACGTATCCGAGTTCGGGATGAGCAAGTTTATCTGTGACTCGAAGGGAAGGCTCCTCGGGGGCCATATCTTAGGGGCGAGGGCAGGAGAGATCATCCACGAGGCTCAGGTGGCAAAGTCCCTTGGTCTCCCCTTTTATAAGTTGTATTCCGTAATCCATATCTACCCCACATTCACAGACATGGTGAAACACCCGGCCAAACTCTGCTATATTGACAGACTCCAGAACAACCCTTTCCTGAGAGTGTTGAGGAAATTTCTATGATAAAAGTAAAAGGGGACAGATTTATTTTTCTGAGACTTTGTCCTTCTATAATTCGGAAAAATAAATCTGTCCCCTTTGTCCTTCTTGTTTCCCATATTCTGTTATTCTTGATTCTCCTTTTCCCATCCATTGTTATTCCTCAGGATGGAAAGGAGTCCTTTTTTATGAAAGAAGATTTTGATACTCTTGAGAACTGGAGGCCGCTCTATTTCCCAAAGATCAAGAAACACACCTCCTATACTATAGAAGCTGATGATAATGAAAGATATTTGAAGGCAGAGAGTGCCGCCTCTGCTTCGGCGCTGATATATAACAGGGAGTTTAATGTTTATGATTATCGCAATATGCGATGGCGCTGGAGGGCAGAGAACGTATATGAAAAAGGGGCCAGCGGGACAAAAGCGGGGGATGACTATCCCCTCAGAATTTATATTACCTTTAAATACGATCCGCAAAAGGCAGGGCGTTTAGAAAAATTACGCTATGAAGCTGCAAAACTTATTTACGGAGAGTATCCTCCGCACAGCGCACTAAACTATGTATGGGCGAATAAAGAAACTACGGAAAGGATAGTTACGAGCCCTTATACATCAAAGACAAAGATTATTATTGTTGAAAAGGGGACTATTCGTGTCGGCTCGTGGGAAGCAAAAGAGGCCGATATCTTAAAAGATTATAAGGAGGCATTCGGAGAAGACCCTCCGGCTCAGGCGAGTATCGCTATCATGAATGATTCTGATAACACCGGCGAGGGGTCAGTATCGTATATTGATTATATGGAAGTCTATA
>Ga0209751_10002440_pt1 | contig 18506 bp, 9 predicted proteins | sample RifCSP13_1_FD_184019 | JGI IMG/M metagenome (GOLD analysis project Ga0209751, IMG submission 184019) | Soil microbial communities from Rifle, Colorado - Rifle CSP2_sed 13_1 (SPAdes) (version 2) | ecosystem: Environmental > Terrestrial > Deep subsurface > Rock core/Sediment | place: Rifle... | reverse complement strand
GAAGCCGAGAGCCTACATGTTCCGCGACATCGCCCGCGAAAACGGCGTCACGCCGGAGATCATCGAACGCTACCTGGAGGGCGACCGCTGAGGGGTAGTGAAACGCCCGTAGGGGCACAGCAACCGGGCTGCCCCTCTGCGGGCAAACGACCGACCTCGCGAGGTTTTTTCCGATAGCCGGACTCACGGTTGCTGTGCCCCTACGCCCCTACGCCCCGATTCCGCACCCACATCCCTTCCCGCTCATCCTGAGGTTCTCGTAGGATGAGCGGAGCGACCACATCCCGCAGAAGGAGAACACACATGCCCGCAGTATTCGTCCACGGCGTCCCCGAGACCCACCACATCTGGGACGACATCCGCTCACGTCTCTCCCGCAAAGACACTGTCGCCGTTGACCTCCCCGGCTTCAGCACCGGCCTCCCCGAAGGCTTCGACTGCACCAAAGAGGCCTACCTCGGCTGGCTGATCTCCGAAGTCGAGAAGCTCGGCGAGCCCGTCGACATCGTCGGCCACGACTGGGGCGCCCTCCTCACCGAGCGCCTCGCCTCCGTCCGCCCCGACCTTGTTCGCACCTGGGCCGCGGGCGGCGGCGCCATCGACGAGGCATACGTCTGGCACCAGATAGCGCAGGCTTGGCAGACGCCGGGAATGGGTGAACAGGTGATGGCCGGCTTCACCGCCGACGCCCTGGTCGCCGCCCTCACGCCGGAAGGCGTTCCCGAGCCCACCGCCCGCGCCATGGCCGGGCGCGTCGACGACCGGATGAAAGCCGCCGTCCTCCCCCTCTACCGCTCAGCCGTTAAAGTCGGCGAAGAATGGGGCCCCGCCCTCGACAAAATGCAGCGGCCCGGCCTCCTCATCTGGGGCGCCAAAGACCCCTACATGGGCCTCGAATACGCGCAGAAGATGGCCGCCCGCACAAAGGCCGAAATCATCGTCCTCGAAGACGTCAGCCACTGGTGGCCCGTCCAGGCCCCCGGCCGCGCCGCCGCGGCGCTGGAGGCGTTCTGGGCGAAGCACGCTGCGTAGCTGCAGCGCCTTCAGGCCTGCCTTCCGCTCCGTCATCCCGGTAGAGTGCGGTGTCCTGTCATCCCGACCGGAGCGGAGGGATATGGCGTGCGCTACCGTCAGTCGTTGTAGGTTCGCGCTCACCGGCTGGGGAACTCGCGGCAGCGCTAAGTCTCGAATTGAGGTCTTCGCAAAACGCGGCTGGGTCCCGTTCGATGGCGATCGGAAAGACTCGCATCCGCCATGGCGGCAGAGTAAAGACAACTCTTGGTCGTTTGAAGACGAGGTCGACGTTGGCGCGGAAATACTCCATACCCGGCTGCTTCATATAGAATTTCCTGAGGCTATCAAGGCTTGCCGGAAGATTCGAACCAGGTTCACGCAGGCCCTCGATCTGCTCATATGCGGCGGTCGCCCAGTATCTGCCACGTAGAACCAGTTCGTTCGGTCTGAGTTCGACAAAGCCGTTGAGACTCTTAAATAACGCCCAGCCGCCAAACGCGACGAACGCCGCGCACACGATCAACACGATGGGATTGGGTATCAGAACGACAATTACGATGACGCTTGCGCCCAGGACCACGCCTCTCCGGATGAGAGTGGCTGTCGGGGGCCTCACGAGCTCGTAGCGCGTAATAGAATGCTCCACCCCTCACACCCCCTGCGGGGTGCGCACGCAGGCGATGCTCGCGTCCGGTCCGTGGATCCGCTCCGCTTGGGCGACCGCCTCCTCCACCGTGCGCGTCGGGATGAAGCCGACGCGCTTTGGCACCTCCTGGTCCTGCGCCCCGGCCACGTAGACGCGGGCGGCGTGCTTCAGCCGCTTCAGCGGGTGCGTCGCCAGGATCCCGTGCACCGGGTGGAACGCGTACCCGTGCCGGTACTGCTCGATGTAACCGGCGTGCGTCGCGAACTCCTCGCCGAAGCGGGCCGTGATCTCGTAGGGGTCCCGCGTCGCGGGCAGGACGCGGTCCCAGATCTCCCTGTAGGAGGGGTGGTGCTCCATGTCCCACTCCTCCGGGCAGGGCGTCGCCAGGACCACGGAGCAGCCCGGCTTGCCCAGCGCCTCGATGTAGCCGCCCAGGTAGCCAAGGGCCGAGGAGATGAGGGTGAGCACCGGGTTCATCTTCGCGAACGTCGCGTACGGGCTCCAGGCCGGCACGCCGTAGACGACGATGTCCGCCGGCTCCCCCTGCGACCGCCGAGGCGCGTGCATCGACGCAAGCAGCTCAAGGGCGGACGCCCGGCACTCGCCGATGCCGCCGGCCCAGCAGGCGCCGATGGCGGCAGGGTTGGCCAACACCGTCTCGAACTTGAAGAACTTCTTCCCCAGCTTCGCCTCCGCGTAGCGGCCCTGCTCCTCGAACACCTTGTGCATGCGGTTGTCGCGGACGGACATCGACATCCCGTCCGGCGTGTGCGTGTGGGCGATCGAGCGCCAGGTGGAGAGGCCGACGGAGATGGACTTCCAGCCGCCGTTGAAGCCGAGGTGGCAGGCGGCGTTGACATAAACCGTGAGGTCGGACTCCACGGCCAGCCGGTGCAGGTCGACATCGTACCCGGACTCCGTCTTGCCCAGGCTGACGATGTTGTCGGGGTCCTCGGCGTCGTGGCAGATGAGGCGCTCCCCGAAGCGGTCCACGAGGTCCTGGCCGATGATCCGGGCCAGCTCCTCGTGCGGAAAGCGGCGGTGCAGGGCGTTGGCGCAGAGCAGCGTCACGTTCTGCTCCGGCACCCCCGCCTCGCGCAGCTCGTCGAGCACCGCCTCGATCGCCAGCCGCCGCACAGGGCCGAACGAAGGCGCCGTCGGGTCGTCGAAGGCGATGAGGACGCGGCCGCCGGGCTTCGCGAGTATGCCGGCGCGCGGCATCCCGATGGGGTTCGCCAGCGCCTCTCGCACCGCGGCTCCCTGGTCGGGCACAGCCTTCAGCCGGGAGCCCGAGCGGCCCGACGGGTCCGCGCCCCCTACTAGCGTCGCCCGCTCGGGCAGCGCCACCTGTACCGCGGAATCGCCGAAGGGGAGGCTCACGTCCGGCATGACGGATCGAGTATACGGCGTCGGACGGCCGGGCGGTCAACACTCCGCCGGGCCCGTGCTGCGCGCTGCAACGGTGGTTGTCTACAATAGTCTTAAGTAGCGTGGAGGGAGAACTCGGTTTGTCAGTTGCGGAGTCCGGCGAAGTCCAGGGGCCCGGCAAATTGCCGGCCGTCCCGACGTTCGTCAGCTTCTTACTGGTGGGGGCGGCGGCGTTCGTTGTGACCGAAGTGGCGCTCTTCCTCGCTTACGACACCTCGTTGCTCTGGTTCCTCCCCGCGAAAGACGAGGAAGCCGGCATCTGGTTCCTGGAGCACCCGGACATCCGGCTGCTGATCGCCTCGGTGATATCGGTCGAAGCCGCTATCGCCTTCAAGTTCTTCGCCTACGAGCACTGGACGTTTCGCGAGCGGCAGCGCCGCGGCCCGATGGCCCTGCGCTTCCTTCAGCTGAACGGCGCCTCGGCACTCGGCGCGCTGGTGACGGTGGCGACGGTGAACCTGCTGACCCCGCTGCTCGGATTGAGCCCCTACATCAGTACTCCTGCCGGGTCCTCGTCTCCTTCATGCTGAACTGGGTGTTCAGCGCGCACTGGATCTGGCCCAAACACGATCACCAGACGCAGGGCGCATAGCCTCCGCGCCCCAGACCTGCGTTATCAAGTCAACGAAAGGTAACCCATGGGCGAACACGATCACGAGCATGACCACGAACTGGAGCACGGCCGGAAGAGCCTGCTGGAAGTCCACGAGGACGTGCCCCCGGACTACTACGACACGTCCCTCAGGACGAACATCATCCAGCGCCTCTACCACGGCCGCCGCTTCAACGCGCTGTGCGAGATGGTGGCGAAGACCGACGGAGCGATCCTGGACGTCGGCTGCGACGGTGGCACGCTCTTGGAACGTCTGGCGGACAAGGCGCAGGCGCCGACCGTCGTCGGATTGGACCTCTCGCGCGAGGCGGTGGCCTACACCCTGGGCAAGCGGCCCGACTTCCAGGTGCTGGTGGGCGATGCGGAGGGGCTGCCGTTTCGCGATGGGACGTTCGCGGCGATTTTCTGCTCCGAGGTTATGGAGCACATCGAACGGCCGGAGAAACTTTTCGCCGAGATCAAGCGCTGCCTGGCCGCCGATGGCTACTGCATTGTCGCCGTGCCGCGGGAGACCGCGCTCTACAAGATCCTCTGGTTCTTCTGGACGCGCTTCGGCAAGGGCAAGGTATGGCGCCACGCGCACGTGCAAGAGTTCACCGTTGGGTCTCTGAGCAAACTCATCGAGGCCGCGGGCCTGAGGATTGTGCGGAACAAGTTGTTCTTGATGGGGATGATTCAGGCGGTTAAGGTCGTCCCGGCGTAGCGCCTAGCCGCTGCGGGACCGGCCGTGGCTGCGCAGGTTGCGGACACGGCGCAGTTGACCATCGAAGCGCACGTCGCGGAACAGGGTGAGCACGTGCGTGAGGAAATCCTTGCCCTGGGACAGCGTAGCCTTGCTATCGCCGCCCGCGCGGGCGGCGAAGACGAGCGGCAGCTCCTCCACCCGCGAGTGCCCGCAGCGGATGAGGATGTCCAGCAAGATCTTGAACCCGATCGGGCGCAGGGTCGCGTCCATCAGCAGTTCGCGACGCGCCAGGAAGAAGCCGGAGAGAGGGTCGGTCACGCCGCGCAGGGTCCGCAGGAACAGCGTCTTCACCAGGGTCTTCGCGCCCCAGGATATAACCCGCCGCTGAGTGCCGGCGAGGCCCTTGTCGCTGCCGCCCGGGACAAAGCGGCTGGCGATCACGATGTCCGCGTCAGTCTCCTCTGCCCGCCGCAGCAGTGGCGTGATCAGATCTGTGGGATGTTGCAGGTCGGCGTCCATGATCAGGACGTAGGCCCCCCCTGCTTCCCTGATCCCCGCCAGGACGGCCGTGGAGAGGCCGCCTTTACGCTCGGCGCCCTCCCGGTGGACGACGGAGAGTTGAAGCCCGGCGTCGACCGCTGCCGCCTCGAGAGCGGCGGGTGTGCCATCGTCGCTGTCATCGACGAAAATCACCTCCGAGGAGATCGGGCCTAGGACGGCCGCGAGCTGAGACACGAGCGCGGGCGCGTTCGCCGCCTCGTTGCGAGTCGGTATGACGACCGATAGTACGGGCCCGTGGTCTGGTGACAGGTCAGGCGTCTGCATGGCGATAGGGTTGTTGTGCCGGTAGAAATCGTAATCTAATCTGTTAGACGGGCGCGACACCGGGAACGCTGCAAGGGGGATGATTCACCGATTGAAAACCGTAGCCGGGGGGGTGCGTTTCCACGACGGCCCGTAGAATATGAGTTAACACCGCGTAAAGAGGGCCGTTTACCATGATATCGAACGAACTGGACGTGAGTATCGTCATGCCTTGCCTCAACGAAGAGGACGGGGTGGCTGAGTGCGTCCAGAAGGCGATCGGCTGGATACAGGGTTCCGGAATGAGCGGCGAAGTGGTGGTCGTGGACAACGGGTCCACCGACCGGTCCGCTGCCGTAGCGTCGGAGGCAGGGGCGCGAGTTGTGCACGAGGAGGAACGTGGATACGGACGCGCTCTGCAGCGCGGCTTCAGTGAGGCGCGCGGCCGCTACCTGGTCATGGGCGACTGTGACGGCACGTACGAGTTCGGCCGGCTTGACCCTCTGGTGGAGCCGCTGAAGGACGGCTACGACCTCGTGATGGGGAACCGTCTGAGCAAGATGCTGGCGCCGGGCGCCATGCCCTGGGCCCATCGCTTCATCGGCACTCCCCTTATCAGCTTCGTCCTCCGCCTCTTCACCGGCGCGAGGATAACGGACAGCCAGTGCGGCATCAGGGGCATCCGCAAGGAGTCCCTCGAGCGCCTGGCGCTGAAGTCGCCGGGTATGGAATTCGCGTCCGAGATGATCCTCAAGGCCATGCGTGAAGGATTGCGGATGACCGAAGTGGACGTGCCGTACTACGTCCGCACAGGGGAAAGTAAGCTCAGCACCTTCCGCGACGGCTGGCGGCATCTGAAGTTCCTGCTGGTCAGCAGCCCCGGCTACGTTTTTATCGTCCCGGGCTTGTTGGCATTGCTCCTCGGAGCGCTCTCGCTCTGGGTCACGATCTTCACCACCAACGGCGTCACTATCGGTTCCCTCGAATGGGAGCCGGTGTACGCCGCCGCCATCCTCCTCGTCGTCGGCGTGAACACGCTGATGCTGGGCGTCTGCTCCAGACTGCTCGGCGTGCGAGAGGGCGTCCCGGAGGACTCCATCGTCCGCTTCTACCGGCAACAGATGGGCCTCGGGCGTATGCTCGTCCTCTCCGGCGCAATGGCGGCAATCGGGGCAGCGCTCCACGTCTGGATCTTCGTCGAGTGGTTGAACGACTCGGCCGGCGACCTGTTGCCGACCGCCACAGTCGCGGCCAGCCTCATCGTCATCTCCGCTAACCTGGCCTTCGCGTCCGTCGCCGCGGCGATGATTGACCCGGAGGCTTAGGTGGTGAGCCAGCTATGGCGATGACCGCGGGTCTCGCTTAGAACGTCACCCACTGGGTAACGCCGAACGCGGCATCGGGCTGGAACTGGTAGATCCACAGCACGCCCCAGAGGTTCACTGCTATACTCACCCCGATTAATGCCCAATGATGCCATTTCATCCCGGCGCCGACAGCGTGCGCTACGAGCAGCCATAGGAAGGGGGTGAAGTCCAGCGCATAGCGGTAGCCGAATTGAGCCCAGCCGATGAAGGCGAAGCTGAAGATGACCAGCACGGTGGGGGCGATGGCAGCCCAGCAGGCAATGGCCAGGCGGTCACCCTGCCGCCTGAGCAGCAAGATGGACGCGCCGATGGACAGGGCGACGCCCGCATAGAACGGGAGGTACTGCCAGGAGCCCATGAGGTCGAGTTCGAAGAGGTGCGCGTCCCAGAAGGGGAGGAAGTCCCAGGAGCCGGTGATGTCGCGATCGAAGGGGCCCAGGTCCAGATTCCTGGTAGCCGCGCCGGCGATTATGGCGGTCGCAGCGGCAGCGAGGGCAGCACCGAGCCCGCCGATTATCCAGGGGCGCCTAATGCCTGGGAAGAAGGCGTAAAGGAAGGCGGGGGTGGTGAGCCAGACTGCGGCGCCGAACCAGGAGGGAAGGACGTAAGGCGCGCCGTGCTGGAAGACCGGCATCGCGCCGAAGAGCACGGGAGGATGGCGCTGGATATAGCTGATGTCCAGAGTGCCTTCTGAGTACCAGTACTGGTGGGACGTCTGGTGTGCGGACTCGACGTAGGCGTAGCCGGTCTCCAGGGGGTTATCGTAGCGTAGGTAGTTCAGCGCCATGCTGACCAGGAGGAACGGTGCGATGCCGGCGGCGAACTGCGCCGCCGGCCGCCAGTCAATCCGTCCGAGGAGAGGTTGGCCCTCCAGTCGCGGCTTGAGCCAGAGATCCGAGAACATCACCACGAAGAAGAGGCCGGCCATTATCACCGTGGGCCGGGACATGAAGGCGGCGCCCAGTAGCGCCCCAGCGGCTGCGGGGTTGCGGCGGACGAGGGCAAAGTAGATCGCCCCGAACATGAAAAACACGGCCATGGTGTGGGCGAAGAACCAGACGCCCCCGTTCGAAGCCACCCACCAGAGGATCGTGCCGAACATCATCAGCGCTGACAGCGCCACCTGGGCCGCTAGGTTGGGGGTCAGCCGCCGGGCGATAGCGTAGACCACCACCGCTGTCAGTGCGCCGATAACGGCGGAGACGAGTGTCTGGTTAAGTTCCTTCCCCCAGATAAGGACACCGGGCAGGACGACGAAGGCGGGTCCCAGCCCGTGCTGCATGTAAGTCTTGCAGGAGGGAGAGAGCACCGATTGGCGGGCCTGCTCCGGCGATGCGCCCCTCTCGATCGCCTCCGCATACTCGACCGTCAGCTCGGCCCTATCTTGCCTTCGGGGAGATATGCAGAACCGATCGCCGTCGTACAGCACCTGTTCGAGGACGTCCAGGTTCTTCGTGTGCTCGAGCCGCAAGTCCAGGTGGCCGTGGATAAGGTTGTTCGCCTGGCTGACCTGGAAGGAGTACGGAGTGTCTTTCGGCCCGAGAAACCAGTAAGTGGCGAAAGTGACAACCAAGAGCGCGAGCGAGATGGCCGCCTCGCGACTCATCAGGCGGGACTTGAACTGCGCTGTGATGCCGCTTCGTTCCGGCGCTCTGGTGCTGTCGATATCTCCCGCCAAGCACTACCTCCCTGCAAGCATAACGTACCGGTATGGGGAACTCTAGGCGTGTGGACGTGGGCGCACCGCTTCAGGTACGTTTGTATGCGTACCCGCGAAGTAATCGAGCATGGACCAGCGTCAGACCAAGAAAGTCGAACACGGCGAGATTGCGTTCTTCGAGAGGCTTTACTCCGAGGGGGCGTATCACCCTGTTGGATGGCGGTTGCGTCTGGCCCGCGAGCTGAATTCGCTCCGGCGCGCTGCCCGCGGCATTGACCTGCAACGAGTGCTGAGTTTAGGGTGTGGTGACGGTCAGTTCGAACTGATGCTGTCGCCCTTTGCCGGGCGAATAACGGCGCTGGACATCTCCTCTCAGGCCATTGACATAGCCAGGCGGAACGCCCAGCGAGCGGGAATCAGCAACGTAGACTTCCAGTGCCTGCCTTTATCGGAACTCAGCTGGGACAGCCAATTCGACGCCGTCCTCTGCCTGGCGTTCCTCCACCATGTGCCTGAGGCGGATATGCCTGATCTGCTGCAGCAGGCGTTCGCGCACCTCAAGCCGGGCGGCCTCTTCTATACCCAGGAACCGAGCCGTCACGGACTCTTGCGAAAGATCGGCAGGATAGTGCTGGGCAAGAGGTACGACAAGTTCCACTCGCCGGACGAACGCGAACTGGTGCCTGCCGAACTGACAGCAGAGTTGCGCTCAGCGGGCTTTGATTCCGTCCAAATTGGCTACATCGACCTGACTCTGATTCCCGCCTACTATGTCCTCACCAGAGGGCCGGGTGCTCCGTTCTATCTGTTTCGCGCCGCTGACTGGATCTGGTGTCACAGCCCTCTGGCGCCATGGGCAAGCGGCTTTTACGCTTTCGCCAAAAAGAAGTCCGCCCCCTGATCTCGCACGCCTTGCGGCCGGTCTGACGGAGCACGCGTGGAACTGGAGCTTCTGGGCCTCGTCGCCCTCGGATTCGCTGTCGGTACGTACGGGACGATCATCGGCCTCGGCGGCGGCTTTGTGCTTGTGCCCATCCTGCTGTTCCTCTACCCCGGCTACGAACCCGAAACGTTCACCTCCATCTCGCTGGCTGTCGTCTGGGCCAACACGACGTCCGGTTCGATAGCGTACGCGCGACACGGGCGCATCGATTACCGGACGGGGGCGATCTTCGCCCTGTCGTCCGCGCCGGGGGTGATCGCGGGAGCGTTCCTGGTGCACGCGATACCGCAGCGCGCGTTCATCCTTGTCTTCGCGTTCCTGCTGCTGGGGCTCGGGGCGATCTCGCTTCGTGGACGCGTGCAGAGGATTCGGCCGCCCCTGAGGGGCCCAGGCGTGCTGAGGCGGTCGTTTGCCATGGAGGGCCGGACCTATCTATACGCCTATCGGGTGTGGCAGGGCGTCGTCCTGAGCATGGGCGTCGGGTTCCTCTCGAGTCTGCTGGGCATAGGTGGGGGGGCAATCCACGTACCGGCGATGATCCTGTGGCTGCACTTCCCTGTCGAGATCGCTGTGGCGACGTCACAGTTCATCCTCGCCTTTATGAGCGGCGGCGGCACGATTGTGCATCTGGCGACGGGGACATTGGAGGGCGAAGGTCTGACGCGAGCGGCCGCGATTGGCCTGGGCACAGTACCCGGCGCACAGTTAGGCGCCCAGATCGCGCGGAGGCTGAGACCCGGGTACGTTTTGGCGCTGCTCGGCGTGTCCCTATTCGCGTTATCCCTGCGGCTGTTGGTGAAGGGTATCTTCGGAGTTTAGACTACCTCCCGGCCGCCTGGATCGTGCTATAATGCGTCAAAATTCGTGAGATAGCGCCCTTTCGCCCCGCAGGAGGCACGCCAGCGTGAATAGCCGTTCCTCGGCAAGTTCGTTTCGCAGAATGGGTATTTCTCCGCATGACATAGCGCCGTCCGCGCCCGTACGCTGCCGGTAACGTAGGGCGATTTTGCGGCTATTTGCGAGGTTTCATCCGGAAAAGGTGACCGGCGTCGCCGCACGGACTGGAGATCCCTGATTTTGGCTTCCGTAATGCCTTGCCGCGGACAGAAACAAGGGGGTTAGTGATGAACGGTGAGACCGCGATCCGGCTCAGAGGGCTGCTCAATCGCGCCACGGTGGCGCTGATCTTACCGGCGCTGGCGCTGGCGACCGCAGGTCTGATCGCGGCGTACATCGTGGCCACATCCGGCGAGCCGGCGCGCGCCAGTCACGCCGGTGGCATGGACACCATGTCTCTGGACATGGACCCCACCGGCAACACCGCCACCTCACTCGGTACCCGCGAGGTGTGCGCGCGGATAAACGAGAACGGGATTCAGGATGCCGACGAGGACTCCGTCGACACGGTCACGCTGGACGCGACCGCGACGAACATCCCAGCCGGGACGGCGATGATCGGATTCACACACAGCATCAGTTACAACGAGTCGGAACTGACGATTCAGTCGCAAAATATCAACTTCCTGCTGGGCGTCAACGCCGGCAGCAGCGTGGTCGACGTCGGCGACCTGGCGCCCGACGTCAATAACGACAACGTATTTCTTACTGCGGCGGGGGACGTCGGTCCAATTCCGGCATCGGCTGAAACCGGTTCGGGTGTCCTGAACCGCCTGACCATCGAGACCGACCCCGGGGCGAGCACGGGCTGGCACCAGCTCATCATGTACGGCGCCCAACACATCGAGACCGACAGCACCCCGCATGCCGCCGACGCCATTCACAGCGGTACGATCGCGGTGGACCTGCCATGCCCGGCCGCCAACCCAATCGTGGACACGACATCTGACTCGCCATCCCTCACGGCGTGCACGGTCGCCGCTGGCGACTGCAGCCTGCGCGGCGCGATCGGCAATCTGAACGCCAGTCCCGACTCAGGCATCATTACCTTCGACTCCTCCCAGTTCCCTACGTTAACGCCCGCCACGATCAGCCTTGGGTCCCCCTTGCCCGCCATGTCCCCCGCCGCCGGCAGCGACGTGATTTCAGGCGGCGGGGCCGGCGTCATTATCGATGGGGTCACCGATAGCTTCGTTTGCTTCACCCTGAACGGTGCGGACTTCATCTTTGGCATCGAGGTAGTCAAGAACTGCAGCACAGCGTTCCTCCTGACTGCGGCCGGGCAGCAGATCGGGGCCGCTAACCTGCCCGAGGCAGGCGGCGACTGCGCGGACACCCTCGACCAGGATGACGACAGCTTCGTGAACGACGGCTGCGTGCAGGCCGGTCCAAACGCTGAGAGCGGCGCCGACTGCTCCAACTCCTCGGATGATGACACCGCTGACGTCGATGGTCTGACCAACGACGGCTGCCCCCCGCGCGGAGAAGGAATGGTGATCCAGGACAACCTCGATTACGGTATCAGGATCACCGGCGAAGCCGCTGACTCCGCCTTCATCTTGGGCAACTACATCGGCACCAGCAAAGATGGTACCGGAGCCGTCCCAAATGGCACCGGCATCGGTGTCGATGGCGGCGCAGACAACGCCGGTATTGGCGGCGGACTCGCCGGGTTTCGCAACCTGATCTCCGGCAACACCAGCGCCGGCGTTAGCATCTCCGGGAGCGGGACTACCTCGAACATCCTGCAGGGCAACTACATCGGCACGAATGCGGATGGGACAGCCGTGATCGCCAACGGCGAAGGGGTTGCCATCGTGAACGACGCGTCAGGCAATTCAGTCGGCGGAAGTATCGCCGCCGCGCGCAATGTCATCTCCGGCAACACCGGCCACGGAATCAAGATCGGCGAGTCAAGTGGCGCCGCAACAAACAGCGTCCTCGGTAACTATATTGGACTGGCCGCCGATGGCGTCTCCGACCTCGGCAACGGTGGCGTCGGGGTGCTTATCAACGCCCCTTCCAGTGCGAACAACACCATCGGCGGTACAAACGCCGCCGAGTCGGTCTGCATTGGGGTGGCGGATGAGGACGCTGACGGATACGCGAACGACGGCTGCCCCCAGGTGCTGAGCACCGCCGAGTCAGGCGCAAATTGCGCCAACTCAACGGACGACGACCTCGTTGACTCAGACGGCTCTGTGAATGACGGCTGCCCGGCGCGCGGGTCGGGAAATGTGATCTCGGGCAACACCAGCTACGGCGTCCGGATGAACGTCAGCGGCACGGGAAACGTGGTGAAAGGCAACTACATCGGCACGGACGCAATCGGCGCTGCGGGCGTGCCGAACAGCGGCGACGGAGTGCGCATTGAAGGCGGCGCGGCTGGCAACACGATCGGCGGTTCGACATCGGGTGATCGCAACGTGATCTCGGGCAATACCGGCCACGGAGTCAAGGTCACCGGTTCCGGCTCAACCGGGAACACTATCAGCGGGAACTATGTCGGGCTCACGGCGGCCGGAGATACGGCCCTGGGCAACGTCAACGGCATCGTCATCGAGGCAGGTGGCCTGAGCAACACGGTCGGCGGCTCCACGGCGGGGCATCGCAACCTCATCTCGGGAAACACCACCTACGGCGTGGTGATCACCGGTCTTCCGGCGACAGGGAATGTCGTCAAGGGGAACTACATTGGCACCGATGTCACCGGCACCCTCGACCGCGGCAATGGCCAGGATGGCGTCCGCATCAGCGCCGATGCGGCGAGCAACACGATCGGCGGTTCCACCGCCGCGGACCGCAACGTCATAGCCGGCAACAACGACGACGGCGTCGAGATCAACCTGGCCAACAGCAACACGGTAAGTGGTAACTACATCGGCCTCAAGGCTGACGGCACGGATGATCTTGCGAACAGCGGCGAAGGTGTCGCCATCGCGTTTGGCGCCACCGGCAACACCATCGGCGGCAGCACGTCCGGGCATCGCAACATCATCTCCGGCAACACCGGCTCGGGAATCAAGATTCAGGACGAGAGCTCAGACGGGAACATCGTCAAGAGTAACTACATCGGCACGACCGCGGCGGGGACCGGCGTACTGGGCAATGGCTTCGTTGGCGTGGAGATTACAGGCGGGGCTGACGGGACCGTGGTAGGGGGCAGCGCCGGCACGACGCCCGGCGGGAGTTGCACCGGCGAGTGCAATCTCGTCTCCGGGAATGGGGGCGGCATCCTGATGACCGGCGCCGCCACGACGGGAGCGGTCATCAAGGGAAACTACGTCGGCACCAACGCCTCTGGCACCGGCGCGATTCCGAACACGTCGAACAGCGGCATCTACTTTAGCTTCTCCTCCAACAACACCGTGGGAGGCAGCACGCCCGGGGAGCGCAACCTCATCTCAGGAAATCAGTTCGACGGCGTCCTCATCGCGGCAGCGAGCGGAAACGTCGTCAAAGGGAACTTCATCGGGACTAACTCTGCCGGCACCGCCGGTCTGGCCAACCAGATCGGCGTCCGGGTCGATAGTTCCTCCAGCAACACCATAGGCGGCATTGCGGCCGGCGAGGGCAACACGATCGCCCACAATACGGAGGATGGCGTCTGCGTCACGCAATCGGGGACGAGCAACAGCGTTCGCGGAAACTCGATTTACGCCAACGGGTTCCTCGGCATCGACCTTGACCCCACTGCGCCCTGTCCCACGGGCGCAGTCACCGACAACGACCTCCTGCCCACCGTCGACGCCGACACCGGCCCGAACGGTCTGATGAACTTCCCGGTGATCACGGCGGTTTCTTACAACAACGGCACGCGGACATTTACGGTCGCGGGGACCCTGGCCAATCCATCCGCGAGCACGGCGACGGTAGACGTGTATGCGACGGACGTTGTGGACGGCAGCGGTAACGGCGAGGGGCGCCGGTACCTTGGATCCGCGACGCCCATCAACAGCAACCCCCCGGACCCCGGCAACTGGACGTTTACGATGACCGGCGCCCCGGCTTTTGGGTTCATCTCGGCAACAGCCACCGACAGCTCGAACAACACCTCCGAGTTCTCCGCCACCTACGCCGCCGACGTTGACGGCGACAGCTTCCCGAGCTCTACGGACAACTGCGACGTCGTCTACAACCCGCTGCAACTCGACCACGACGCCGACGGGGTCGGGGACGCCTGTGACGCCGTCGTTCGCAACCGAGCCACGGTCAGCGAGTCCAGCTTCGTTACCGAGTTCTCTGTCCCTGAAGGCGAATCACTGGGGAGCGCCAGCTACGCTAGCCTCCAGTGGGACTTCCAGCCGGGCAACTCGATCGACGTCGGAGCCATTCTCGGTTCTCTGGACTTCGCTGCCCGGCTGAGATCGGCGACGGGGATCTGTGATATGGGCTACTCAGCGCTGGGCGTCACGCTTTACAACGCGAGCCTCGACAACTCGGCCGGCAATCTCGTCAGCGCAGCGGGCATGCTCCTGGATGCCAACGGCAACAACATCAAGGACGGCGCCGAGAAGTACCCCGGCTTCCTGAACACCCTCCTCGACCCTCAGCGCCGCACCGGCATCGATGAGGACGCCGACGGCTTCATCGACGAGGATCCGGCGGACGGAGCGGACAACGATGTGCCCCCGGATGGAAAGGTCGACGAGGACGGTGCCGGGACGCCGGCGGTCCCTCACGCGCGCTATTTTGGCTCGTACACGATTTTCGGGATAATCAATCAGCCCTACCAGCTGCTGGTGTTCGAGGAAGTCCCCAACATTCGGTATCGAGCCCACGGGGTGTTTGGCGACCCAACGGGCGTCCCCGGTGCGGGAACCCTGCCCGTTTGCGCCGCCTTCGAAGCCAGGACGACGGTCCTTTCCACCAGCAATCCAAACGGGTCCGCGATTCCACCCGTGCCCGGCGGCGTCGCCGTTCTCAACACGCCGCCGCCCGGTACGCACGTCACGAAGGCGGGGGCGGTTGATTTCCCCGACACAGACGGTGACGGGAAAGACAACGTCGACGACAACTGCCGCCTGGTGACCAACGCCACGCAGACGGACAGCGACCTCGACGCCATCGGCGACGCCTGCGAGCTATCTCCGGAAGCGGGAGCGCAATGCGCTAACGCCATCGACGACCAGGGCAACGGCAAGGTGAACGACGGTTGTCCTCTGGCCGGCGTGCTCGTGGAGAGCGGCGTCCAGTGCGACAACGCAGTCAACGACGACCCCGGGGATGACGTGTTCGTGAACGATGGCTGCCCGGCGGGCCCGTGCACCGCGACCGCCGCGCTGGACTGTGACGGCGACGGCCAGCTCAACGTCCAGGACAACTGCCCCTTCATCGCCAATGTCAACCAGGCGCAGGGCGAGGTCCGGACGCCACGAGACATCGGGATCGGTCTTGCCAACGACAAGATCGGAGACCTCTGCGACGCCAACCCAACCCTGGTGGACGACGCTGCCGAAGTCGGTGTTCAGACCTTCTCCGATCCCATCTGCGTCACGGGGACGAATGTGACCGATGCGGACGGCGACGGGTGGTGCACCTACGGCAACAACGCCACCATCGCCACCGGTACGCAACCTGATACAGCCGCCGTCAACCACAACACGAACCGTGTATACGTCACCAACACCGTGAGCGACACGCTGTCCGTGATTGACGGCCTGACCGACACGGAGATCGCGGAGTTTGCCGTCGGCAACGGCCCCGGCGGCGTCGGAGTCAACACTTTCACGAACCGAATCTACGTCGCGAACGGGTTCGACAACAACGTTAAGCTCATCGACGGAACTGACAATAGCATCGACGCGACGATCTCGGTCGGAACCACGCCGACCTCGCTGGCCGTGAACGAGGCTGTGAACCGAATCTACGTACTGAACACAGGTAGCAACAGCGTCTCGGTCATTGACGGCTACACCAATACTGAGATTACCGGCATCCCGCTGGCCAGCTCTCCGTCCGAAATCGCGGTGAATCCGCACACCGGCCGGGTCTACGTGACCCGAGGCACGGCCAGCCTCGTCGATGTGATCGATGGCGAAACGAACGCTGTAATAGCGACGATCAGTGCAGGCGGTGGGCCCACTGGCTTAGCCGTGCACCCCACTCTGAACCGCGTCTTCGTCGCCAATACCGGCGACGTGTCCGTCATCGACGGCTACACGAATACAGAGATAGATACGGACGGGAATTCCGGAAACGGCATGACTCGCATCAGCACAGGAGGCAATCCGCTCGGTGTGGCGGTTGCCCCCGGCACAGACCGCGTTTACGTGACCAACGTCGGGCAGGACAACGTCTCGGTAGTTGATGGCTCAACGCTGCTCGAGGTCGACTCCGATGGCAACGGCCTGATCACGCGCGTCCCGGTCGGCGACGGCCCGAATACGATCGGCGTAAATGCGGTCACCGGCCGCTTGTATGTCGTAAACAGCTCGAGCGGCAACGTCTCAGTGATTGCGCTGGGCTCTGATCTGAACGACGCGAGCGCGGCGAACACTCCAGAACGTGCCGGCGCTTACGGCTCCTGCACCAACGGCGTGGACGACGACGGTACCGGCGGCACTGACTCTGCCGACGTCCATTGTGCCGATGCCGACGGTGACACGGTGCCGGATGCCGCCGACGTCTGCCCGCAGGCCGCCGATCCCCTGCAACTCGACGATGACGGCGATGGCCGCGGCGACGCCTGCGAGGACCGGACCATAGCATCACTCAGCCTTGGCGCCACCACCAACGCCGCTAACTCGGAGCTGCGCAACCGCCTGGTTGAGGTTGCCCCTGATAAGCTGCACCGCACCGACGGCATCATCAACTTCATCGACCCCGACTTCACAGTCGCCGGTAGCGGCGTTGCAGATGGCGCCATCCGCGCCGCCCTGTCGTCGATGGTCACGGTAGCGATCGACCCCAACCCGGGTACGCCGTCCACCACGACCAAGGTCTGCAACAACGTCCTCCCCTACAACTTCACGCTGCTGGACGCGAGCACTGACACCAGCATGACGATCAGCCCCGGGACCAACTTCTCCGCCCTGCTGGCGGACGTGGTCCTGGTGAACGGCCTGGCGGACGGCGTCGACCGCTATCCGCTGTTCCTCAAGAGCCTTCCCGGCGCCTCGGCCCGCACGAACAATGACGCGGACTTCGGGACGGACGAGGACCCTTTGGACGGCGTCGACAACGACCAGGACGGCTTCGTTGACGAAGACCCGTACGACCACGTGACTCCTCACGCCCGACTGTTTGGCCGCCTGACCTTCCAGGGCGCGGCCCACGTGCTGAACGTACTGGTCTACAGCCCCGGCGCCCTGCCGCAGCACCCGGCGTCCAAGGGCTACGTCGTCATGTTCATCTATAATGACCCAACGGCGCTCCCGTCCAACGGCAACATCACGGCCTGGTGCTCGCACCAGGACCACAGGCTCTTCCAGTACGGAGTGGCCCTGGACAACCCGGCGACGGCTGGCCCGAACGAGGGCGGCGCTGCGCTGATCACCAACGACTCCGCTCCCGGAACCGAGTCGTTCTTCACCCAGATGACGTCGCTCGCGGATGTCGATGGCGACGGCATCGAGAATGCGCTGGACGTCTGTACCTTCGCGGCGGACAACGACCACGACGGGACGTCAGACGCCACGGACGCCACGCCCTGGAACCCCAGGCTGGTCGCGCCACCCGGCGACCCGGACGCCGACGGTCTGCCCACAGGCTGCGACCGAGCCGAAGGACTGGCGCCGGCCGTCGGGGAGTGTGGCGCGGATGCTGTGGACAGCGACTTCGACGTGAAGGTGAACGACGGCTGTCCGGCGGTAGGTCCAGCGGAGTCGGGGGCCAACTGCGACAACGCGGTCGATAACGACGGTGACTCGGCGGTGAACGACGGCTGTCCTGCCCGCGGTGACCCCAACGTTGCGAGCCCACCGGGATCGGGGCCGGACGAAGACGGCGACCACATTGAGAACCTTCTGGACAACTGCCCGTACGTCTCCAACGAGGACCAGACGGACAGCGATGCCGACGGAATCGGCAATGTTTGCGACCCGGCCCCGGCGCAGCATTCCGCTGGGGCCCAGCAAACGGTGAGTGGAACTCCGGTCTGCACAGGGGCGACGGACGCTGACGGTGACGGCTACTGCGCCGGGACCATCGGCGAGAACGACACTCCCGGCTTCGGTTCCACCATCGTGCCCGAGGTGTCGGCCTACGAACCGGAGGTCTGCACCGACGCGGTGGACAACGACGTGGACACCTTCACTGACCTCGCCGACAGCGGCTGCGGTGACCTGGACGTAGACGGTGTGCTCAACGAGCTTGACAACTGCCCGGGGATTCCGCCGGCGACGTCGGGCGTGAACTACAACCCGAACCAGGAGAACAGCGACGCCGCCAGCGAGACCGTGAGCCTGGGTCAGCAACCGTACGCCCGCAGTTTCAGCGGGACGCCGAC
>Ga0209751_10002437_pt1 | contig 18534 bp, 17 predicted proteins | sample RifCSP13_1_FD_184019 | JGI IMG/M metagenome (GOLD analysis project Ga0209751, IMG submission 184019) | Soil microbial communities from Rifle, Colorado - Rifle CSP2_sed 13_1 (SPAdes) (version 2) | ecosystem: Environmental > Terrestrial > Deep subsurface > Rock core/Sediment | place: Rifle... | reverse complement strand
TAAAACCATGGTGAATGCCTCCATAATTAAGGTGGCCCAATTCCACCATAACGCATCAAATATGAGCAAGATTACACCCCCTCCTATTGTGGTTCGGTTTCAACATGCACCCAGTCCAATTTACGAAGGGGCCGAGATGGATTTTAAATTATGGTTCGGTCCTTTTCCTTTGCGATGGCGTGCACGCTTTGAAGCCGTTTCACCCAATGGATTCATAGACCGCCAAATTTCTGGCCCATATAAGACCTGGGTACATTTGCACACATTCAAGGATATCGGTGGTGATAAAACCGAGATCGTCGATGAGATTCAAGCCGAGTTTCAAACCACCTTATTATGGAGATTGATGGGTATGCTGATATGGTCGGGGATGCCCGTTTTGTTCGCATATCGCGCCTGGAAAACCGAGCGCGAACTAAGCGCTTTGGAATAATCGCAATCCAAAAGTAATTTGCAGCTTAACCGGAGGTTTTGATGCTGACTGTTGAAAAAATTGACACATCCGACAAATCACAGGTGCGCCAATTTATCAAATTACCCTATCGCCTGTACAAAGATCACCCTCAATGGGTCCCGGCTTTGTTTATCGACGCTGAAATGCAGCTAAATCGGAACAAACACCCCTTCTACGAACATTCAGACGCAGATTTCTTTGTCGCTTTACGCGACAACCAGGTGGTCGGTCGCATTGCGGCATTGGAAAACCGCAGATACAACCAGTATCATGGCACTCGCCAGGTCCAGTTCTATTTATTTGAATGTCTGGATGACCTTGAGGTCGCCCAGGCTTTATTCGAGCGCGTTTTCGATTGGGCTCATAGCCGAAAACTAATCCAGGTTGTCGGTCCCAAAGGCTTTGGTGCGCTGGACGGTTACGGTATGCAGATCGAAGGCTTCGAGCACCGGCAAATCATGACCATGATGAATTATAACTATCCCTATTACCCAAAATTAGTGGAACCTCTTGGTTTTACAAAAGTTGTCGATTTTGCTTCCTGCTACCTGCACACAGATGATTTCCGGCTGCCAGAGCGGATTCACAGAATTGCTGAACGAGTTCAGCAGAGAGGCACTCTAAAGGTTGAACGATTTCGAACCAAGGCGGATTTAAAAGCCTGGGCGAAGCGCATAGGGCAAGCCTACAATAAAGCTTTCGTGAACAATTGGGAATATTACCCACTGACAGATAATGAAATTATTTTTCTTTTGCAAAATATTCTTCTAGTAGCTGATCCCCGGCTGGTTAAAGTGATTACCCACAAAGACGAAGCTGTGGGCTTCTTATTCGGATTCCCAGATCTATCCGCCGCGCTGCAGCGCGCCAAGGGGCGCTTACTGCCATTCGGGATTTTCGATCTCTTGCTTGAAATGAAGCGCACAAAATGGTTAGCCCTCAACGGCGCTGGAATTTTACCCGAACATCAGGGGCGAGGTGGTAATGCCCTGCTGTACTCCGAGATGGAAAAGACCCTGCGCGATTTCAATTATGAACACGCAGATTTAACCCAGGTAGCCGATTCAGCGGTGCAAATGCGCCGAGATCTGGAAAATATCGGCGGAAAAGTGTATAAAAATCACCGCGTTTTCGTGAAAAATATTTAGCTGAACATTTCTTATAAATAGCGAATTCCTCGCCAGCTTCCACACCTAACAACATTGGTGGGTCATTTTCCTCCTGAACGATCGTCGCACAATTTTATGGATGATAGAATACCTGTGATTTTTCTACCACAGGTTGACCAGTTTTTTATCCGGGAGATCATCCATGCAAGAGTCCACAACCCTTAAACAACTTCTGGCGGAACCCCAATCTGTCGAAGAATTAAACATCCCGCAGAGCATTGTCATCGATTTAATCCTGAAGCTGCTATTCAACGAAGGGAACGTCGCCCTGAGCAGATTTGTGGAGGTGTTAAAAATATCCAGCCGGATCATCGATTCAATCCTGCTGTGGATGCAAAAAGAGCACTTGGTGGAGGTCACAAAGGCCGGCTCCGAATTGGGTCGTTTGGGTTATGTGTATTCTCACACAGACGCGGGCCAATTGCGCGCCCGTGATGCTCTCGAACGCAGCCAATATATCGGGCCAGTGCCAGTGTCCATCAATGATTATCAACGCGGCATCGAGTTACAGACAAAGCAAAAACGAACCGTATCTGCTGAGCAGGTAAAATATGCTCTCAATGATCTTGTTCTGCCGGAGAGTTTTCACCGCAGGATTGGCCCGGCAATAAACTCCGGATCATCTTTGTTCTTGTACGGTCCCCCGGGGAATGGAAAAACTACGGTTGCCGAGACGATTGGCAAGTTGATCAGCGGGACGGATCCAATTTGGATACCTTACGCGTTGACCGCTGGCGGTTACATCATCCAGATCCATGACAGGCTTGTTCATAAACCGGTTGCTCATGAGACGAAGCGCAATACCGAGCTAGGCCGTATTGACCAGCGTTGGGGTTTGTTCAATCGCCCCTCTGTAATGGTGGGGGGTGAATTAAAAATGGAGGCTCTCGATCTGCGTTACGATCAGGTGGGAAAATTTTACGAAGCTCCGCTGCAACTCAAAGCAAACGGCGGAATGTTTTTGATCGACGATTTCGGGAGGCAGCAAATTCGCCCGAGTGATTTATTAAACCGGTGGATTGTACCATTAGAAGACGAGGTCGACTTCCTGCGCCTCCACAGCGGTCAAACCATCGTGATCCCCTTCCGCATGCTTATCGTATTCAGCACCAATCTTGACCCGATGGAACTCGTCGATGATGCTTTCTTGCGCCGTATTCAAATGAAGGTCGAGGTCGCTTCACCAGATGAAAAAATCTATTATCAAATTTTCGTCAATGAATGCAAGCGCTTCAATGTGCCTTTTGATCGCAATTCATTTTTGCATCTCATCCACTCCTGGTACAAGCAAGAAAATCGCACATTGCAGGCTGTGCACCCGCGAGATTTAATCCGCACAGTCGTTTCGTTATGCGAATACGATAAAGTAACTCCACAGCTCTCTCCGAGTTTAATCGACGACGCCTGCCATCTCTACTTCGTAGCGAGAACCCAAAATAAGATCCCCAAATTGATGGAAACCAGCGCCTAACTCATCTTTTACCAATTTCAAAATCCTTCGCCGGCCAGGGTCACCGCTCATTGTCCTCTCCCCATTATTGACACCAGTTTAGATGCCGAAAATAGCCGAGATTTTCACCTTCCTTAGGTTCGTGGGGATAAAAAATAGTTTACGGACGGTTCGTTACACTTTGTACAGAGATTGGCTCAATCGGAGATATTCTCGAAAGATACTACATCGAAAATCTGAAACCGCCGGGGAAATGATATCTTGCCACCCGACTGCAAAAAGCTCGCTGGAAGTTCGATTTACAAATTTCAATCTCGAAATACAATTTCTTGCCCCAGCATTAGCCCGGATCAGATGGGCTCGGCATCCCGACCCGGGGTTAACGCCTGTGCCCTATGCGATTGCTAAAACCGGGTGGTCTCCCGTCGAAATCGAGCGCAAAACGACTCCAGATGGGGAATTGTTCAGCAGCGCTGTAATGCAAATTCATCTCAGTGCAAAAGGGGAGCTTACCTTTCTGAACCCCGACGGGCAAATCGTACACCAGGATAAAGCTCCCCAGCTTACCAGCCGAGGCTGGCTGTTGCAATCTTCCCTCGCCCTCGAAGAGTGCATCTACGGCCTCGGGGAACAGGCCGATGGTTTGAATTTACGCGGCAGCGCCCATCGATTATTCAACACCGATGCCGGCGGCAGCTATGGTCTTAATAAAGACCCCCTCTATTTTCCCTTTCCTGTCTACATTGGGATGAACAAGCACGGTGAATATCTCGTATTTCATGAAAATACTTATCCCGGAACGATCATAATTGATCCCCAAACCATATCTGATTCGGAAGATAACTCCTCCAGCGAAACTCAAGGCGACTCCTTTCTACACGTCGAGTTCGAAAGCCCAATCATCCAGTATTATTTCATTTTAGGAAATCCAGGAAAGTTGTTGGACGTATACACTGAACTTACCGGTCGGCCATTCCTCCCCCCTGTGCGGAGCCTGGGTTATCACCAAAGTCGTTGGGGGTATTTGAACGAAAGGGAAATCCGCGAGGTTCTCGCGGGTTTTGAAGGCAATAAAATGCCGCTCAGCGCCATCCATCTCGATATCGATTATATGGATGGTTATCGCGTTTTTACAGTTGACCTGGAGCGCTATCCTCATCTAAGCAAATTGGCCGAAGATTTAATCGGGGCAAACATTCGCCTGGTCGTAATTCTCGACCCCGGGGTCAAAACCGACCCGTACTACGAGGTTTACCGGCAGGGTCTTCAAGAGGGAACGTTCTGCACTTTACCTGGTGGCAAGCCGGCTCGCGGCCTGGTGTGGCCTGGCTGGAGTGTATATCCAGATTTTACAAATCCAGATGTACGCCGCTGGTGGGGGTCGAAATACCAGACTCTGCTGGAACAGGGCGTTTCGGGGTTTTGGCACGATATGAATGAACCCACCTCGTTTTCTAGCTGGGGCGGCTTGTACCTGCCAGACGCAACCCGGCACAATCTCGAAGGGCGTTCTGGAGACCATCGCGAAGCCCATAATATCTACGCCATGCAAATGAACAGGGCTGGTTACGAAGCGCTCCGGCAATCGGCTGGCGATAAAAGACCCTGGCTGATTTCCCGTTCGGGTTGGGCGGGGAATCAGCGCTATGCCTGGAATTGGACTGGGGATACCGATTCCACCTGGTCCAGTTTAAAGATGACCATCGCTACAGTCCTCGGTCTGGGATTATCAGGGATTCCTTTTACAGGCCCCGATATCGGTGGATTTAGCGGGACCCCCTCCCCTGAGCTGTATTTGCGTTGGTTTCAATTAGCCTCCTTCATGCCATTCTTCAGGACCCATTCTGCGGTTGGCACGCCGCGGCGTGAACCCTGGGTGTTTGGAGAGCCATATACGAGCGTTCATCGCGATTTTCTCCGCCTGAGATATAGCTTATTACCCTATCTTTACACCCTGGCATGGGAAGCCAGCCAATCAGGCGTCCCTCTGGTCAGACCTTTATTTTGGAGCCATCCCAAAAACCCGGAGTACTGGCAGATTGAAGATCAATTTTTCTTGGGGGATGCCCTGCTGGTTGCTCCGGTCCTAGAGGCGGGATGCCGCCATCGAGAGGTGGTCTTTCCGCCAGGCCAATGGGTCAGCTATTGGCAAGACAAAGATTGTGTTGCCGGGCCATGCACCCTGTCCGTCGATACAGACCTGCAAACGATACCATTATATGTTCGTTCTGGAAGCATTTTACCCCTGAACGTGAACGGAGAGCTTGCCCTTCACCTCTATTTACCTGCATTAAACCCTCAGAAAGATGTACAATATAAAGGCTTCGGGCAGCAGTATTCTGACGAGGGTGATGGCTACGGCCCATGGAGGCTGGACCAATTCCACCTCGCGCAAACCAGCGATATGCTCGAGATATCCTGGGAGACTATTTCCTCTCCAAACGCTGCAACTTATCCGTTCCCCTATGATAACGTTTTCCTCCGCTTGCATGGTTCGCTCCCCCAAAAATTATGGCTAGATGGGTCGTCAACGAGGCACTCCAGCGATGACATCATACTGAAACCATTCAAAAAGCTGCTTATCCAGCTCACGAATGAGTCACCATGACCGATGACGAATACCCATTTATTTTACCTGTTCACCCAACCTGAATGAACTCACCGAGGCGAAAATGTCCACCGTACTTGAAAAGGTAAATCAAGCGATCGGCATTCTGAACGAGAAGGATATCGATGTATGGCTCACCTTCGTGCGTGAAACCTCGTCTGGTGGCGATCCTGTACTTCCGTTAATCTACGGTCACTCCCTCACCTGGCAAAGTGCGTTGATCATCACCCGATCTGGCGAACGGATTGCTATTCTTGGTCACTATGAAGCGGACACTGCTCGTCATACCGGCGCTTACGATCAGGTATACGCCACCGGTCATCATCTGGGCAGGCTCGCTCACGACGGAGCTGGCATCTTAGGACCTGAATGGGTACGCTATGGAAACACGCCGAATTATGTCGTTGAAGCGGGCCATGTCTACACCCTCGAACCCGGCCTGTTTGTCGATGGCTATGGCTATATCGGCATCGAGGAAGATGTGTTAGTCACCGAGAATGGGGTTGAGTTTCTCCGCCAGCCTCAAGAAAGGCTAATCCTGTTGTAACGCTAATGGACACATGAAAAATAACAAAACCAGGGAAGTCCCACTGCCGAGGAAAAAAAGGATCGCGCTGGTCGCACACGATGCACGGAAAAACGATCTGCTCGAATGGGTTAAATTTAACCAGGGTACTCTCAGCGGACATATCCTGTTTGGCACCGGGACTACCGGACTTCTGATAGCTGAAAAAACCGGCTTGCCGATCCATCGCTTCAAGAGCGGTCCTTTAGGAGGGGACCAACAGGTCGGGGCTAAGATTGCTGAAGGCGAAATTGATTTTTTAATATTCTTCTGGGACCCGCTTGAGCCGCAACCTCACGACCCCGATATCAAAGCGCTTTTGAGGTTGGCTGTTCTCTATAATATCCCCACGGCTTCGAACCGCTCGACCGCGGACTTCCTCATCTCGTCGCCCTTTATGGACCAACCTTATTCGAAAATCGAACCGGATTACTTGAGTCGTCTCCAGGAAATTGCTGCGGTCGATGACTGATTTCCTTTAAAACTTATCATCTGAACCCATGGGCTGGTTGGCAGTCTCCGATGATCCAAAGAAATCGATATTCTTATTCGCTCTTGATTATTCATGCATGTCTGGTTATCGGCCTGTGCTTTTTTGGATCTGACTTAATAGCAGGAAGCGCTTCAGCTACGGATGCAAGCCCTCGGCAGGTCATCCAGGATGGCCTCCCCACCTCAACTGCCACACCTTTAGCAGAGATAACCCCAACCCCCTCACCTACCGTCAAATTGAGACCCACCCCGACGCCTTTAGCCATCCCACCTCCCGCAGATCCAGGCACTCAACGGCTGATGATCGGCTTTAGTGTGCTGATTGTTGTGGTTGTGATCATTGGTATCTGGCTAAACCGCAACCGGATATTTATTAAGTAAGCTCGTACGAAGAAATGGCGGATATATGGGATCCTCCAGTTGCATTTGTTCCATCTTTCACGTAAAATAAAAGTCGTGGGTCTTCTTTATATAAATCTCTCACCGATCTGACTGGAGGTTGCATATGCCCGAGAGAAAGAAAATAACTCTTCCCTACTTATTCAATAAGGTTGCGAAGCACGAACCAATTACCTGGCTCACCTGTTACGACTATCCCACTGCTTATCTCCAAGAGCAGGCGGGAGTCGAGATGATCCTGGTTGGTGATAGCCTTGGTATGACCATACTGGGTTACGAAACCACCTTACCCGTTACGATGGAAGATATGATCCGCCATTCACAGGCAGTCCGGCGCGGCGCCCTCACTGCCTTTCTTGTTGGGGATATGCCTTATATGAGCTATCAGCCAAGCGTCGAGGCTGCCATCCGTAATGCCGGTCGATTTATGGCGGAAGCCGCATGCGATGCGGTCAAGTTAGAGGGCGGCAGGGAAATGGCGGATCGAATCCATGGGATAGTTTCGGCTGGCATACCCGCAATTGGGCACCTCGGCCTGACCCCCCAGAGCGTCAGCGCCTTGGGCGGCTATCGAGTTCAGGGCAAAGGCGCTTTGCAAGCAAAGAAGATCATTGAGGATGCCAAAGCACTCGAAGAAGCTGGGGCGTTTGCCATCTTGCTGGAGATGGTGCCGGATCGGGTATGCAAACTGATCACGGAAAGAGCGATGGATTGTTTCATTATGAGCCTTGGGTCAGGACCTCATGCACATGGTCAGCTATTGATTTACCACGATATGTTCGGTCTATACCCACGGTTTAAGCCCCGCATGGCAAAAGTCTTCGGAGACGCCGGCAAGGTTATCCTGGAAGGTCTGCAAAAATACGTCGCTGAAGTGACTCAACGGGAATTCCCCCAGCCCGAAAATTGGTTTGGTATATCAGACCAGGAGTATGAAGAACTTCTCCATATCCTGAATGATTAGTTATGTCTCAACCAATGGTATAGCTTAGATTGGAGGTCAGCATGAACAATCAGCTCAAAACGCTCCTGAAAATCCCCCACGAAAGGATCGACGAGATCAATGCCATCTTGCTCGATCCAGAGAGCCTGGTGGTCAATGATTTCTTGCAGGTCGTCGAAAAATACGGCTCACCGGATGAAATCAACAAAAAGGCTGCCCGGGCGCGCCAGCTTCCTGCACTGATGGAACGCGTGAAAGAGATCAAACCGGAATATCTGGAAGACCTTTTCTGGCTCCAGGATATGCGCGAGCAGAGTAAATTTATCAGTGTCGCCGATTATCGCCGCAAAGTATTAGGCTCTCGTTATGCTGAAACAGCCTTTAATAAAGATTGCGCTGTCACTCTGGAGATCAGCGCTGCCCAGTACTTTCCCTGGATACGCCTCGTTGCTGAACGGGCAATTGCCCAAGGCTCGCTCATGCCCGGACGTTTCATTCGCGTCCGCAAGATGAAAGAGCAAGAGATGGACGGCGACCTGCCTGCATTTGCTGCCGCGATGAGCATTATTGGCGCCAGTTATGTCGAGACCCTGGATACAAAAGGCACGGACGGCTCGAATGTGCACCTGGGAGGTCCAGCGACGATCACCGGCTATTTTGGAGGTGTAGGGCAGCCCAATCAATATGCCCTGAAATGGCTGGATGAATTCCTGTATTATTACACTCATTACGGCGTTTGCCAGGTTCTCAATATCAACCCGGGCACTGTGCTGCTCGGTTATATGTTGCACCGTCTAGGTGTGGATATCGAGTTTAAAATATCGGTCTTCATGGGTAATGACAACCCCTATGCCGCGTTGTGGACGCTGATTGGCGCAAAGCTTTTCTCTCGGGAAGATGGCACCTCACCGCTCATTGGCTTTAACTGGAGCAACTCGGTCAATAACGAAACCATGGAAATCACAGCTCAGTTTCGCAAGAGCCTGAATTTCGAGGACGTGGTCAGGTTCGAACACCATATCACCGAAACATGGAAGAGCATTGTCCGCCAGCCGTACAACCGGAGAGCTGAGCTGGTTCAAATCGCCGATCACCTGGCGAATATATCTGCCAAGCACGAGGGCGGCGACCCGGAGATCGATTCTGCTCGCGCTCATCCCTCAGACATCCTGGATTATTTTCGCGACAAAGCGGAAATTATCGCATCCGGCGACTGGGATAATCTTACCCAAAACTTCCTGGACAAATACGAGGCCACGAACAACACTGCCTGGGCGCTTACAGAAGCCGGGCTATCTTTCATCGCGGCTCGCCGTTTACATCATCAAGAAGAAGCTATCCTCGCCTGAAATTGGACAACGGACCCCTCTCATGTGAATACCATCAGAGGGGTCATTAAAATTTGCTACAATTGAGCATCCAACCGACCACTGCAACAGGATGACAAAATGAGAGCTTTACTTGAAAAATTGCACATCAAGCCGGTAAATTCGGGGGCTTGCACGGGAATGGATGGCTGGATCTTCGACCCGAATGGCAAAGAATTGGTTTCGTACAACCCGACGACCGGCGACGCAATCGCCTCGGTAATCCAGGCTACCCCTACGACCTATGAACGAATATCCGCTACGGCTCAGGCGGCTTTCGAAACCTGGAGGGAAGTGCCTGCGCCGAAGCGCGGTTTGCTCGTCCGTGATTTGGGACAGGCCCTCAGAGAGCTCAAAGAGCCGCTTGGCGATTTGGTTACCCTGGAGATGGGCAAGATACGCGTTGAAGGTCACGGCGAGGTGCAAGAGATGATCGACGTATGCGATTTTGCCGTGGGCTTATCCCGCCAGCTCTACGGTCTTAGCATGCAATCAGAACGTTCGCAGCATAGAATGTATGAGCAATGGCACCCATTAGGCATCCTGGGCCTGATTACCTCCTTCAACTTTCCAGTTGCGGTCTGGTCCTGGAATGCTACCATCGCCTCGGTTTGTGGTGACGTGGTTCTCTGGAAACCATCTTCCTACACGCCCCTCACCGCGGTCGCTGTTCAACATATCTCCAATCGGGTTATGGCGGACCATGGTTCTCAAGGGATATTCAATCTGGTCATCGGCTCCGGGCGCGAGGTTGGCGATTTGCTCTTGAATGACCTCCGTATACCGCTGGTATCCTTCACCGGCTCAACGGCAATCGGCAGGCACGTCTCTGAGGTCGTTGCCCGGCGTTTCGGCCGCACGATCCTCGAATTAGGTGGTAACAACGCCATCATTATTGCCGAGGATGCAGATCTAGACCTTGCTAGCAGGGCGATTCTGTTCGGCGCGGTGGGCACTTCCGGACAGCGGTGTACAACCACCCGCCGCGTGATCGTGCACAAGACCATCGCCGTAGAATTAACCCAACGCCTGGTGAATGCCTATCAGCAGGTGAGCATTGGCAACCCGCTGGATGAAAATACCTTGATGGGCCCTCTGGTAGTTAACACTTCGGTTGAGGAGATGATGGATGCGATTCAGCAAGCCGTAAACGATGCGGGGGAGGTCATCTACGGTGGAAACATGCTTCCAGAGCTGGGCCCAAACTTCGTCCAACCGACGATCATCCGCATGCCCGCCCAAACAGAAATCGTCAAGACAGAGACTTTTGCGCCAATCCTGTACCTGCTGGAATATACCCACCTGGAAGAGGCGATTGCGCTCCACAACGACGTCCCTCAGGGGCTCTCGAGCGCGATATTTACCGACACACTGCGCAAAGCGGAGCGGTTTTTATCCGCCAGTGGATCAGATTGCGGTATTGCCAACGTGAATATCGGCACCTCCGGAGCGGAAATCGGGGGCGCTTTTGGTGGCGAAAAAGAGACCGGCGGCGGGCGCGAATCGGGTTCGGATACCTGGAAGGCATACATGCGCCGCCAAACAAATACTATCAACTGGTCACGAGAATTGCCCCTGGCGCAGGGAATCAAGTTCGGAGATTAAATTTAGAGCATTTTCTCCATCATTTCGACGACAGCCTGGTAGACTGGTGAATCATCACCCAGGTCAACCAGCGGCTTCCCACTGAACTCAAATTCCGCCAGTTGCGAATCTGCCCGCACGACCCCCAGAAGCGGGATATTCAGAGTGTTGATCCTTTCCTGCAATTCTGGAGGGATAGTCCCATTCAGCCGATTTAGGATCAGGTAAGCATTCTCGACGCGGACATCCAATTCGTGGCGTAGGGAAGCAATCCGCTCGGCGGAGACAATGCCCCGCTGAGTAGGATCACTGATAATGAGCAGGTGGTCGACGTCTCGCGTCGTCCTGCGGCTCAAATGCTCCATGCCCGCCTCATTGTCGATGATTACATAACTGTAATTTTTGCTGATGGCATCGATAACCTCGCGCAAATTATGATTCACCGCGCAATAACACCCCGGACCCTCGGATCTACCCATCGCGATCAGGTCAAATTGCTCCCCTTCCGCCAGCGATGAGCGGATCTGATAATCAAGATACTCGCGTTTACTTACCCCGCCTGGCATGCTTCCCATCGCCGCGCCCCCGGTAGTAAGCGAATCTTTCACCTGCGCCAACATATCCTCACGGATGTCGCCCACCGTCCATTCCAGGTCCAGCCCCAAGACCATGTTAAGGTTGCTGCTTGGGTCTGCGTCGATCGCCAGAACCGCGCCGGATCGATTCCTCACTAGGTAGCTAATGATCATCCCTGCAATTGTTGTTTTCCCAACACCCCCCTTACCAGCCAGGGCAATTGTCGTTGTCATGATATGTACCTCCAACCGATAATCTTATTCACGTTTGAATTATTCACGTTCGACCAATTCAGCCAGTATATTGGCCATCTCCACGGCGACAGACTTCAAGGTGGGCACATAATCGTAAACCGCCACTCCCAGGCGGTCTGCTTCCTGCACGCCGAGGTCGGCAGGTAGCGTCCCCAATAAAGGCATACCAGGCGACTCCGCCTGCAGAAAATCGATTTCCTCTGGCATACGGATCTTATTGCCCACCAGCCATAGGCGCTGCAACCCGATATCGTTCGCCAGTTTTTTGATCTGCGCAGCCGTCCCCAGGCTGCGCCGGGTTGGCTCCACTACAACCAGCATCGCGTCGACAAAATCAACCGTGGCTCTGCCCAGGTGTTCCACGCCAGCGTACATGTCCAGGATTAAGATGTCGTCTTTCCTGAACAATAGATGAGTGAACAGTGTTTTCAAAAGGGCGCTCTCCGGGCATATGCAGCCCGACCCGCCGATATCTACCGCTCCCATTTCCAATAGGCGAACGCCTCGATGGGTAACGCTGAAGCGCTCGGGGATATCGTCTACGCGCGGGTTGAGCGTAAAAAAGCCGCCCACAGTGCCCGGCTTTGCCCCGGTGCGCTCGTAAATCAAGTCGTCCATTTCCGAGATTGGGGCCAGCTTTGCCCTCAACTCATTTGGAAATCCCAATGCCCCAGCCAGGCAGGGAGCAGGGTCTGCATCGACTGCCAGAACCTGGCGACCTGAATCCGCATAGGCCTGGGATAACAATGCGGTGATTGTCGTTTTTCCCACACCGCCTTTACCAGTTACAGCCAGTTTCATTAGTTCTCCTCGAGTTCGTCTTTTCTCTCAAGATGTCCAACCAGTTCTCTTCCTCTTTAACTTCGGGCCGTCGAAAGTATCTTCGACCTCATAACCCGCAACAGCAATCCGTTCACGAAGCGCATCTGCCAGGGCCCAATCCCTGGCGTTACGGGCGTTTTGTCTCTGTTCTGCCAGGGATAGAATCGAGGCGGGTATCTCACTCTCAGGTACAGGCTTCCACTCCGCCAGTCTCAACCCGAATATTTTATCAAATTTCAGCAAGGTGGCCTTCTTTATTTGCGGCGCCAGGCTGCTCCTTACCAGGTCCCAGGCAACCGCTAGCGCTTGAGGCATATTGAGATCATGATTGATTCGCTGCCTGAACTGCACCAAAAAATCCTGATCCACGCTGCCCGCCTCGCCCAGGTTATATATGGCTGCCCTCAGCTTATCCAGGGAGGTGGCTGCGCTTTTCATCCCCTCCAGGCTGAAGTGCAATATGGAACGATAATGGGCGTTTAAGCATAAGTAACGAAACGCCAGGGGGTCAAAGCCTTGATCCAGCAGGCTTTGCAGCCGCAGGGATTGACCTGAGGATTTTGACATCCTCGCCTCCTCGGTTTGCAAAAAATAACCATGCATCCAGAAATTAGCCAGCCTGGTTCCATAGCAGGCTTCGGTCTGGGCGATTTCATTGGTGTGGTGGACCATGATGTGATCCTCGCCTCCACAATGGATATCGAAGAATTCTCCCAGGTACTTTTTCGCCATTGCCGAGCACTCGATATGCCAGCCCGGGAAGCCGATACCCCAAGGGTTGTCCCATTCCATCTGGCGCTGCTCATCCTGTGGACTGAATTTCCACAATGCGAAATCCGTTGCATGCCGCTTTTCGCCCATGTCGATCCTGGCTCCAGCCTGCAAGCCATTCGCCTGGATGCGCGCCAGGTGTCCGTAATTCTCTAATGTCGAGGTGTCAAAATAGATCCCATCCGAGGTCCTATACGTAAAGCCCCTGGCTTCAATACATTCGATAAATTCGATCTGTTCCTGGATGTGGTCTGTCGCCCGGCACCAGATTGCCGGCTCGAGGATATTTAATTTTCGCATGTCCTCCCGAAAAGCCTGGGTGTACTCCTCGGCGATTTGCCAGGCGGATATTCCAGCTCGGCGGGACCCTTTTTCCATCTTATCTTCGCCTGTATCCGCATCCGAGACCAGGTGACCCACGTCGGTGATGTTCATCACGTGCAGGACGGCATAGCCATTGAATTCGAGGACTCGCCGCAGGATATCTTCAAAGATATACGTGCGCAGGTTGCCGATATGAGCGTAATCGTATACCGTTAGACCGCAGGCATATAGACCCACTTTGGGTAGGGTTAAAGCTTCGAATTTTCTAATCGTGCGCGTGTAGGTATCATACAAGTGTACATCCATAAACCATATCCGTTCAAAAGAAATGTACGAACATAAAACCAAAACAAATCAAAACTCCGACGAGAACTACAGAGGCGAGTACATGCTGAGAGAAGCTCTGCCTTGCTTTCTCATTGTACGCGAGAATCCAGGCAAGCAACAGGCCGGCGACAAATCCCCCTAGATGGCTCCAATTGTCGACCCCAGGCATGGTCAATCCAAATAAAAACCCAATTGCTGCCCAGAGACCCATCTGGCGAAATATAGAAGAGCCGAAAACGCCTCCCCGGCTGCGTCCGTAGTAAATCAACGCCCCCAGCAAGCCAAAAATTGACCCGGATGCGCCCACAAAAAGGAAAGTTCCCGACCAGAACGAAGCCAAAGCCCCGAACAGACCTGACAGGGTGTAGATGATCCAAAACCGCGAGGCGCCGAATAGCTCTTCCACGAGTGGGCCGATCCTGCGCAGCCAAAGCATATTAAAAGCAATGTGCAATATTCCGCCGTGTAGATATGTAGCCGTGATAAAACTCCACCAGCGCCCTTCCTGCCAGGGGATCAACCCGCCCATCCCCAGTCTATAAAGAGCCTCTGATGATGGGGAAAGTATCGATAAGGGACTCCCCGTGATTCGAATGTTGGTGATATCCAGCATCAGCGCCAGGACATACAACGAAAAACATGCCAGAGTAATCCCGTTCACAATTGAATGCTTTTTCTCTGAAGACCCGAATTGCTTCTCATCTGAATGATTAGATTTTACCAACGATTACTGACCAAAGGATATTAACACGCGCACAGCTGTTATGTGAAGAAAAACACTTATTGGGTTTATAATGTAACTGGTGGCAGGTGAGAAAATGGCAGACTCGATAGACCAATTAAGCCATCTGCGTGCACGCCTGGCGCGTGTGCCTCTCTTTACCCAGATCGTCGTCGCCAACTCGATTATCATTGTGATTGGGGCAATCGGCGGGACATTGCTCACCAGCCTTCTCACCGATAAAGCAGCAGATGTGTGGTTGATAATCCTTTTTGCCAGCGTCGGTACCACACTTACCATAATGATCAACGGCTGGTTGATTAAAATCGCTCTCCGGCCTTTGCGCGACCTGAGCCGGTTAATCGTGAAAGTCCAAACTGATTATGAAGGCGATGCGACAAGCGCCGAGCACTTTTACCGCAAGGAACCGGATATCCCTCAGATGGCTGAAGGTTTGAACTCACTGGTGACGCGCTTGGAAGAACATAATCGCCAGCTCAAAGCGTTGTCGAACAGGGTAATTTCTGCTCAAGAGGAAGAAAGAAAACGGATTGCCCGCAGCTTGCACGATGACTCGGGCCAGGCGCTGACCATGCTGATCCTCAACATTGAGAGGCTCGAACGCCTGATCCCCTCCGGGCAAACTGAGTTACATCAAAAACTGGTCAAGACTCGCCAGCTTGCTTCCCAATCGCTCTCTGATTTGCGAGAAATCATTTCTGGTTTACGCCCCACCGTATTGGATGACCTGGGTTTAGTGCCCGCCATTCGCTGGTATGCCCGCGCTACACTTGAGGAAGTTGGCGTCAGGGTAGAACTCAACGCCTTCGAGGACTCCGGGCCTATGAACGCCGAAATCAAAACTACGTTATTTCGCATTGCGCAAGAAGCGATCAACAATATCGTCAGGCACAGCGCGGCAAAAACAGCTACAATTACATTAGAGAAGGACAAAAGTTGCTACTTACTAAAAGTGCAAGACGATGGCCTGGGCTTTGAAGTGGAACGCAGTTCGACGCAGGCTATCCGCATGCAGCAATGGGGACTGTTGGGTATTCGCGAGCGCGCCGAGTTGGTCGGCGGCGATCTCAGGGTCGAGTCTCAGCACGGCAAGGGAACGATCATCGAAGTAAAGGTGCCAGTCCCCGATACTGGGAGCGCCAACAATGACAACGATACGCATCCTGCTGGCTGACGATCACACAATTGTGCGCGAAGGTATCCGCTCACTTCTCGAAGACGAAAGCGATATGACGGTAGTCGCGGAGGCAAATGACGGGCATTCAGCGATCCGGCTTGCCAACCAATTGAGACCGGATGTTATTTTGATGGATATTGCTATGCCGCTGCTCAACGGCCTGGAAGCCACCCGGAAAATCAAGGAGGGCATCCCAGATGCAAGAGTGCTCATCCTGACCATGCATGAAAATGAAGAATATATCCGCCAGGTGCTCTCCTCTGGCGCGATGGGATACATCTTGAAAGACGCGGCTGCGCGTGACCTTTTGGGCGCGATTCGGACAGTTTACAGAGGGGAAATGATCCTCTCCCCGGCGGTCACTCGCCTGGTCATTGAAGATTACCTGCGCTGGGGTGACCTGCAGCCCGAAAAAAACTCGACTGGCTTGAGCCCGCGCGAGCGTGAGGTCCTTCAATTGATTGCCGAAGGTTACACCAACAAGCAGATTGCCGGGATACTCAGCATCTCTATCAAGACAGTCCAAACCCACCGTTTGAATCTGATGAAAAAGCTCGACCTTCACGATCGCGCAGATTTAATCAAATACGCCATTCAAAAGAAAATCATCGAAATATAATTATCCCCCTTATCAGGCAGACCCTACCTCGAGTAGGGTCTTTTTTATTAATGAATCAGGTGATCGTTGGGTCGGTTTAAGGCCAAAACCTGATGACTACTGTTACATATTTTTGTAATCTTAATGAAATAAACAACATTTATAGGACATTCCTGGAAGAGGTACCATATGAGGCATATCTCAAGGAAAATCATCCTTATCAGCATTGCACTGGCGCTCGTCATGGTTCCGGGTACAGTGGGGTTTATCACAACCCACGCGGGTGCATTTTCCTCTCTCGACCAGGCTGACCAGGTCACAAATCGGGCAGAACTCGATCAAATCAGAATTCTCTTATCTCAACCAGAAAGCAAAGAAAAGGATGCGACAGCCAGTGTGATTCTGCCGCGCCCCGAAAAAGACCCTTGCCTGCATTGCCATATCTCTGGTGAGAACAAAAACCTTTGGACGCCGTTCATCCGCTGGAGCATCTTTAGTGGAGTAGGTCTGGTTTTTGCTTACGGCTTATATCGCAGCACAAGCACCTGGAGGACTCGCGCGCCATGGAAGCCCATCCCCAAAAGGGCGGCTGAGTGGATTGACGATCGCTACCAGATATCTGAACCGCTATCCAGGGCGTTGAAAAAACCGGTGCCAAAATTTGCGCTTCATTGGTGGTATTGCCTGGGTGGCATCACTGCCTTCCTGTTCCTGGTCCAGGGAGTGACGGGCATCATGCTGGCTTTCTACTACAAACCCACCCCAGAGGCGGCTTATGCCAGCATCCAATACATCGAGACACAGGTACGCTTCGGTTCCGCCATACGTATGATCCACCATTGGGGCTCAAATGGCATGATCGTGATGTGTATCGCTCATATGCTGCGAGTTTTCATCATGGGCGCTTATAAGTCGCCCCGCGAATTGAACTGGGTCAGCGGCGTTCTGTTGCTAGCCCTGACCCTGGCCTTTGGGTTCACTGGCTATCTCTTACCCTGGGACCAGCGAGCATACTGGGCGACAACGGTCGGCACCGAGATTGCCGGCAGCATCCCTGGGATCGGCAACCTGGCGCTGGTGTTTCTCAGGGTGGGATGGGATGTCGGGGCGCTGACTCTGAGCCGTTTTTACAGCCTGCACGTGCTGGTCATCCCTCTCGCAACGGTGATCTTAATGCTTGCCCATTTCCTGATGGTAAGGCGGCAAGGCGTCGCCAGGCCCCTGTAATTGTTGAAATTAGCAGACCGAGGAGATGTAATGGCCGAAACCCCCCATACTAGTGAAAAAGATGCTATCCCCTTCTACCCCGACCATGTCCGGACTGAATTTCGCGTCACAGTTGGGATCACAATCGTTCTTCTTCTGATAGGGATGATTGGTCTCTTCTCGCCTGTTGGGCTGGGTCAACCCGCAGACCCGATGGATACACCTGCCCACATCAAGCCGGAGTGGTACTTCCTGGCCTTGTATCAACTGCTCAAATATATCGATAAAACTGTAGGCGCAACATTGCCAGTGATCGCAATTGGACTGCTGGCGTTGTGGCCATTTCTCGATCGCAAACCGGACAGGAGAACGAAAGCGAAACGGAGCAGGCTCATCGCCGTCAGCATAGCCATTGTCGTGCTTATTGTAATGACAATCTGGGGAGAAGTAAGCTAACCATGAAAGAAATAACCCGTCGCAGTTTCCTGAAAATCGCCAACCAGGTGCTCACATTTACCGGACTGGCTGCAGTGTTGGGTCCCGTGCTGGCTTATTTCTACCCTCCCGAATTGGAGGAAGTGCCATATGAGCCGGTTTTAGTGGGAACGCTTGATGAGCTGCCTGTTGGAACATCCAAAACGATTCGCTTCGGCCGCTACCCTGCCTTGATCGTCAATACCCCTGATGGCATTAAGGCTTATTCCGC
>Ga0209751_10002436_pt1 | contig 18546 bp, 18 predicted proteins | sample RifCSP13_1_FD_184019 | JGI IMG/M metagenome (GOLD analysis project Ga0209751, IMG submission 184019) | Soil microbial communities from Rifle, Colorado - Rifle CSP2_sed 13_1 (SPAdes) (version 2) | ecosystem: Environmental > Terrestrial > Deep subsurface > Rock core/Sediment | place: Rifle... | reverse complement strand
GCCCCGGGGGCGGTACCCTTGCTGGCGGTACTTGCGGTCGGCCATGCGCGTGGCTCCTTTCCCTCCCCTACTCTACCCTTCCTGCCAGGCGGTGCCGTAGAGGACATCGGGCAGCACGAGCCTCAGTCTACCCGCACTCGTCGAGGACGAGTCCGTTCAGCCTGAAATCGGCTACGATGCGACATGCAGCCGGTGATTGCGCGGTGGCCGCGCTTGGCCCGGGTCCTGGCGGTGGTCGTGCTGGCGGGGGCGCTTGTCGTCGCCGTGCCCGCGACGCGGGTACCGATGCTGCGGGCCGCCGGATGGGCGCTCGTCGTCGACGAGCCCGTGGAGCGGGTCGACATCATCGTCGTCGCGGTCGACGCCGACGGCGCCGGGGTACTCGAAGCGGCCGACCTCGTCCACAGCGGCATCGCTTCGCGGGTCGCGGTGTTCGCCGACCCTCCCGACGCGGTGGATCGGGAGTTCCTCCGCCGTGGAGTCGGCTACGAAGACCGGGCCGCTCGCTCAACTCGTCAACTCCGGTCGCTGGGCGTGACGGCCGTCGAGCAGGTCCCCAGAGCCGTCGCTGGAACCGAGGCCGAGGGTGAGGTGCTTCCGGCGTGGTGCGACCAGAACAAGTTTCGTTCAATCGTGGTGGTGAGTCTCGCCGACCACTCACGGCGTCTCCGTCGAGTGCTTCGTCGGTCCATGACGGGCCACCAGACGAAAGTCACGATTCGAGTCGCCCGCCACTCGCCATTCGACCCCGATCGATGGTGGGAAACCCGGAAGGGCATCCGCACCGAGATCGTCGAGCTCCAGAAGCTGCTGCTCGACGTCGTGCGTCACCCGATCTCCTGGTGAGCCCGCGACGGTGACGGCGCCATGACGACGCCCCGCGCCGCGCTCGAGCAGGTCTGGGCGGCCGCCGGGGGCGAGCCGGCGGCGCTCGAGCGCGTCACGCTGACCGGCGCCGATCCGCTGCTCCCGACCGACGTCAGGATCGGCACCGCGGCCGCGGCGGTGATCGCGGCCACCGGGCTCGCGGCGACCGAGGTCTGGCGCCGCCGCACGGGGCGCGCGCAGTCGGTCGCCGTGGACCTGCGCGCCGCCGTCGCGGCCTTCCGCAGCGAGCGCTACCTGCGCGTGGACGACGGCCCGCCGCCCGACGCCCGGAGCCCGCTCTTCGGCTTCTATCCCACCGGCGACGGCCGCTGGGTGCAGATCCACGCGAACCTGCCGCATCACGCCGCGGGCCACGTCGGGTTCCTCGGCTGCGAGGCGACGCGCGAGTCGATGGCCGCGGCGGTCGCCCGCTGGAAGGGGCAGGACCTCGAGGACGCGCTGAACGGCGCCGGGCTCCCGGCCGGCCTGGTCCGCACGCGGGACGAGTGGCTCGCCCATCCGCACGCGCGCGCGGTCGCCGCGCTGCCGCTGCTCGAGATCCTCCGCCTCGGCGACTCGCCGCCGGAGCCGTGCGGCGACGGCGCGCGGCCGCTCGCCGGCGTGCGCGTGCTCGACCTCACGCGCGTCATCGCGGGCCCCGAGTGCGGGCGGACGCTCGCCTCGCACGGGGCCGACGTCCTGCTCGTGACGAGCCCGCACCTGCCGAACCTGCCCTCGCTCGTCATCGACCTGGGGCTCGGCAAGCTCGCCGCGACGCTCGACCTCCGGCGCGCCGAGGACGCCGAGCGGCTGCGCGGCCTCGTCGCCGGCGCCGACGTCTTCTGCCAGTCCTACCGTCCGGGCGCGCTCGCCGGGCGCGGCTTCGCGCCCGAGGACGTCGCGCGGCTCCGGCCCGGGATCGTCTACGTCACGCTCTCCGCCTACGGCCACGCGGGGCCGTGGCGCGCGCGGCGCGGGTTCGAGACGCTGATCCAGTCGGTGAGCGGCTTCGCCCACGAGCAGGGCGCGGGCGCCGGGCTCGAGCGCCCGCAGCACCTGCCCGCGCAGGTCGTCGATCACGCCGCCGGGTACCTGGCGGCCTGCGGCGCGCTCCTCGCGCTCGAGCGCCGCGCGCGCGAGGGCGGCAGCTATCTGGTCCGCGTCTCGCTCGCGCAGACGGGGCGCTGGGTCGACGCGCTCGGTCGGGTCCGGGGCCGCGGCGTCGCGGATCAGACGCGCGCCGACGTCGGCGACCTGCTCGCGGCGTGCGACAGCCCCTTCGGGCGGCTCACGCACGTCGTGCCCGCCGCGCGCCTGTCCGAGACGCCGGCCTGCTGGGCGCGGCCCGCGGTCCCGCTCGGCACGCACGCGCCGGCCTGGCCCGCGTGAGGCCTTCCCGGCGGGCTCGGCGCCGGGCTCAGGCGTCCAGCCCGCGGAGCTGCCGGCGCATGATCTTGCCGGTCGAGGTCTTGGGCAGGTCGGCGACGAACTTCACCGAGCGCGGGACCTTGTAGGCGGCGAGCTTCTGCCGGCAGAACTGGACGATCTCGTCCTCCGTCGCCGCCGCCCCCGGCTTGAGCACCACGTAGGCGCGCGCCAGCTCGCCGCGCAGCTCGTCGGGCACCGCGCCCACCCCGGACATCGCCACCGCCGGGTGCTCGCTCAGCACGCGCTCGATCTCGGCCGGGTAGATGTTGTAGCCGCCCGTCAGGATCAGGTCCTTCTTGCGGTCCACGATCGTGACGTACCCCTCGCCGTCCAGCTTCGCGAGGTCGCCGGTGTGGAGCCAGCCGTCGGGCTCGATGGTGTCGCGCGTGGCGCTCTCGTTGCCGAAGTAGCCCCGCATCACGAAGGCGCCGCGGAACATCAGCTCCCCCACCTCGCCGCCGGGCAGGACGCGGCCGGCGTCGCCCTGGTCGACGATGCGGCACTCGTTGTAGGGCAGGCACATGCCGACGGTGCCGTGGCGGTTGTCGCCGTACCAGACGTTGCAGGTGCCGGGGCCGCCCAGCTCGGTCATGCCCCACAGCTCGAGCAGCGGCGAGCCGACGCGCGCCTCCCACTCCTGGCTCTTGGCCACGGGCATCACCTGGCCGCCCACCGAGCAGCGGACCAGCGACGACAGGTCGTACTTCTCGACGTCGGCGTGGGCGAGCAGCATCATGAACGACGTCGGCACGCCGTCGTAGATCGTGGCCCGGTGCGTGTGGATGGCCTGGAGCACGTCCGGCTCGGTGAAGCGCGGGATCATGACGAAGGTGCCGCCGTAGCGGAGCGACGCCGTCATCACCACGCTGCCGTAGACGTGGGCGCAGGGCAGCGCCGTCACGCAGGTGTCGCCGGCCCCGCGCCCGTGGGCCAGCGCGGTCATCGCCATGCTGCCCATGTAGTTGCGGTGCGAGAGCATGGCGCCCTTGGGATGGCCCGTGGTCCCCGAGGTGTAGCAGATCAGGGCCAGGTCGCTGTCGGCGACCCGGGCCGGCGTGAAGGCCTCGCGGCCCTCGCGCAGCATGTCGGCGAACGCGCGCGCCCCCGCCGGCGCCCGGTCGCCGAAGAGGATCACCTCGCCGAGCCCGGTCTTCCGCTGGATGTCGAGCAGCACCTCGCCCTTCTCGGCGGAAGCGATCACCGCCTTGGCCCCGCAGTCCTCTACGACGAACGCGACCTCCTCGGGCGTGAGCATCACGTTGATCGGGTTCGCGACGGCGCCGAGCTTGCCGATCGCGTAGAAGGCGACGGCCCACTCCCAGCAGTTGGGCGAGTAGAGGGTCACCCGGTCGCCGGCGCCGATCCCGCGGGCGGCGAGCGCAGTGGCCACCCGGCTCGTCATCCCGTCCAGCTCGCGGTAGGAGAAGCGGCGCTCGCCGAAGACCAGCGCGGTCTTGTCGCCGTGGCGCGCCGCCGAGCGCGTGAGGACGTCGGTCAGGGTGCCGAACATGGACAGCCTCCTCTCAGAGCGTGAGCACCGCCTTGCCGGGGAAGCGGCGGGCCATGAGGTCCTGCGCGACCCGGGCGATCTCCGTCCACGGCCGCTCGAGGCTCACGTGGGGCGTGAGCTGGCCCGCCGCCACGAGGTCGGCGAGCCGCCGCAGGCCCACCGACGCCGGCTCGCTCCCGAGCTCCGTGAAGAGGTAGAAGCCGTAGAGCGTCGTGCGCCCCGCGATGAAGAACTCCCGCGCGTCGAAGGTGACCTCGGCGGAGGCGGAGACGCCGAGCGTGACGCACATGCCGCCGCGCGCGAGGGCGCCGAGGGCGGTGCCGAGGGTGCGCCCGCCCACGGACTCGACGACCAGGTCGTACTTCGGCGAGGGCGGGATCGCGTCGCCCACCACGACCTCGTGCGCCCCCAGCGCGCGCAGCGCCGGCGCCTGGTCGGCGCGCCGGGCGCTCGCCGTCACGTGGGCGCCCGCGAGCCGCGCGAGCTGCACCGCGAAGTCGCCGACGCCCCCGGTCGCGCCCGTGACCAGCACGCGGCGGCCGAGCAGCGGCCCGCGCTTGCCGAGGGCCAGGAGCGCGGTGAGCCCGGCCACGGGGAAGGTCGCGGCCTGGGACAACGTCACCGTGTCGGGCAGCTCGGCGAGGGCGTGCGTCGGCACCGCCAGCCGCTCGGCCCACGCGCCCTCGGGCAGCATCCCGACCACGCGCGCCCCGGCGCGCGGGCCCGAGCCGTCGGCGGCCGCGCGCTCGACCTCGCCCGCCAGGTCCCAGCCCGGGCGCCAGCCGGCCGCGGCCATGCCCGAGCGCCGCACCTCGCCGCGGTTGAGCGAGAGCGCCCGCACCCGCACCACCGCCTCGCCGCGGTCGGGGACGGGGCCGGGCACGGCGCGGATGACCAGACGGCCGGGCGCTTCGGGATCGACGACGACGGCACGCGTGTCGCTCACGGGGCACCTCCGCCGGAAGCGTACCGGCGCACGGGCCGCGAGGCAATGCCCGGATGGTCTACACTCGGGCGCGGGAGGCGGCCATGGAGCAGCGGACCCACGAGCGGATCGCGCCCCACCTGTGCGGGCGCCCGGTCGAGCTGGGCGCCGGGCGCGCCCGGGTGGTGCTGGAGACCACGCGCGAGATGGCGGCCGACGCGCAGGGGCTGGTGCACGGCGGCTTCACGTTCGGGCTCGCGGACTACGCGGCCATGCTGGCCGTCAACGAGCCCACCGTGGTGCTGGCGAGCGCCCAGGTGAAGTTCCTCGGCCCCGTGGTCGCCGGCGACCGCGTCGAGGCCGAGGCCGCCGTCGAGCGGAGCGAGGGCCGGCGGCGCTGGATCCGGGTGGTGGTGCGCCGCGACGGCACGCCGGTGCTCGAGGGCGAGCTGCTCGCGGCCGTGCTCGACCGGCACATCCTGTCGGCGACCTGAGAGAGCGAGGGGACCATGGCGCGTCGCAAGATCGTGGTCGCGATGATGATGCACGAGACCAACACGTTCTCGCCGGTGCCGACGCCGCTCGCGTCGTTCCGGCCGCTCGCCGGCGAGGCGGCCGTCGCGGAGTTCCGCGACACCAACACCCAGCTCGGCGGGTTCCTGCACGTCGCGCGCGAGCTCGGCGCCGAGGTCAGCGTCCCCCTCGCGGCGGGCGCCCACCCGTCGGGCTACGTCGAGAAGGGCGCCTACGAGGACATGTGCGAGGCCATCGTCGGCGCGATCCGCACCGGATGCGACGCGGCGTTCCTCGCGCTGCACGGCGCGATGGTGGCCGAGCACGTGGACGACGGCGAGGGCGAGCTGCTGCGCCGCATCCGCGCCGTGGCGCCGCGCCTGCCGATCGCCGTCGGGCTCGACTTCCACTCGCACATGACCGCGGCGATGGTCGCGAACGCGAGCGTCATCACCGGCTATCGCACCTACCCGCACGTGGACATGGGCGAGACGGGCGAGCGCGCCGGGCGCACGCTGGCGCGCGCGCTCGACGGCGAGGTCGAGCCCGTGATGGTCTGGGGCTTCCGCCCGATGCTGACCAGCACGCTCGTCCACGCGCCGTCGCGCCAGCCGATGAAGGACGTCGTGGACCTGGCCATCGCCGCCGAGGCGGGCGGCGCCGTGCTCAACGCGTCGGTGTTCGGCGGCTTCCCGCACGCCGACGTCCCGCACCTCGCGTGCTCGGCGGTGCTCGTCTGCGACCGGCGGGCCGAGGCGGGCCGGGCCCTCCTGGACCGCCTGCTCGACCTGGCGTGGGAGCGCCGCGAGGCCTTCCTCTACCGGGGCGCGCCGCTCGCCACGCAGATCGCCCACGCCCGGACGCTCGGCGAGGGCCCCATCGTGCTCGTGGACCACGGCGACAACACCGCGTCGGGCGGGACGCAGGACGTGATGAGCGTGATCGCGGAGGCCATGCGGCAGGGCCTCGAGGACGTCGTCGCGGGGCCGATCTGCGACCCGGCGAGCGTCCAGCGGATCCTCGAGGCCGGGACCGCGGCGCGCGTGACGCTGCCGCTCGGCGGCAAGGTGGACATGCCGCAGATCCACCTCGCGGGCCAGCCCCTCACCGTCACCGGCAGGGTGACGCGGATCACGGAGGGCGAGTTCGTCGTCACCGGGCCGATGGCCACCGGCACGCGCGTCCGGATGGGTCGCACGGCCGTGCTCGACACCGGGGCCATGCAGATCGTCGTCTCGGAGCGGCGCAGCGAGCCGTTCGACCTCGGCGTGTTCACCCACTGCGGCATCGACCCGCGCCGCAAGCGGTACGTCCTGATCAAGTCGCGCCAGCACTTCCGCGCCGGCTTCGAGCCGATCGCCCGGCACATCGTGCTGTGCGACGGCGACGGCTGCACCAGCTCCGACCTCTCGCTCTTCACCTACACGCGGCGCCGGCGCCCGCTCTACCCCTTCGAGCGCGATCTCTAGTGTGCCGTTCTCGACGTCATGTTAACGAACACCTGTGCGCGCTGCGACTCGCCGGGACAGCCAGCAGACGCAGGCAATCTCCTCGCGGTAACCCGCGACATCGGACCAGGGAAGAGGCGTTAGTCATGGCTTTGTCAGCAACCTGGTAGACCGACAACAAGGTGCCCGATGCGACTGTATCTCATCAACCCGATCAATCCCTTGGCGCTGCCTGAAGTGAGGCAGAGGTGGTTCAAGCGATTTCGCGTCTGGAAGCCGCTGGGCCTGCTGACGGTGGCAACGCTGACACCCGCTGACTGGCAGATCACCGTCTTCGATGAAAACCAGGGGGTCAGGAACTATGCCGCACTGCCGCGGCCGGACCTGGTGGGCATCACCGCATTCACCTCGCAGGCCAGCCGGGCGTATGAGTTGGCGCGGCAGTTTCGCGCGATGGGAGTGCGCGTGGTGATGGGCGGCATCCACGCGAGCATGCGCCCCCAGGAGGCGATGAGGCACGTGGATTGCGTGGTGGCCGGCGAGGCCGAGGGAGTCTGGGCGCAGGTGTTGGCCGATGCGCGCCGCGGCGGTCTCAAGAGCCTCTACGAGGCGGAGCCTGTCGGATTGGAGGCGGTTCCTCCCGCACGGCACGATCTGCTGCCCAGGGGCTATGCCTTCGGGGCGATCCAGACGACACGCGGCTGCCCGCTGAATTGCAGCTTCTGCAGCGTCACGGTGTTCAACGGGGCGCGATACCGCAACCGGCCTATCAGCAATGTGATCGAGGAGATGCGTTCGATTCGTGAGAAGTACGTGCTGGTGGTGGACGACAACCTCATCGGCACCAGCGCCGCCCACATCGTGCGTGCCAAGGAGCTGTTCCGAGCGATGATCCAGGCGAAGCTGCACAAGAGATGGATCGCGCAGGTAACGATCAACATGGGCGATGATGAAGAATTGCTGAGCCTGGCAGCCAAGGCCGGGTGCAGCGGGGTATTCATTGGCTTCGAGTCACCGACGGTGGAGGGGCTGGCGGAGGTGGGAAAGAAATACAACATCGTCAAAGGGCGGGACATGCGTACCGCCGTGCAGCGCATCCAACGGCATGGAATCCTCGTGGCGGGCTCGTTCATCATCGGCCTGGACAGTGACGGGTGCGGCATCGGTCGGCGGATCGCCGACGCGGCCAGTGGCTATGGCGTGGACATCCTCAATGCCCTGTTTCTCACGCCGTTGCCGGGTACGCGAGTGTGGGACAAGATGCAAACCGAAGGCCGGATCAGCACCAATGCCTTTCCGCAGGATTGGCAGTATTACACGCTGACGTTTCCGGTGGCGGACTACAAGCAACTCTCGCGGGAGCAGATCGTCCGGGAGATGGACTGCTGCGACCGAAGGTTCTACTCGCCCGGGCGGATCGGGCGGCGGCTGTGGGCCAGCTTCTGGCACGGGCGACACCCGGTCGTGTCGCTGGTGAGCAATCTCTCCTATCGCCGGAGCCTGCGGGCCAATCACAGGGCCTATCACCAGTTCACCCTGGCGCAGGAGCAAGATCGTCATCGCGTGGCTATGCACTGAAGTGCATGGCGACTGTGAGCCTAGACCTTCTCGAAGTCGATCCGCTCGTGCACCGGCAGCCCCTGCAGATGGCGGCGCAGGCAGTCGAGCCCCAGCTCGACCGCGCCCAGGCGGATCCACTCGCGGCCGCCGAGGATGCGGCTGCGCCGGGAGGCCGTCTCCTGCTCGGTCGCGATCGCCAGGCAGATGGTGCCCCCGAGGTCGATCCGGTCCGCGCCGTCGTCGAGCTCGATCAGCACCGCCAGCGCGTGCGTGGCGCCGGTCTGGCGTCGCGCGGCGCGTGCCACCGTCTCGGCCGTCTCGCGGGTGAGCGCGCCCGCCGCCGGGGGCCCCTCGAGGCCGACGGCCGCGGACACCCCGTCGAGCGCGCGCGCCACGACGCCGCGCCGAAAGACCCGCTCCGCCCCCGGCAGGTGGGCGAGGCGCGCGGCGATCTGGCCGCTCGTGAACGTCTCGACGATGGACAGCGTGGCCTGACGGCCCGCGAGCGCCGCCAGGACGACGCCCTCCAGCGTCTGGTCGTCCTCCGCCAGGATGAAGTTGCCGAGCCGCTTGCGCACCTCCCGCTCCACCGGCTCGAGCTTCGCCCGGACGTCGTCCATGTCGGTGCCGCGCACCGTCAGCTTGGTCTCGAGCTGGGGATAGTGGGCGCGGAAGCCGAGCTTCACGCTCCCGTCCGGCACCAGCTCCTCCACGCCCGCCAGCAGCGCGTCCACGTGCGACTCGCCGAGGCCGTAGGAGTGGAACCGCTTGAGGTGGATCGCCGTCTGCAGGCCGCTCCGCGCGAGGAGTCGCGGGACGATCTGTTCCTCGAGCATGCGCGTGAGCTCGCGCGGCACGCCGGGGGTGAAGAAGAAGCGGGCCCGGCCGACGTCGAGCGCGAAGCCGCAGGCGGTGCCGATCGGGTTGTCGAGGAGCTCGGCGGTGACGGGCAGCATGGCCTGCTTGCGGTTGTTGGGCGGCATCACGCGGCTCCGCCGGCGGAAGAACTCCTCCATCCGGGCCAGCCATGCCGCGTCGAGGACGAGCTCGACGCCCGCGGCCTGGGCCGCGACTTCCTGGGAGAGGTCGTCGACCGTCGGACCGAGGCCCCCGTTGACGATGACCGCGTCGGCGCGCTCCGCCGCCAGCCGGAACGCCCGCAGCAGGGTCTCGCGGTCGTCGCCGACCGTCGTGCCCCACGCGACCGAGAGCCCGACGTCCTCCAGCTTCTGGCTGATGTGGCTGAAGTTGGAGTTGACGATCTTCCCCGTCAGGACCTCGTCGCCCGTGCAGATGATCTCGATGCGCATATCAGCGAGACTCGCAGCTACCGGAACGCCGGGGCGATCTCCGCCATGAACCGGTCCAGGTCCTGGCGCAGCGCGGGGAGCGGCCGGAACAGGCTCGGGATGAACAGCACGCCCACGCCCGCCGCGCGGAGCTGGCCGAGCTGCTCGCGGATCTGGTCGGGCGTGCCGGCCAGGCAGGTGTCGCGCGCGTCGGAGGCGTGGCGGCCCAGGCGCGTGGCGATGGTCTCGGCCAGGCGCTCGACCTCGGCCTTGTCGTCGGTGATGAGCAGCGCCATGTTGGCCGAGCGCGTCAGGGTCTTCGGATCGCGGCCGAGCGCGGCGCAGTGCTCGTCGAGGACGGCGCCCTTGCGCGCCAGGACCCGAGGTCCGCCCCAGACGTTCCAGTGGTCGGCGTGCCGGGCCACGATGCGCAGGGTGACGCGCTCGCCGCCCCCGCCGATCATCAGCTCGGGATGCGGCCGCTGCACGGGCTTGGGATCGAGCGGGGCGTCCGAGAGCCGGTAGTGGCGCCCCTGGAAGTCGCTGCGGCGCTGGGTCCAGAGCGACTTCAGCACCTGGCACGCCTCGTCCAGCCGCTCGAGCCGCTCGCGCATCGTGTAGAACGGGATGCCGTAGGCCTCGTGCTCGTTCTCCTGCCAGCCCGCCCCGAGCCCGAGCAGGAGCCGGCCGCCCGAGATGTTGTCCACCTGCGCGGCCATCTTCGCGACCACGGCGGGATGGCGGTACGTGTTGCCCAGCACGATCGTGCCGACGCGGATGCGCGGCACGAGCGCCGCCAGCGCGCTGAGCGTGCTCCAGCCCTCGAGCATCGCGCCCTCGCGCTCCGGCGTGTTCGGCATGAAGTGATCGGTCACACAGGCGATGTCCCACCCCGTGGCCTCGATGTGCCGCCAGAGGTCCAGCACGCCCGCCCAGGTCTGGGCACCCATGCTCGTGAACAGGCCGAAGCGCATGTCAGTCTCCTCTCCGCTCATAGGCTGCGCACGCGACCCGACGATTCTGGCACGCGTGGCCCGCTCCCGCCACCCGCGCGACGCCGCTTGACTCCGCGCCCCGCACCGCCCTAGGCTCGCTCCCGTGGCGCCGCGCCGCGCGATGGCCGAGACAGCGGACGCCGTCATCATCGGCGGCGGCATCCACGGCGCGAGCCTCGCGTTCCAGCTCACGCGGCGCGGCCTCACGCCCGTGGTCGTCGAGCGGCGCGCGGTCGCGTCCGGCGCGACCGGGCGCTCCAGCGGCCTCGTGCGCATGCACTACGACCTGGAGGCCGAGTCGCGGCTGGCGTGGGAGTCCTTCCGCTGGTTCCGCGACTGGGCCGAGCTGGTCGGCGGCGAGTGCGGGTTCACGCGCACCGGCTTCCTGAAGATCGTGGGGCCGGCGCACACCGCGCGCCTGCGCGCCAACGTCGCCATGCACCAGCGGCTCGGCGTTCCCATGCTGCTCGTGACCCCCGACGACGTGCGCCGCCTCGCGCCGGGCTTCGCCACGGGCGACTTCGAGGCCGCCGCCTACGAGCCGGAGTCGGGCTACGCCGATCCGCCGAGCGCGGCCGGCGCCCTGCTCCAGGCCGCGCGCGAGCGCGGCGCGCGCCTGCTGCAGGACTGCCGCGTGACGGCCGTGAGCGTCGCCGGCGGCCGGGTCACCGGCGTCGAGACCACGCGCGGCGCGATCGCTTCGCCCGTCGTCGTCAACGCGGCCGGCGCCTGGGCGGCCGAGGTCGGGCGGATGGTGGGCCTCGACCTGCCCGTGACGACCTGGCGGCACGACACGATGTTCATCCGTCGCCCGCCCGCGCTGCGCCCTCCGCACCCGACGGTGATCGACGGCGCCGCGGCGATGTACTTCCGGCCGGAGACCGGCGGCCTGACTCTGGTCGGGCTCGAAGACGGCAACCCGCTCGGCCTCTCGCCGGACGGCGACACCGACCACGCGCTGCCGGGCTTCGTCGAGCGCGCCGTCGGCCGCATCTGCCGGCGCATCCCGGGGATGGAGCACGGGGGGCTGCACAGCGCGCACGGCGGCTACGACGGCATCACGCCCGACCAGCACCCGATCCTGGACCGGGCGGGGCCCGACGGTTTCTACCTCGACTGCGGCTTCAGCGGCACCGGCTTCAAGATCGCGCCGGCGGTCGGCGTGTGCATGGCCGAGCTGATCCTGGACGGCCGGGCCGCGACCGTGGACATCTCCGCCTTCGCCCTCGGGCGCTTCGCCGAGGGCCGGCTCCTGGCGGGCGAGCACCCCTACGGCAATCTCTGGCGCTAGCTCGGATCAGTACGGAACGTCGATCAGCCGCTCGCGCGCCGTGCGCATGTCCTGCTCGAGCAGCTCGCGGAGCGCCCGGGCGACCGGGCCGGGCGCGCCGGCGCCGATGGGCTTGCCGTCCCACTCGACGACCGGCGCCACCTTGACCGAGCTGCCGAAGAGCATCATCTCGCGGGCCGCGCGCGCCTCGGCGACCGGGATGTCGCACACCTGCACGTCCCCGATGAGCTTCCGGGGCACGAGGCCCGTGGCCAGCGCGAGCAGGCGGAGGGACGTGCAGCCGGCGAGGATGTGCTCGAACCGCGGGTGCCGGAGGACGCCGTCCTGGGTGACGAAGGCCACGTTCATGTTGGAGCTCTCGCCCACGTGGCCCGCCTCGTCCACGAAGATGCCGTTGTCGAGGCCGCGCTCCTGCGCCTCGAGCTGCATGAGGACGTTCGGCAGGTAGTTCGTGCTCTTGGTGACGGCGTAGAGGGGCGGCTTGATGGGGTACGTCGTCGTCATGACCCGCAGGCCCTCGGTGTACCAGGCCTCGGGATAGGACAGACCGGCGAAGACCATCACGAAGAACCCCGGCGCGGCGCCCGCGGCGGGGGTGAGGCCGAGGCTCCCCGGCCCCGCGGAGGCCCAGTAGCGGATCGAGCCGTCGCGCCTGGCGCTCGCCGCGGTGGTCCGCACGACGATGTCGCGCATCTCCTCCCGCGCCGGCAGGGCGAGCTTCGAGGTGCGCGCCGAGCGGACGAAGCGGTCGAGGTGCGCCTCGAGGTCGTAGATCTTCCCGTCGACGAGCGCCGCCGTGTCGAAGACGCCGTGGCCGCGGTGCACCATGTGGTCGTCGAAGGGCAGGACCATGAGCGCGGGATCGGTCACGATCCCGCCGAGCTGGCTCGAGTACAGCGCCCAGAACTTCACCGGCTGCCGGGCGCGCAGGGCGCGGAGCCGCTCGAGCACGTCGTCGGCGTTCAGGATCATCGGGCGTCCTCCCCCTTGGGCGTTCTCCGTGCGCGGCATCGGCCCAACTGTAGCATTCTCCCGCGCGGCGTATAATCCGCGCAGGGTGGCTCTTCCAGAGGGCGCCGAGGGGGGTGAGCACGTGGCCAAGGGCACCAGCATGCGGAAGGAAAAGAAGAAACCGAAGCAGAAGAAGACGGCGAAGTAGGGGTCACGGCTCGGGGGGGCGGCGCTCCCTCCAGCCGCTCGCCTGCTCGTAGGCCCAGCCGATGCGCAGCGCCGTCCCCTCCTCGCCGGCGTGGCAGAGGATCTGGAGCGACGTGGGCAGGCCGTCCGCGGTGAAGCCGTCGGGGACGGCCAGGCCGCAGAGCCCGAGGTAGTTCCCCGCCCTCGTGAAGTGCGCGGCGGTGCCGGACTGGTCGATCGCGGCGAGGGGAATCGCCGCCGTCTGCGTCGTCGGCGTCAGCAGCGCGTCGGCGTCGGCGAGCGCCGCGGCGAAGGCCCGCTGGTGCTCCTCCCGCCCGGCGAGCGTCAGCAGGTAGTCGCGCGCCGACACGCCCCGCCCCAGCTGGATCCGCGGGCGGATGTGCGGGTCGATGGGCAGGCTCATGTCGTCCACGAGGTGGCCGACGAAGCGGTAGCCCTCGGCGCCGATGATCCGCCCGGTGGCCGCGGCGTAGTCGCTCAGGCGGTGCGGCAGCGCGGGGCGGACGATCCGCGCGCCGAGCCCGGCGAGCGTCGTGAGCGCGGCGTCGTAGGCGGCGAGCACCTCGGCGTCCACGCCGGCGCGCTCGGCGTCGGGCAGGACGGCCAGGCGCAGGCCGCCGACGCCGCGCCGGAGCGCGGGCAGCGGGTCGAGCGGCGCCCAGCGGAGCGTCGGGGGGTCGCGCGGGTCCGGGCCGTTCAGCACGCGGAAGATCAGCGCCGCGTCCTCGACCGAGCGCGCCAGCGGCCCGGGCGTGTCGAGCGTCGAGCTGAGCGGCAGGACGCCGTACGTGCTGATGCGCCCCGCCGTCACCTTGAGCCCCACGATCCCGCACCAGGCCGCGGGCAGCCGCACCGAGCCGCCCGTGTCCGTGCCGATGGCGACCGGGGCCAGGCCCGCGGCGACCGCCACGCCCGAGCCGCTCGAGGAGCCGCCGGGCGTGCGGTGCACCGCGAGGTCCCAGGGGTTCCACGGGGTCCCCAGGTGCGTGTTGGTCCCGAAGCTCCCCATCGCGAACTCCACCGTGTGGGTCTTGCCGAGGACGATCATGCCGGCGGCGATGAGCCGCTCCGCCAGCGTGGCGGTGACCGGCGACACGCGCTCGACCCACACCTTCGACCCGCCCGTGGTCACGCGCCCCTCCAGGTCCACCAGGTCCTTGAGGGCGATGGGGACGCCGTGGAGCGGTCCGACGCGGTGGCCCGCGCGGATGGCCCGGTCGGCGGCCTCGGCGGCCAGCCGCGCGTCGGCCTCGTAGACGGCGATGTAGGCGTGCAGCGCGGGGTTGCGCCGGCGGATCCGCTCGAGCAGCGCCTCGAGCGCGTCCACCGGGGACAGCGTGCGCGCCCCGAAGGCGCGGGACAGCTCGGCGACGGTGGCCCACACGGGATCGATCCGGGTCATAATGACCTCCTTTGTATCCTAGAATCGTCCCGAGGGGAGCTTGCACATGCACATCGTCGATTCGCAGGTCCACATCTGGGCCGCGGACACCCCCGACCGGCCGTGGCCGCCGGGCCGGGCGCAGGAGGCCCAGCGGCCGTATCCGGTCACCAAGGACATGCTGCTCTTCGAGATGGACCTGGCCGGGGTGAGCCGCATCGTGATCGTGCCGCCCTCGTGGGAGGGCGACCGCAACGACCTGGCGCTCGAGGCCGCGCGCCTGCACCCCGACCGGTTCGCCGTCATGGGGCGCGTGGATCTTCGCGATCCCCGGAGCCGCGACCTGGTGGCCGGCTGGAAGACGCAGCCGGGCATGCTCGGCATGCGCTTCACCTTCCACAACGAGCACAACCGCCACTTCCTCACGGACGGCACGGCCGACTGGCTCTGGCCGGCGGCGGAGCGGGCCGGGATCCCGGTGATGGTCCTGGTCCCGGGCTCGCTCGACGTGCTCGACCGGATCGCGGCCAGGCACCCGGGCCTCAAGCTCGTGATCGACCACGTGGGGCTCCAGATCCGCCAGAAGGCGCCGAAGGTGTTCGAGGACCTCCCCGCCGTCTGCGCGCTGGCCAAGCGCCCGAACGTCGCGGTCAAGGCCTCGGGGATGGCGGCGCTGTCCGCCCGGGGCTACCCGTTCGGCGACCTGCACGCGGCCATCCGCACGCTGGTCGACGCCTTCGGGCCGCGCCGGACCTTCTGGGGCACGGACCTCACGCGGATGCCGTGCACCTACCGCGAGTGCATCGACCTGTTCACGAAGGAGCTGCCGTGGCTCCAGGGCGAGGACCTCGCCTGGGTGATGGGGCGCGGCGTGTGCGAGTGGCTCGGCTGGCCGCTGCCCGCGGCCTGAGTGGCAGTGAGCACGTCGCGTCGTCGAGGGGCGCCACGGCGCAGCATGGGCGCCCCTCGGACTGGGGGGCATGGGGGGCGCCCGGAGCCCCCCATGTACTGAGAGAGGAGAGCGAGCGATGAGCGCAGAGGGCTTCCGCCTGTACGATCCCACCGCCGAGCCGCGCGCCGTCGCGGCGCGGCTGGCGCCGCGCCTGGCGAGCCTCGCCGGCACGCGCGCGGGCATCCTCGACAACGGCAAGGCCAACGCGGGCACGCTCATGCTCGCCGTGACGCGGATCCTGACGGCGCGCTACGGCGTCGCGGAGGTCGTCAAGCGCGACAAGCCCGTGGCCGGCCCCCCGGCCCCGGAGATCCTGGCCGCGCTCTCGGAGTGCGACTTCGCGCTGGTCGGCAGCGCCGACTGAGGGTCCTGCACGTCGTGGAGTATCCACGGCGCCATCATGCTGGAGCAGCGCGGCGTGCCCACGGCCGTGATGGGCACGTTCGAGTTCGAGGCCCTCGCGCGCCTGGAGGCGAAGAACCGCGGCCTCGGGGACCTGCCGCTCGCCCTCGTCCCGCACCCGCTCGGCGGCATCCCCGAGGCCGAGGTCGTGCGCAAGGCGGACCTCGCCCTGGAGGCGGTCTTGAAGGCGGTGACCCGCCCGTGAGCGCGCCCGGGCCCGCCGCCGCGACCTTCGTCTTCCCGGGCGCGTACGCGGAGATCGACGCCCTCTACCAGGAGCGCGGCTGGACCGACGGGCTCCCCATCGTGCCGCCGACGGAGGCCGCGGTGCGCGCGTTCCTCGACTTCACCGATCGCGAGCCGCGCGACGTCGTGGGCGTCCTGCCGCCGCGGCAGGGCGAGGCCACCGTGGAGCGGATCGCGGCGAACGCCGTGATGGCGGGCTGCCGCCCCGAGTACTTCCCGGTGATCCTCGCCGCCCTCGAGGCGCTCGCCGACCCCCTCTTCAACCTCGACTCGATCCAGGCCACGACGCATCCCGTGGCGCCGCTGCTCGTGGTGAACGGGCCGATCGCCCGCGAGATCGGGCTCAACGCGGGGTACAACGCCTTCGGCCAGGGCGTCCGCGCCAACGTCACCATCGGCCGCGCCGTGCGCCTGGTCCTCATGAACGTCGGCGGCGGCCTGCCCGGCACGGGCGACCGCGCCACGCAGGGCAGCCCGGCCAAGATCGCCTACTGCGTCGCCGAGAACGAGGCCGAGAACCCGTGGGAGCCGCTCTCCGTCGAGGCCGGGCTCGCCCCCGACGTGAGCTGCGTCACGGCGTTCGGCTGCGAGGGGCCGCACAACATCCAGGACCACTACAGCGCGACGGGCGAGGGCGTGCTCCGCACCGTGGCGGGCGCGATGGGCCAGGCCGGGAGCAACAACCTGCTCGGCGGCGGCTGGCCGCTCCTGTCCCTCGGCCCCGAGCACGCGGCCACCATCGCGCGCGACGGCTTCAGCAAGCGGCAGGTCAAGGAGTTCCTGTTCGAGCACGCGCGCTTCCCGCTCGCGCGCCTCGGCGCGGACTACCGGCGCTACCAGATCGCGCGGCGGGGCGCGGTGGACGCGCCCGACACGATGCTGCCGATCGTGCGCGCGGCCGAGGACATCAGCGTGATCGTGGTGGGCGGCGCCGGGAAGCACTCGGCCTGGCAGCCGACGTTCGGCGACGGCACGCGCCCGACCCGGCGGGTGCTCGCGCGGCGCGACGGCACGCCGCTCCGCCGGGTGGCCGACCTGCGCCGCCCGGCGTGACCGGCGGCCGTTCGCCGCGGCCGTGCCTCAGGCGCGGCGCACGGTGATCCGCGTCGCGCAGTGCTCCCCGGAGGGGTCTCGAATGGCGAGCAAGTCGGCCACGACCCGCACGCGTTGCCCGCTCCTGGTCATCCGCTCCGCGTGGAACCCGCGCACGTGACCGGTCGCCTCGACCTGCCGCATCACCGCGGCCACCGCTTGCCGTTGATCGTCGGGCACCAGGACGAAGACCGGGCGCCCCAGGATCTCCTCGGCCGCATACCCGAGGATCTCCTGCGCGCCGGACGTCCAGGCCACGACGGTCAGGTGCGAGTCGAGCGTCAAGAAGGAATCACCGCCGCTCCGGGCCTCCGGCAGGATCTCCTCGCCGTGGAGCAGCACGACCCGCGGCTCGACGATCAGCCGCTTCTCGTCGGCGCGCAACGCGCGGCCGACCGGCGACCGGTAGCCCGCCCGCCACGCCTCCTCGCTCTCGAACGCGAGGATCGCGCCGCGCCGACGGTCAGCCGGGATGCCGGCGGCGGCGGCGAGCGGACCGACCACGTAGGCGCGGAGGCCGGGCAGCTGCCGGGCCAGCGGCACGTGCCGCTCGAGATAGTCGCGCTCGGCGTCGCTGGCCGTCGCGCCGGGAAGCCCGAGGTCGAATGCGGCGATCATGTAGAACATCGCGGTCCTCCTGGTGTCGTGGTCACGGAGTAGTGCTATCATCGCGCCGACGCCGGGAGGGGCCAGATCGAGGCCTTCAAGCAGGAGACGATGACGCGGGAGCGTCCGCTCTGCGCTCCGGCGTGAGCCTCGCCGTCGCGGGGCTCGCGCTGGCCCTGACGCTGGGCGCCGGGCCCTCGCGCGCGGTGCGCGTCGACGACTGGGCGTCCCGCCAGGCGGGCCCCCTCGAGCTCGGCGGCGCGTGGCGCACCTATCCGTTCTACGAGCGTCCCGCGTTCACGCAGCCGCCGGCGGTCGTCGTGGACGGCGGCCGCCCCGCGCTGCGCCTCAGCACGGACAACGAGTCCATGCGGCTCGGGCGGGCGCTGAAGGTCGACCTGCGACAGACCCCCCGGCTGGTCTGGGAGTGGAAGGCGCTCGTGCTGCCCGAGCGCGGCGACGTCCGGAATCGTCGGCTGAACGACCAGGCCGCCCGGCTGATGGTCGTGTTCGAGGGGATGCGGGGCATCGCCTACGTCTGGGATACCAGCGCCCCGGTCGGCGCCGAGACGCAGCCGGACCTGCTCGAGATCTTCCAGCGCGTGCTGATCGTCGTCCGCTCGGGCGCGTCCGGCGTCGGCCAGTGGCATCGCCAGACCCGCGACGTCCACGCGGACTACCGGCGGGTCTTCGGGGAAGAGCCGCGCGCGACGAACTTCATCGGCCTGGAGAGCCACTCGAACGACACGCGCAGCCAGAGCGCGGCGCTGTTCGGGGCGGTGTACTTCGAGCCGCGGTAGCTCGGCGCGCCCTCATGATGTGGCGGCGTCGCGCAGGGCCGCCCACACGCGCGCCGGCGTCATCGGCAGGTCGAGACGCCGGA
>Ga0209751_10002433_pt1 | contig 18558 bp, 22 predicted proteins | sample RifCSP13_1_FD_184019 | JGI IMG/M metagenome (GOLD analysis project Ga0209751, IMG submission 184019) | Soil microbial communities from Rifle, Colorado - Rifle CSP2_sed 13_1 (SPAdes) (version 2) | ecosystem: Environmental > Terrestrial > Deep subsurface > Rock core/Sediment | place: Rifle... | reverse complement strand
TAGGAAAAACGATTACACAGATATTTCAATGGGTTTTAATCTGTGAAATCTAATCTTTTATCCGTGTAATCGGAGTTTGTTGAGTTTTTCAACAAACTGCTAATAATGAGGAATAGACATTTTTATGTCCAATAAGCCTGCCCCCTATCCTTGCATTTTCTTTGTCTCTATGGCAACCCTGGCCTACGAGGTAGCCCTCACACGAATTTTCTCTATTGCCCTCTGGTATCACTTTGCCTTTATGGTGGTAAGCATAGCCATGCTTGGGATTGCTGTTAGCGGGACATTTACCTCTCTCTATCCTGAAGCAAAACGGCCCGAAAAAATCGGACGATACGCTCTTTTTTTATCAATAGCCATTATCGTTGGTTATATAATAGCAAACCATATTGCATTTGACCCCATAAAGCTCTCCTGGGATAGAAAACAGGCGCTTTACATTGCGGCATATTATCTTGTCCTCGGCATTCCGTTCTTTTTCTCAGGCCTCATCATACTCACTGCTATGGAACATCTGCCGGAGAAGGCGGGTTGGATATATTTTTTTGATCTTTTTGGCGCTGCTGCTGGCTCAGTTTTTATACTTTTTATCTTAAGCGCTTTTGATGAAAAAGGCTCTATAATAGCGGTATCCCTCATGCCTCTCATAGGCGGGTTTTTGCTCGCCATTGGTGAAAAAAGAAGATTATTAAGCATAGCTATTCCCCTGTTTGCTGTGCTTATAGCTATTGTTTATATTTACAAACCGTCCATATTTGATATAAAAATATCGCCTTACAAAGGCGTGATGACCGCCTTGAAATATCCAGGCGCCGAACATATAAATACCTTTAGAGGGCCGTCTTCAAGGATAGATATAATAAAAAGCCCTGCAATAAGATATGCGCCAGGTTTAAGCCTTAAATATAGGGATGAACTGCCGGCACAGATGGGAATCGCAGTTGATGGCGGCGACTTAAATGCAGTAACGGAATTTAACGGCGATATAAAAACATTACCATTTATTGATTTTCTTCCCTCCTCCCTTCCTTATGTCATCGGTAACAATAGCAGTGTTCTTATCTTGGAACCAAAGGGCGGGTTGCCTGTTCTGACAGCTCTTTATTACTCTTCCAAACATATAGATAAGCTTGAACATGACCCAATAATACTAAAGGCAATTGGCAAGGCATTCTCAGATTTTTCCGGCGGCATATATAATGACAATACCTTCACAGGCCTTGGCAGAACATGGCTCAAAACAAAAGGTTACTACGACATCATAGATATAAACCTGACCAGCATACTGCCGTGGGAAAGCGGCTCATACGGCCTTTCAGAAGACTTTAGGCTTACTAAAGAGGCGTTTCTTGATTATTACCGGCATTTGAAAGGGGGCGGCCGCTTATCTATGACGCTTTATTTCCTGCCGCCTGCGAGGATGGAGTTACGGCTGTTTTCAACAATCATTGCTGCCATGGAAGACCTCGGGATAAAAGATGCCTATAGGCATATTGCAGCAATCAGGAGTTGGAATACCGTTACTATTCTCTTGAAAAAGGATGCATTAAATACATTGGATATAGCTGGTGTAAAGCGCTTTGCAAGAGAACGGGGTTTTGACCTGGTCTATTATCCGGGGATAAAATCAAGCGAGACAAATACTTTCAGTAAACTCCCGACCAATGATTACTTCAAGGTCGTATCAAAAATGATGAGCCCCTTTGAACGGGAGAGCCTTATAAAAGAATACATCTTTGATATTTCCCCTGCTACAGATGAGAAACCATTCTTTCATCACTTTCTCAAGATGAGAAACTTCATAGTTACCTATAAGCTGGCAGGAAGCAAGTGGCAATATTTTATAGAGGAGGGTTATCTCATTCCCATTATCCTTGTACAGGCGGTACTGATAAGCCTTTTGTTGATAATACTCCCTCTTTTAAAAAAGGGACGGCATGGCATACATTCTTCGCAGATATTTATCTATTTTTCCAGCATCGGACTTGCATATATGTTTTTAGAGATAGCTCTCATCCAACGATTTATCCTTTATCTGGACCACCCTATCTACTCTGTAATCGTTGTTATAGCCACAATCCTCCTCTCGTCAAGTATCGGAAGCCTTGTAAGCCAAAAAATCTCAATAGATAAGAAGTGGAATGGTCGTGTTATCCTTTTGTTGGTGCTGCTCAATGTAGCATATTCCATATGCTTGAAGTATATCGTTGCTGAAACTCTTGGCTGGGAGTTTCAGCAACGGATTGTTTTTTCAATAGCCCTGCTGACTCCGCTGGGGTTTTTGATAGGTATGCCGTTTCCCATGGGGATAAGATATCTTGCAGCAATAAAAGGTAAAGAGCTTATACCTTGGGCATGGGGAATAAATGGGGCATTCTCTGTGGTAGGCTCTATAACGGCTGCTCTGCTGGCGCTTGGGATAGGATTGAGCGGGGTGCTGTATACTGCTTCTTTTCTATATGTCATTGCCTTTTTTTCTATCTTTCTTGCGCCTCACCGGTCATTGGCACAAAACTGACCCCTCCTAACTGCTCTGTATTTAACTCTTTATCTTGCTTTGTTATAAGGGTCAATGTTTGATAATAAAAGGTGCTGCCAAGCGGTATTACCAGTCTGCCATTGTTTTTGAGTTGTTTTATAAGAGGCGGCGGTATGTGATTTGCTGCCGCAGTTACTATGATGGCATCAAACGGCGCAAACTCCTCCCAGCCAAAGTATCCGTCGCTATACTTGACATTGACATTGACATAGCCAAGCTCTTTTAGTCTTTTTGCGGCCATATCTGCCAGCCCTTTTCTAATCTCCATAGTATAGACTTCTTTAACAATCTCGGCGAGCACAGCTGCCTGGTATCCTGAGCCTGTGCCGATCTCCAAAATTCTGTCAGTCGGCTTTAATTTTAGAGATTCGGTCATGAGGGCTACTACATATGGTTGAGATATGGTTTGCCCATCACCGATAGGCAGAGGATGGTCTGCATAGGCCTGTCCTTGCAACCCCTTGTCCACAAAGAGATGCCTCTTTATCTTGAGCATAACATCCAACACCTTTTTATCTTTAACGCCACGCGCCTTAATGTCATGCTCAACCATTACTTGCCTATCTTTTGCAAAGAGGTCTTCATCACCGAAAGAAACAGGCGTAAGATTCAAGAAGAGAGCTATAATACTTAATATCTTCATGAGGCGCAGCATCTTATCTCTATTTATTATGCCCAAAACTTGCATATGTCAATACAAATCTATCCGAGCTTTTCGCCTTTAGCATCCACAGCTGGTTGACAATCCAAAGTTTCCTGCTATGCTATAAATATAAAATATAAGGAGGTGTTTTGCAATGGCGCATCAACCAAAAAAATTCACTATCAAAGGATTGGACGGAATATCCGACAATCAGATATCTCAACACATGGATATACTCTATGCAGGGTATGTGAACAAACTCAATGAGGTTGAGGAAAGACTCAAGGCAGTTGACAGAAGCAAGGCAAATCAGGTGTTCAGCGATTTTAGGGCATTAAAGGCAGACGAGACCTTTGCCTTAAACGGCGTTATCCTGCATGAGCTCTACTTTGAAAACCTGAACGGCAAGAACGAAAAGAAGCCCACAGGAAAACTCGGTGATTTAATAGCGCGAGAGTTCGGCTCGTTTGAAAAATGGCAGGAGGATTTTAAGGCATGCGGCATGGCCGCCAGAGGATGGGTAATCCTCGGCCACTGTCTCTATGATGGGAAACTCCACAATTACTGTCTTGATACCCATAACTATAATGTGCCTTCCTGCGTTATGCCAGTGCTCGTGATGGATGTGTATGAGCATGCATACGTAATAGACTATGGCGTTAAAAGGCCGCCTTATATTGATGCCTTTATGAAGAACATCGACTGGTCTGTGTGCCAGAAAAGGCTTTCCAACATAGAGAGTGGAAAGAACATCATGCAGATAGCCGCGAGTTAATAACCTATTGTTTCAGGCAAGGCTATTTCATTGGATAACAAGGCTATTTCATTGGATAAAAGGAGGAGGCAGTTATGAAGAAAATGAGCATCTTTTTAGCAGTAATTTCAATCTGCAGCATATTCCTTACCTCTGATGCCTTTGCAAAAGGTGGAATGAAGTGGAAGGGGAGCGGCGGCTGGGGCATGGGAAGCCAGTATAACAAGATGTATGACCCTAAAACAGTTGAGACCATAAGCGGCGAAGTGGTCAGTGTGGATAAAATCACACCAATAAAAGGGATGCACTACGGCATTCATCTGATGGTAAAAACCGAAAAAGAGACAATCTCTGTGCATTTAGGTCCATGGTGGTACATTGAAAATCAGGACTTTGAGATTAAACCAAAAGATATGATAGAGGTTAAGGGCTCGCGGGTTACCTTTGAAGGGAAACCAGCCATTATTGCTGCTGAAATAAAAAAAGATGGAGAGATGCTTAAGCTCAGGGATGAAAATGGATTTCCTGCTTGGAGTGGGTGGAGAAAACGTTAATATTAATAGTAAAAACAAGTAACATTATGAAAATATGAAAAGGGGTGAGCAAAATGGCTAAAGTAACACGGGAAATGGTAGAGAAGTCTGGCGTCAATGTTGATCAATTGGTGGAACTGTTGGTCAAGAATGCAGCCGCCGAACTTACGACTTACTACTACTACACCATACTCCGGGTCAACTTAATTGGACTGGAAGGAGAGGGACTTAAAGAGATTGCGGAAACAGCCCGTATTGAAGATCGGAATCATTTTGAGGCGCTCTTCCCCCGCATCTACGAGCTGGGCGGTAAACTGCCTGGGAACATGAAAGACTTCCATGACATTTCAGCCTGCCCTCCTGCCAGTCTGCCAAAGGACCCTACGGACATTAAGGCAATGTTGACGGTATTGGTGAATGCAGAAAGATGTGCGGTGCGGGGGTATACTCACATATGCAACCTAACTGCCGGCAAAGACCACCGAACCTACGATTTAGCTTTATCAATCCTTAACGAGGAAATAGAGCACGAATCCTGGTTCTCTGAATTCCTGGGCGAGGGGCCCTCTGGACACTTTCTGCGTAGAGGTGAGACCTCTCCCTTTGTGTCCAAGTTCCTGAAGTAGGATCGGGATCGGACAAAAGGATGTCTGATATACACTTGAGCCTCCTCATGTCTCTCAAACTCTTATGGAGAAGCGAAGATTTAGAAAAAAAGAACTTGAACAATACAATGGCAAGGATGGTGTCTCGACATTTATTTCCTACAAGGAAAAGATATACGATGTATCCAGCAGTTTCCTGTGGCAGAACGGAAAGCATCAGGCCCTGCACGATGCTGGCGTAGATTTGACTCACTGCCTTGGGCAAGCGCCGCATGGTGAGGAATTGCTTGAAAGGTTTCCGATAGTTGGAACACTACAGGAGTGTTGAGCAATATACTATTATAAGGAGGATATCATATGAAAATCATAAAGGGTTTAACAGCTTTGATTATCGTGTTTGCGATAAGCATGATTGTAGCTTCCAATATAATTGCTGAAGAGAAAAAGGAAATGCAGTCACAACCGGAGTATGTCTTGTTGACACAGTCTGAAATTAAATGGGTTGAGGGGCCGGCCTCCCTTCCTCCTGGTTCCAAGGTCGCCGTATTGGAGGGAGATCCGAAACAGGCAGGCTTGGTTACGATGCGCCTTAAGTTTCCTCCTCACTACAAACTTGCGCCTCATACACATCCGGCTGACGAGCGCGTGACTGTTATATCAGGAACATTATTTTTCGGCATGGGAGACAATGTAGACGCTAAGAAGGCCAAGGCATTAAAGGCAGGAAGCTTCTTTATTATGCCTCCCAATACAGGCATGTTCGGCTGGACCGGAAATAAAGAAACAATAATTCAACTCAATGTGATGGGGCCGTGGGGAATTAACTATATTAACCCTGCGGATGATCCAAGAAAGAAATAAAGCGGGAGGCAATGTGGCGATACCGCGAATAACCAAAGAAGAGCTTAAAATAAAGATGGATAAAAAAGAGGATTTGGTAATTTTGGATGTTCGGGCAGCGGATTCCTATAATACCAGCAATCAGAAGATTAAAGGAGCTGTGCGCATAACCCTTGATGAGCTGGAAAGGGATATTAAAAAGATTCCTGCAGGCAAAGAGATAATTGCCTACTGCACCTGAACAAATGAACACTCCAGCGCCCGTGCGGCACAGATACTATTAAGCAAGGGTTTTAAGAATGTGAGACCTCTTTTAGACGGATTTTATGCCTGGTTAGATGCTGGATACCCTGTAGAACCAAAATAGAAACGAAAAGACCTCCTTGTTTAAATTTAAACAAGGAGGTCTTTTTTATTTACAGGTACATTGCGCTGACTTTTTATTGCACCCGCTGCACACACCGTTTTTAATCGGTTTACCGCATTTTGCACACGGTGAACATCCGCATGTTTGACACATCTTAATCACCTCCTCTGAAATTCATATACAAGTATTATCACAAAATTAGGAGGTGTCAAGAGGGCGCTAATTTATATTTATGTTTCTACTCTTATATTTATCCCTTTCTCTTTCAGAAATCTTTTTGCCTGCGGGATAGTAAACTCGCCAAAATGAAATATTGAGGCCGCAAGCACAGCATCTGCCTTGCCTTCTGTAAATGCGAGATAAAGATGCTCCAATTGCCCTGCGCCGCCTGACGCAATTACAGGTATTGATACGGTCTGCGAGATATTAAAGGTAAGGTCCAAATCATAACCCTCTTTTGTGCCGTCTTTGTCCATACTGGTCAATAGTATCTCTCCAGCGCCCAGCCCTTCAACCTTTTTAGCCCAGAGCACAGCATCTATCCCCCTGTTCTTGCGGCCGCCGTGGGTATATACATCCCATGCAGGGACAAGGGCTGCTTGGCTCGGGGTGTAATATTTAAAGGTTTCTCCCATATTGCTGGTATCTGCCATATCCCATTTTGCCTCTCTTTTCTTGGCATCTATGGCAACAACAATGCACTGGCTTCCAAACCGCTCAGATGCCCTTTTTACAAACTCCGGGTCTTCTATAGCTGCAGTATTTATAGAAACCTTGTCAGCCCCTGCATGGAGCAGTTCTTTTATATCCTCTAATGTCCTTATGCCGCCGCCAACGGTCAAGGGCATGGAAACCTCTGCAGCTGTTCTTTCTACAATACCAATCATAATATTCCTTTTTTCATGGGATGCAGTTATGTCCAGATAAACCAATTCGTCAGCCCCCTGCTCTTCATATGCCCTGGCGCACTCCACAGGGTCGCCGGCATCTCTTAATTTGACAAAGCTGATGCCTTTTACAACTCGGCCGTCTTTTACATCAAGGCAGGGTATGATTCGTTTGGTAAGCATGGGTTAGAAAGAGCAGGTTAAGGTTGAGGTTAAGGTTAAGATATTTCCTCAACCTGTCTCTCCTCTTAACCTCAACCTGTTTTTAAAATGGTACATCTTCCTCTACTGGGGAGGATTCTGATACTACGTTGCTCTCACCAACGGTTGCCGGACTTGCTGTATCATCCACCTTGCCCAGCATCTGCATCGTGTTGGCAACTATCTCTGTCATATACTTTTTGTTTCCGTCTTTATCATCCCAACTTCTGGTTTGTATCCTGCCCTCAATATAAACCTGCTTCCCCTTTACAAGGTATTCGCCGCATATCTCCGCCAGCTTGCCAAAGGCAACTATTCTGTGCCATTCTGTTTTCTCCTGTTTTTGGCCATCCTTGTCCTTATAATTCTCGCTGGTAGCCATTGTAAAATTTGCTATCGCTGTTCCGTTAGGCGTATATTTTATCTCAGGGTCTTTCCCGAGCCTTCCCACCAATATAGCCTTATTTACCCCTGCCATATATTTTTACCTCCTCTTTTCCTTTTAATCTTTTAGCCTCTTTATCTTTTTATATCCTCATTGGCATTACCACATATAAGTAACCTGCTGCAGTGGCTGATTTTAATATTGCAGGGCTTTCACGGTCTTTCAGTTCTATCACAACCTTATCGGCATCGATCACTCCCAGGGCCTCCATCATATATGTGGCATTAAAACCGACATCCATTTCATCATTTTTATAATCTACATTTATCTCTTCCCGTGCTTCTCCTACATCCGGATTGCTTGAGGAGAGTTCTAATTTTCCTTTTGAGATACCAAATTTGACGCCTCTCCCTTTTTCCATGGATAACAAAGACACCCTTTTTAAAGAACTTAACAAGTCTATCCTCTCTAAACCTATCTTCTTATCGTTGCCCTTTGGTATAACCTGTTTATAATCAGGAAATTCACCATCTATAAGTCTTATAACCACAATAGTGCCATCTTTTTTTACAATCATATTGTTCACTGTAAAGGCCAGCGAAATGGCGCCCTCTCCGCTTTCAAGAAACTTCTTCAGCTCAAGAATCCCCTTCCGCGGCAATATAACGCCCTTGTCAAGCTTCGGCCACTCGCTGCTCCTCTCTATCAATGCCAGACGATGGCCGTCCGTTGCCACCATCCTAATATTCGCCCCATCTTTTTCCACAAATACGCCATTTATATTATATCTTGTCTCATCGGTAGAGGCAGCAAACACAGTCTTCTCTATCATATCTTTCAATACATCCGGCGCTATCCTGAACAACTCCCCTTCATCATAGGCTGGAAATGACGGGAATTCATCTACGGGAAGGCCGACTATATTAAATTTCGCCTTCCCGCTCTTTATGATTATCTTCCCGCTTCCCTCAGCAGAGATATCTATCTTATCTTCCGGGGCCTCTTTTATTATCTCAAAAAGCTTTCTTGCATTTATTGTTATATTCCCTTCTTTTGCCACCACTGCATCGCACTGGTCTTTTATTGACACCTCCAGGTCTGTTGCCATAACTTCTATCTTACCGCGCTTTGCAGTTATCAAAATATTTGCCAGTATCGGCATAGTATTTCTTTTCTCAACAACCCCCTGCGCCCTTTGCAGTATCTTTAGAAAAACATCTCTCTCTATTTCAAATTTCATATAGTCACCCCTTTCTTTTTATACTCTTAAATATATAATTTAATAGTAGTAGTTGTAGTATCTGTTTTTTCTGTGGAAAACATTTCATCTGTAAGAATTTATTAAGTAATTAAAACATGTTTACCTGTGAAAAAAACAAAACATATTCACAATATAAAAAATAGAAAATATTTTTAAGAAAATAATACTTTAATTTACAATATAATACTCAACCTTTCCACAAGTTATTAGCCATTATCTAAAAGATTTTTTATAGAGGCCACATTCCTCCTCTGTTCATGGTCTTTTTCTATTATAGATTTGACCTTATTGAAAGCGTGTATGACAGTAGAATGGTCTTTATTGCCAAAGGCTGTCCCTATTTCCGGAAAGGAAGACTTGCAATACTCCCTTACAAGATACATTGCTATCTGTCTCGGCAGAACAAGTTTTTGAAGCCTCCTTTTTGATTTTAGATCAGCCATATTTATGTTAAAAAAAGAGGCAACGACCTTTTGAACCCTGTCTATGGTAATTGTCTTTACCTTGTTATCCCTGATAATGTTTTTTAGTGTATCTTTGACCATAGGCAACGTAATCTCTTTGCCTGATAAAGAAGATACTGCGATTATCCTGGCAAGATAGCCTTCTAACTCCCTTATATTGGAGCCGCCTGCAGATGCAAGAAAATGAGTAACATCATCCGGGAGAGTAACAGAGTCCAAGGCGGCCTTTTTCTGTAGAATAGCCATCTTTGTTTCCATATCAGGCGGTTGGATATCAACAATCAAACCCATCTCAAAGCGGCTTCTGAGCCTTTCCTCTAAGCCGTCGAGGTCCTTCGGATACTTGTCGCTGGTAATTACGATTTGCTTGCTGGCCTCGTATAAGGTGTTGAATGTGTGAAAGAATTCCTCCTGCGTCCTCTCCTTTCCCCCTGCCCAAAACTGGACATCGTCTATAAGCAGAAGGTCTGTCCGCCTGAATTTGTTCCTAAAATCATCCATCTTATTGCGGCCCATTGCGCTGATAAACTCATTCATAAACCCTTCAGATGTATAGTAGCATATCTTTGAAGAGATATTTTTCTGAAGTACCCTGTGTCCGATAGCCTGAAGGAGATGGGTTTTTCCCAAACCCACGCCGCCGTATACAAAAAGGGGATTGTATTTATTTGAAAATTGGTTGGCAACAGCAATACACGCAGCGTGAGCCAGCTGATTATCCTTTCCCACAACGAAATTTTCAAAAGTATAATTTGGGTTAAGATATGTATTAGTAATAATCCGTTCAGCTGTAGCAACAGCCGGTAAATGAGGCATTAAAGCGGCTGCAGTGGTGCGATGGGATGCAGTTTTTCCTATCCGCCAAACAATGGAATATTCTCGCTGACTTACCTTTGTAATGGATTCTTGTATGAGCGGGAGGTAGTGATCTTTTAGCCATTCCAGAAAGAAACGATTTGGAACCTCCAACTCTAAGGAGGTTTCATTACACCCTGTTACAAGGATGGGTTTAAACCATGTATTGAAATGTTGACTGGATATTCGGCCTTTAATGGTTTCAAGGCAATTTTTCCAGATATCAACTGTAGTTGTAGTCATAAAAAGACACCGGCGAAAGATATTCACAGAGTTATCAACAGTTGTTGATAAGTATTTGCTAACTGTAGAGGGTGGCCACTTTACCAGAGTTGTCTTCACTTTTCAAGAGGTATTTTTTACCAGCAGGAACTAAGGATACAGACCTCGTACAGCGCTGGCCTCAGCCACACGGCCAACCCCTAAAATCATTGCTGCTATTCTCATGTCCACCTTTTTATCTTGGGCTATTGTCAGGACATGCTTAAAGGCCTTGGTCATAATGCCCTCTAATCTCTTCTGAATCTCGTCTTCATGCCAAAAATATCTCTGAATGTCCTGCACCCACTCAAAATACGAGACAACAACACCGCCTGCATTCGCCAGGATGTCAGGCAGCACAAGCACACCCTTGTCATTGAGTATTTTATCTGCCTCGCGGGTTGTTGGGTCATTAGCGCCTTCGGCAATAATTCGGGCTTTGACATTATTTGCATTTTTTGAGTTTATCTGGCCCTCTACAGCAGCAGGAATAAGTATATCGCACTTAAGTCCCACCAGCTCATCTATGGAAACCTGCTCCGTATCTCTGAAGTTAGACAGAGATTTTTTTTCAGCCTTATGTTTCTTTACAGCCTTTATATCAATGCCCTTTGAATTATAGATGGCAGCCTTGGAATCTGCAAGGCCCACTATCTTCATGCCTTTTTCAGATAAGATATCTGCCGCTGCCGCGCCTACATTGCCAAAACCTATGATCGAAACAGTGAGTTCTTTTTGTGAAAGACCAAGATGTTTTATGCCCTCCAGTAAAACTGTTACAAGGCCCTGGGATGTGGCCGTTTTTCTGCCCAATGAGCCGCCGATACACACAGGCTTTCCCGTAACAACACCAGGCACAGAGTACCCCTTTATCATAGAGTATGTGTCCATTATCCAAGCCATTACCTGCTCGTCTGTATACATGTCAGGCGCAGGTATGTCGGATTCAGGGCCTATGAGCATAGCTATCTCATGGGTATACCTGCGGGTCATTCTTTTTAATTCATCGCGGCTCATCTTTGTTGTATCGCAGGCAACGCCGCCTTTAGCGCCGCCGAAGGGCAAATCTACAACAGCACACTTCCAGGTCATAAGTGCGGCAAGGGTTATTATTTCATTTAAAGTAACATTGGGATGATACCTTATGCCGCCTTTGGCAGGACCCCGCGCAGTATTGTAATGCACCCTGTAGCCCTCAAAATATTTAACCTCGCCATTGTCCATCCTCACCGGCAGGGTTACTATTAAGGAGCGGCGCGGGCAGCGAAGCCTGTTGTAAATTGCAGGGGGAAGCTTCAGGTATTTATTTACATCCTCAAGTCTGTCCAGAACCTCTTGGAAAGAGTTATTGTTGGCCATTTAAACCTCGCTCAAAAATGTTTGTCGCGGATTAAGGGAGCGCTAAAATTAAAATCCACTCCAGGGTAATTGTCAAGAAATTTGTTTTATTTTTTGTGACTATCTGGTATTGAAGAGTATATGATAAGAAGCTGGTTTGAGGTAATAGCTGCCGGGCCTGCAAAAACAGCAGAGAAAGTGACTGCGATTTTAATAGATAGAGGAAGCCCAGGCGTATGGGAAGACGAACAAGATGGCAAGAGGATTCTCAAGGCATATATCCCTGCTGATTCGTCTCTCAACAGGAAAAAGATTGACCTCAATAAAGAGCTTAAAAAATATGGCTGGACCAGCACCGTTAGCTTGTTTGAAAATCAGGATTGGCTTACAAAATGGAAGGAGCATATCAAACCAATCAGGATTTCCCAACGACTGATAATAAAACCGACATGGAAAAAGGTTGCGCGCAAACCCGTAAGGATAATCGTAGAAATAGACCCAGGCATGGCATTCGGCACAGGTTCTCATGCATCAACCATGATGTGCCTTAAGGCAGCGGATAGGTTTGCCAATGTAATCAAGGGCAGCAGCATCCTTGATGTTGGAACAGGCTCAGGGATTCTTGCCATAGTTGCTGCCAGGCTTGGCGCTAAACAAGTGGTCGGCATTGACATAGACCCAGAGGCCCTAAAAGTTGCAAGAGAGAATGTCAGGCTGAATAATGTGAACAAAAAGGTCATACTAAGCACAAAACCATTGGAAAAAATTAATGGCAAGTTTTCAGTAATCTTTGCAAATATAATTGCTGAGGAGCTTATAAAGATTGCAGACCTTCTCAAAGCGAAGATGGTTGATAACGGGTTCTTAATCTTGTCAGGTATATTGCAGGAAAGGGCTGATGAAGTTATGCCGGTGTATAAGGGGTTAGGATTTAGGTTTTTTAAGGCTTATACAAAGGGCGAGTGGGTGTGCTTGATATTTCTGAAAAATATATTGCCTGTCTCAAGGAGCCATAGACGCACTACACAAAGATCACATCCTATATTAGCTTCTCGGTAAAACTTGTCCTTGCAGGTAGTAAGCGGGGATAGTGGTCGTTAATACCCTGACAGATTTATTTTGCTGCCACATAGTAATAAATAGTAATAAAATTGGCTTGACAGGCAAATAAAGAATAAAGAAAGAATAAGAATAAAGGGGACAAAAAGAATAAAGCAAAAAATAAAGGAAAAATAAAAATAAAGAAATGGACAGCGACCATTATTTGCGAATGGTCAATTTGCTAATAGCGTTGTCACTTCTACTAAATGATGTTTCTTGCGGGCTTCATCCACAATCTCTTCCACCTTTCCAGCAATAACATCTTCAATCCAATCTGCGCCGCACTGTGAGCATACAGTTGCAGGCACATCTCTTACCACAACCACCCCGAATCCCAAATCTACGGTAACTGTGGTTTTCCCCCTTTTTTTGGCGCTGCCGCACAACGGGCATCTATCAGGCGATGTCGTTATTTTCACTTTTGCCTCCTTGCCTTATAATCTGACTCAAAATATTCTAAATCAGGTTTATATGCTGTAATGACAAAACACCGTCCTGTTAAAGAATCAAATGCTGCAACTACATGGAGAGGTTCGCCTTTAACCCACTTTATTGCCCCCTCACCCTGCCTCTCCCACAAAGTGAGGGAAAATCAAATAACATATCCCAATATTTTTTGTTCGTATTAGACTATGAGATATAAAAGACTATCTCTTTCTTACAAAATAGAGCCATGCATTCAATCCGCAGAGAAAGAGAGTAAATATAAGAATTAAGGAACGGGAAAGCTCGATATATACCATCTTTTCCACATAATAGATTATGAATGAGCCTGTGTAGGCTAATGCAGGGGCATGTTTTGACCTTAACCAGAACTCAAGGTGAGTAAGGGGGCAATACCAGTCAAATATCTGGATAATGAAGGCAAAGGCAAGACCTGAGATATGAAAAATCCTTACAGCCCTATTCCTTATCCCCCAAAATGCACCGAAGAACAGGAACAATATCCATAGGAAGTGGACAAGGACGACTATATCCGCAAAGACCTTGTAAAACATTCATCTTGTTGTAATCATTAGGAAGCAAAGACAGGGACAGCTGTCCCCCATATTCCCCAGCTTTATCCCCTCAACCATGCCGAGCAAAACAGTATCCCGACAGCCATAATAATAGCTGCCAGTTGGAATTTCATCTTCTGCGGCGTGGGGTTGTCAATACAGTGCTGCGCTTGCGTTTTTCTTGAAGCCAAGACATTCACAGTATAGATAGTAAAAAGACCGATTGCAAGGACGAGTTTTATCCAGAGGGCAATTATTGCCGGGGTTACAATCCCTGCGGATAGAGCTGGCATATAACGGCTTAAGTTTATAGAGCCTGTGATAATCAAAACACCTATCATGATACCCACAAGGGTTCTGAAACGGCTGTGAATATTGTTAATAAGCTCTGCCCTCCCATGTGCAGGACTGCAAGACTCTTTTTTAGCGCCCATGATAACGGGCCGCAACACAGCGACCAGAAAGAGCATTCCGCCTACCCAAATAACTGCTGCGAGAAGATGAAGCCATAAAGCTATTGTAAAAACCATTTTATTATAATTCCTTACTTTAAAATATGGATTGGCTGAATGAATGGATAAAAAACAAGGTGATGAGGTAACATGAAAAACTATTACTCTATAATATCCAACTCTATCGGTTCTACTTTAACGCCTTTATCAGTAAGAAATTTAACAGCCTTATCTATTTCAGCAGGTTCACCTTCTATTTCAACTGCAACAAGTCCAAGCTTGTCTGAGGTGCTTGCCTGTCGGACATTAGTTACAACTTTATAACGTTTGCCAACCTCATAGATGAATGGTTCTTTGATAAGCTCTGGCGGATATGTGAGATAGAATCGCTTTTTCAAAGTAATCCTCCAGCAATGGCAGGAATGATGGAAACCTCGTCGTCTGCCTTAAGCGCTGTATCTATATTATTTTTAAATCTTATATCCTCGTCGTTGACATAGATATTAACAAACCGTCTGAGTTTACCCTCGCCTTCGCATATCCTCTCTTTTAACCCTGGATAATGTCTTTCAATATCCTCTATGACATCTTTTACAGTCTTGCCTTCCGCAGAAATCTCATCCTGCCCATTGGTCAGTTTTCTCAGCGGTGTTGGAATCCTTACCTTTACAGCCATCGGTTACCTCCGTAATACCGTTGTCCGTGTCCGTTATCCGTGACCGTAAAAGATTTTTGTATTTACGGACACGGTTCACGGTCACGAATCACGGTTTTTTATCGTTTCTCTATCTTCAACCTAAAAAAATCCCCTTCCTTCTTTACCTCAACAATCTTATGCCCTTCTTCCTTTATGCTCTTTGGGACATTCTGAATTGGTTCTCCATCATCTAACACGATCTCTAAAACCTGGCCAACGTCCATAGTCTCAAGCTTGAGCTTCGTCTTTACAAAATTTATAGGACATAAAACACCCCGTAAATCCAATGAATCATCTGCCTTTATATCTGCCATGGTTATACCTTTTCCCATCCTGGTTTTGTATTGGTTTTGAGAGGTTCACCGCTCTTGAAAACTGGCTCCATAAACTTCATATAGCTTTCTATGCCGACCCTGTCAATAGTCTTGCCAATACGTTCTCCCTTTTTACCATTTACTTTATACCATTCAAGGGTTTTTTCTATTGTCTCCGGCACTTTTTCATCAGGGATAAAATTAGCCACATTATTTGCCTCTCTCGGATGCCTGCCATGCCTTCCGCCTATCCTTACAAAGTGGCCATATCTCTTTGCCTGCCATGATTCTGTTGGACACGCCCTTATGCAGTCGCCGCAATAGATGCACTTCTGCGGATCGTATATGGGTTTTCCTGTTTCCGGATGAGACTTAATTGCATCTTCCTTACATGCCTTACTGCAAATTGTGCAGCCTGTGCATGTGTCCTCATCCCATACCGGCTCAACAACTCCCTGAAAGCCGAGGTCCATCTCTTTTGTCCTTGCACAGTCAATAGGACAGCCGGAAAATGATGTTTTAAATTTATGATGGCATGGCGTGCCAAAGTATTTCTCGTCAACCATTTTAGCCATCTTCTGTGTGTCTGTCAAACCATTTGGGTTATATTCACAGCCTCCGCATGCAGTTGGCACCCTAACACGCGGGCCGCATGATGCAACTTTTTGGCCTATCTTTTCAAGGTCTCTGACTAAATTATCAAAGTCCTTGTAATCAACATACAATATCTCAAGAGATTGCCTGAAACTGAAATGCACCACACCCTGTTTGCTATATTTATCCGCTAATTTTGCAATCTCAACGAGCTTCTTTGTATCAAGCCTTCCGCCAGGACATCTGAGCCTGACTGCAAAAAGGTCTCTTTGACGCTGTTTTATGAAGCCGCCGGATTTGAGGTCATTAAAATCTACCTTTACCTCCTGGCCGTCTTGTTTAATAGGGACTCGGGTTACCTTGTCCTCTATAAATTTATCAACCATTTCTGAATCCTCCCATTATGTTTAAAAGCAGAAATTTGTCCCAAAAATAGACTTTTATTTTTGGGGAAACCTGCAAGTTGTCTGTCAGACGAGGCAGAGGCCATTTTTGCGACGAGCCGTATATCACCAATACGGTGAGGAGCAAAAATGCGCCGATAACGAAGTATGGCAGGCAAATCGCAGGTTTGTAAAATAGCGAGGTTTTTAATCGCTATTTTACGGATTGTTCTGCTGAGATTAAAATCATACTATATTGCATAAAGATTTTCCAACATATCTTTAAAGACAGGCTATAAGCTTTTCCTATTGCCTATTGCCTGCCTTTACCGCATACACCTTCCCCTCTTTCGCCACAAGTTCGTCAAAATCAGAAAGCCTGGCGTTTATGATTCTGGGCGCACCTATCTTATCCTGCAATGCCTCCTGTGTTTTGAGGCCATTGCCTGTTATTGAAACAACAATCGATTCATTTTTTGGTATCCTGCCCTGCTCAATAAGTTTCTTCGTTACCCCCAAAGTAACGCCGCCTGCTGTTTCGGCAAATATACCTTCTGTTTCTGCAAGAAGCTTCATTGCGTCAATAATCTCTTCGTCAGACACATCTTCGCCCCACCCGTTGCTGTCTCTCATCACCTTTGCGGAATAATAACCGTCTGCCGGATTTCCGATTGCCAGGGATTTTGCGATTGTTTTTGGCTTTACAGGCCTTATAAGCTCGGTCCCTTCTTTCACAGCCGTAACAATCGGGGCGCAGCCAGTTGCCTGTGCTCCATAGACCTTTGTGTCCATTTTATCAATGAGTCCTATCTTTTGAAACTCATTGAATGCCTTCCATATTTTTGTTATGAGTGAGCCGCCTGCCATCGGCACAATAATATGTTTCGGCGCTTTCCAGCCAAGCTGCTCAACTATCTCGTAGCCAAATGCCTTGCTCCCCTCTGCATAATAAGGCCTTATATTTATATTCACAAATGCCCAGCCGTATTTGCCGGATATTTCACTGCATAAACGATTAACCTCATCATAATTGCCTTTTATGCCGATCACATTCGTTCCATAAACAAGCGTTGCAATTATCTTGGTCTGCTCAAGATCGGATGGGATAAACACATAACTTTCCATGCCGCACGCCGCCGCATTTGCCGCAACCGAATTCGCAAGGTTGCCGGTGGAGGCGCAGGCAATCACCTTGAAGCCAAACTCTCTTGCCTTTGATATGGCAACTGCAACAACCCTGTCCTTAAACGAAAGCGTAGGGTGATTCACCGCATCGTTTTTCAGATAAAGTTCTTTTACGCCGAGAGCCTTTTCAAGGTTTCTTGCCCTTACCAAAGGGGTAAATCCCGTATCAAAACCTACTGCCGGTTCGCCGTCTATCGGCAGAAGCTCTTTATACCGCCACATATTAGGCGGTCTCTTTGCAATAGTCTCCCGCGTAACATCCTTTTTTATTTTTTCGTAATTGTAGTCAACCTCCAGAGGACCAAAGCAAAGCTCGCATACATGTAATGCCTCTTTTGGATAACCCTTGCCGCATTCCCGGCATTTTAGACCTTTTACATAACTCATATCTCCCTCCCATTACTTAAATTAAGCAAACGCAAGATTTGAGCCAAAAGCTTGTCCCTGAGAGAATCTATCAGGGGACAAGGAAAAACTGACTGGACAAAACGGAGCATACTATTTAAGTATGGTATTTGGCCAAAGATTGCGCTTGCAAATAAAAAAGGCCTCTCCCTGAAACATCAAGAAGAGGCCTTAAACCTAATCTTATCTTTCAAGGACTTATTAATTAAGCCTTGCTGGAGTTAGCACCTGCCTCCGATGTTACATCGGAGCGGTTGCTGTGGCATCATAGGGCCGATCCCTCCGCCACTCTGGATAAGTATCCAATATTAAATTGTAGCTAAATTTATATATTATTTAAAAATGGTTGTCAAGACAATAAAGACAACATGTCAGCAACACATAAACTGTCCTTTTTATAGCACATGAATTGTCCTATTGTATGGTTTCCTAAATTTCAAGGAGGAGACCATGAAACGGACAGAGATGTTACAGGAGGTCAGGAAGATGAGATTTC
>Ga0209751_10002432_pt1 | contig 18568 bp, 15 predicted proteins | sample RifCSP13_1_FD_184019 | JGI IMG/M metagenome (GOLD analysis project Ga0209751, IMG submission 184019) | Soil microbial communities from Rifle, Colorado - Rifle CSP2_sed 13_1 (SPAdes) (version 2) | ecosystem: Environmental > Terrestrial > Deep subsurface > Rock core/Sediment | place: Rifle... | reverse complement strand
CCGATCGCCGCCGCGCCGGAGGGACTGTGGCCCCTGGACGGGATCTGCTTTCTCCCGCTCGCGATCCTCCTCCTCGCGATGGTCCTGTTCAAGCCGAGCCCCACCTACGTCTACGAGGAAGGGATCCACATCTCGCTCCCGCTCTGGCGGCGAATCCTCGGAGACCAGCAGGATTTCCGCTGGGACGAGATCCGGGACCTCTACCCCGCGAGCTACGAGGTGAGCGGGTCCTTCATGTCCCCGTTCGCATCGAGCGCGGGCACCCTGGTCCACGTCGGCCTGGGAATCGAGACGAAGGACGGGCGCCGGCGGCTCGTGCGCTTCACGCCCGGGATGATCCGCGCGTTCCGCGCGGAGTCCCAGGGCTATCTCGGGGCCATGGCGGTGATCCGGGACCGATTCGCCCGCCACGGTCAGCCCATGGTGACGACGGCGAAGGTCCTCTCCGACGAGGAGATCCTCTCGATGCAGGCCCGGGCCCGCGAACCCCTCGTCTCGATCAGCGGGGTCTTCCTCGCCTTCTTCCTCCCGCCGACGATCGTGGGCGTCGTGTTCCTTGCGGCGTCCTACGCGGAGATCGGGCTGTCGACGCCGGTCGCCCTCGTCGCCCTCCTCGCCGCGCTCGTGCCGCCCGCGGCCTCCATGGTCTCGACCCTGCGCCGGAGCGAACGGCGGAACGCGGTCCTCAGCGAGCTCGCGAAGTTCCAGGAGAGCCTGCGGGAGCGGGCCCGCTCGCGATGAGCCGCACGTGCATCGGGTCGCGCACGTCGTAGGTGCGCCCGCGCCACACCACCGTGGTCTCGCGGCGCGTCCGCACGAGGCCCGCCATCATGACCCACGGGACCGCGAGGGCCGCCAGGGAGGCGCGCCACGCAGGCACCCGCCAGAGGCCCGCGACGTGGGCCGATGCGGAGAAGAACGCACGCCGACGGAGGGACGCTTTCATCCCGGTCGCGGGGAGCGTGGACAGGAAGAGCGCCGCGGGGACGAGGTACGACCAGGAGATGAACGGCGCGCAGACCAGAGACAGGAATCCAAGCAGGACGGCGCCGTTGAACACCGCGAAGGCCGCGGCGGCGTAACGCCGCACGATGGGCAGGTAGAGCGTGGCCATCATCATCTGCCGGCGGCACCACTCGGCGCAGGTCCCGCGGTCCGCATCCTCGACCGTCGCCACGAGGGCCGCGGGCGCGTAGACGATCTTCATCCCTGCCCCTCGCACCGCGGCGGTCACGAGGAGGTCGTCGCTGAGGACCACCCGCCACCGCTCGTCGAGGCGGAGCTTCGACAGGTGTTCCGTCCGGATCGCGGAGGACCCGCCCCAGGTGTAGTTCCGCCTCGCGTCGAAGAGGACGTTCGCGCTCACCGCGTTCCACTCGGAACGCACGAGGGACCAGAAGCCAGCCGTCGCGGGCACGTACCACCGGAAGCCCGTGGATGCGCCGACGGTCACGTCCGCGAGGGGCTGGACAAGCTGCCGGAGCCAGTCCGCGGACGGGCGGATGTCCGCGTCCGCGAAGGCGACGACCTCGTCCTCCGGGCGGAGCCGGAGCAGGGCCGTCCGGAGAGCGTTCACCTTGCCGCCCATGCCGGCCGGGTCGGAGAGGAGAACTTCGACAGGCACGCGGGGCCGGTCGGCCGCAAGCTCTCGGATCCTCGCGGCCGCAGGGTCGTCTTCCTGGTCTGCGATCACCACGAGGCGGTACTTCGGATACGCCTGGGAGAGGAGCGCCCGAACGTTGTCGTCGAAGCCCTCGTCGAGTCCACGCACCGGTAGAAGGAGGGCAACGGCCGGCAGGTACGCGCCGAAGGCCATCCGCAGCCCCTTGCGCACGTTCCGGCGGAGCAGGATCCCCTGCCGCAGGTTGACGAGGTTCGCGAGGAGCGCGAGCATGCCGAGGATCGTGAGGATGGACCAGAGCGGGTCGGAGGCCACGGTGCCGCGCGGTACGTCCGGGGGCGGATTAAACCTTAGTCCTCACGCGCGCACGAGGACGTCGTCCCCTTCGACGCGGACCTCGTACGTCTTGAGGCGGGCCATGGGGTTCGCGACGTTCATCCCCGTCCGCACGTCGTACTCCCACCCGTGAAGGGGGCACGTGACCGTCCCCCCGTCCAGGGTGCCCTCGCCGATCGGGCCGCCGCGGTGCAGGCACACGTTGGACAGCGCGTGGAACGTCCCGTCGAGGTTGAACAGGGCCACGGGATGTCCCTGGACGACGACGACCTTCGAGCTGCCCGGCGGGATCTCGGAGGCCTTGGCCACCGCGACGAAGCCGTCCATCGACTCGCGAACAACCCTCGCGGTTCCATCAACCTTGCGGCAGCTTTATCCCGGCCCGCCCGCATGAGCGCGGCGGTCGGTCCGATGACGCGCGAGGAAAAGGCGAAGTTCGTGGCCCAGGGGAAGGAGTTCGTGCTCGCGATGACCCGCCTCGAAGCGTCCGTCGGCACGCTCGGCGAGCGCCTCACGAAGGCGGAGAAGAAGGAGGCCTTCAACGAGATCTTCGAGTGGCTCGGGAACACGAAAGACATCCCACCGAACTCGTACGCGCGGGAGTGGGCGCGGGAGCTCCTAGCGCACATCGGGGTCCTCGCCCAGTACGATACGTACGAGGGCTCGACGGACTCCTACATCGCGTGAGCGTTCCCGTATATTCCGAAACCTTATTCTCAGGCGTTCGCCATCCGCGCGGTACACGAGGTGACGCTCCATGGTTTTCCGTAACGAGAGGACGTGGCAGAACGCGGTGGAGGCAGGCAAGACGGACGAGTTCCACCAGGCTTACGAAGCCGCGGTGGAGCAGGTCCAGAAGGGGTTCGGCGCGAAGCACCCCATGTTCATCGGCGGCGAGGAGGTCCGGACCCGGTCCACCTTCCCCGACGTCAGCCCGTTCAACACGAAGCTCATCCTAGGCCACTTCCAGAAGGGCACCCGGGCCCATGCGAAGAAGGCGGTCGACGCCGCCCGGAAGGCGTTCCCCGGATGGTCCCGCATGGGCTACGGGGAGCGCGTGAGGTTCTTCGAGCGGGCGGCGGACCTGATCTCCCGGAGGAAGTTCACCTACGCGGCCCTGATGAGCTTCGAGAACGGGAAGAACCGCTACGAGGCGATGGCCGACGTCGACGAGACCGCGGACCTGATGCGCTGGTACGTGAACGAGATGCTCGAGAACAAGGGGTACCAGCACGAGATGGGCCAATACGTCGCCGGGGAGAGGGCGCGGGCCATGCTCAAGCCCTACGGCGTGTGGGCCGTCGTCGCGCCGTTCAACTTCCCGTTCGCGATCGCGGGCGGCATGTCCACGGGCGCGATGATCACCGGGAACACGGCGGTGTTCAAGCCCGCCTCCGACACCCCGTTCATGGGACTCAAGCTCGCGGAGCTCTTCCGCGAGGTCGGCCTGCCGCCGGGCGTCCTCAACTACGTCACGGGCCCGGGAGCCACCGTGGGCCAGGAGCTCATCGAGAACAAGCGCGTGGACGGCTTCGTCTTCACCGGCTCGCGCGAGGTCGGCCTCAAGGCCTTCCGTTCCTTCAGCAAGGCCTTCCCAAAGCCCATCATCACGGAGCTCGGGGGGAAGAACCCCACGATCGTCACTGCAAGCGCGGACCTGGACAAGGCCGCCGCCGGGACGATGCGTGCGGCCTTCGGCTACGGCGGCCAGAAGTGCTCCGCCTGCAGCCGCGTCCTCGTGGACCGGCGCGTGAAGCAGGCGTTCCTCGAGAAGCTCCTCGCGGAGGCCCAAAAGGTCAAGATCGGCGACCCGACGAAGCGGGACGTGTACCTCGGCCCCGTGATCAACGCGGCCGCCGTGGCTACGTTCGAAAAGGCGGTCAAGGAGGCCCGCCGGTCGAGGGGCAAGATCCTGATCGGAGGGCAGGTCCTGAAGGGCGACGGCCATTTCGTCGAGCCGACCGTAGTGGACGGCCTTCCCCGCAGCCACCGGATCAACCGGGAGGAGCTCTTCGTGCCGATCCTCTCCGTGATCGAGGTGGACGGCATGGACGACGCCCTGGAGGTCGCCAACGGCACGGATTACGGCCTGACCGCGGGAATCTTCTCCGGGGAGCGGGCGGACCTCGAACGGTTCTTCCATGAGATGCATGCCGGGGTGATGTACACGAACCGCGCGGCCGGATCGACGACGGGCGCGGTCGTCGGGGTGCAGCCCTTCGGGGGCTGGAAGATGTCCGGGATCTCGGGCAAGGCCGCGGGCGGGCGCTACTACCTCCCGCAGTTCATGCGGGAGCAGAGCCAGTCCGAGTACGAGTGACCCCGTCGTCCAGGGCCCGTCACGGCCGCAGGCGGGTCAACCGCTCGAAGAGCCGGGAGAACCTCGTCAGGCGCGCCCCAGGAACGAGCCGTGTGGGCAGCGGTGTGACGGCGGGCCACGGCGCGACCGTCGCCCGCCACCGCGCGAGGACGTAGATGCATGGAAGTAGGCTTGCGATCCCGAGGAACAGGCCCAGGTTCAGGAGGCTCCCCGTGGTCGTCGTCAGCAGTCCCGCGAGCGGCTCGACGATCACGAGGCCCAGGGTGAACGCGAAGGCGCCCATGGAGAGCACCGTCGCGCGCTGTCCGGGTTCGAGGCGGCGGTTCATGAAGGCCGTGACCATGGGGGACTGCAGGCTCCAGGCCACGTAGATCGGCACCTGGAGGAGCGCCGCGGCGGGCGTTCGGCCGAGGAGCCACAGGCCGAAGAACGGACCCGAGGCGAGGGCCACGAGCAAGGCGAGCGTGCCGAACTCCCCCAGGTACGAGGACAGGTCCCCCGCGAAGGCGGACACGATCGCGGCCACGAAGAGGAACCCGGAGATCCAGGCGGCGATCTCGAGATCCGAGAGCCCGAGGAAGCCCAGGTAGATCGGGCGGAAGATCGCCATCGTGTAGAGCGTGACCCCGAGGAAGACCTCGATCCCGATGAGGAGGGCGATCCCCTCCCGCCGCCGCACGATCCGCAGTCCCTGCCGGAGCTGCTTCGTGTACGTCGGCTCCGCGGTCCGCTCGACCTTCGGCTCGACGAAGGACAGGGCCATCGCGACGGCCGCCAGGTTGATCGCCGCGCCGACGAGCATCGTGAGCTGGACGCTCCCCGTGGCCTGCACGAAGAGCCCTCCTGCGAACGCGCCGGCCGCGTTCATCGAGAGCTGGATCATCGTGTTCCGCCCGATGTAGCGGGGGAACTCGGATTCGTGGCCCGCCTCCAAGAGGACCTCGTAGAGGTACGCGGACGTGCCAATGGAGAAGGCGGCTCCGAGGGACCAGACGACGTTCGCCGCGACGTAGCCGAGGAGACTCGTCCCCAGGCCGTATCCAAGGATCCCCGCGCAACGCAATCCCTCCCAGGCGACGATGGACCACTTCCGCGCATAGCGGTCCGCGATCACGCCCACGGGAAGCTGGAAGACGAGGAGCCCGACCCAGAAGGCCACGTCCACGAGGGTGAACTCGAGGTCCGAGCCGACGTGCCCGCGGATCCAGATCGCCCAGAACGGGATCCAGAGGGCGAAGGCGGAGCACGCCTGGTACAGGTAGAAACGGTGCACCCTTTGGATCAACGCGGACATGAATCGTCCCGGCGCGGCGGGGCATTTTCGATCATCTATTAGTGCGTAGCGAAGCGCGCGGCCGGGTCGGCTGGACGGGCCACGGGCGATCCCGTAGACCCCACAATCATCTCTGGGAACACCCCGGACGCGCCCGGGGGGGTCTACCCCCGGCATATCGTATAGACGGAAACGTATTAATCGAATCAGCGGGCTACCTCAGTCCGCAGGGGCTTGAGGGCTTGGACTGCGGAGAACCCCCTGCTTCCGGAGGAGTGGCCTTTGCGACCTGACGGTGGATCGCGCGTGTGGACGAGCGCATGGATGATCGCGGCATTGCTCTTGGCGGGGACGATGGTGGTCCTCCCCAGCGTGCAGGCCGCCGTGGGACCGGGCCCCGAGCCCAAGGCCTTCTCGACGCTTCGGGTGGGCGCGCTCCAAGAGCCCGACAGCCTCAATCCGTTCCGGGGCGTGCTGAGCGCGTCCTACGTGATCTGGGCCCACACATACGAGCTCCTCGTGGGCATCGGGCCGGACCTGACCCCCATCCCGGCGATCGCGAACAACTGGACCGTCGATGCGGCGAACCTGAACTGGACGTTCCACATCCAGCAGGGCGTGAAGTTCCATGACGGCGTCGCGCTGACGGCCGAAGACGTGAACTTCACCTTCCGATACATCTGGCCCCAGACGCCGTGGAACCCGATCGGCTGCGATCTCGCGCTCCTCCAGAGCTACCTGGGCGACCCCTCCTCGAACGTCGGTGTCGATGTGAACAACATCACGGTACTGGATCCCTACACGATCCGCATCCCGACTTGGCAGCCGAAGGCGAACATGCTGTCCATGTTCATCCAGATCCTACCCGAGCACATCTGGTCGGGGATCTCCTGCAACCGCGCGACGAACATCGCGAACAACCCGCCCATCGGGACGGGCATGTACAAGCTGACCACCTGGGTGCGCGGGCGGTACATCCAGCTGGACCTGAACACGGACTACTGGCGCCTGAGCCCGACCGAGGACTACGTCGACCAGATCATCATCAGCTTCTACGGTAGTTCCGCGGCGCTGGACAACGCCTTCCGGGCGGGGTCGATCGACGCGACGAGCGAACTCCCGGCGGACAAGTTCCAGCTCATGCCCAACCCAGTCGGCGGCCCGGGCCCCCCCAACGTGGGCAAGCTCAGCGTGGATGCGATCGAGCTCTCCGAGGTCGGCATGTGCCTGGCCTCCGACCAGCTGATCAGCGACTGGGGGGCGAGCGGGGGGCGGAACTGGCTCCTGACCAACCTCACGGTCCGGCAGGCCCTGCAGCTGTCCGCGGACCGGGCGAACCTCGTGCAGAACGTGATCAACGGCCTCGGCAAGCCCGGGAGTACGCTGATCGCCCCCGCCACGCCGTTCTGGCACTACAACGTGACCGCGGCGGAGAACCTCACCTTTGACCTCGACCGGGCCCGGCGGCTCCTCGACGATCCGAAGGGAGACGGGGCGCCTCTCAGGGCCGGGATGACGGTCCCCGGGGACTATGGCCAGAACATCGACCCCGCGAACCCCCTGAACAAGGACGCCTTCATCGACACGGATGCGAACAGCATCCGCAACGTCGTGGATCCGACGCAGGTCGTCGCGGGCGACCAGTGGGGACCGAGCGCGCCGAACAGCAACGAGCTCTCGTTCACGATCTCCGTGAGGAGCTACTCCGCGGAGAACCTGAACTCCGCGGACCGCCTCGAAACCTGGTGGGGTCAAATCGGGATCAGCGTGGTGACGGACACGGTGTCGGAAAACCAGCTCATCTCGATCACGTACGACTGCAGCGAAGACCTGTACATCTGGGGATGGGGCGGCGACGTGGATCCCGACTTCATCCTCAGCGTCATGACGACGGGACAGATTCTGAACTGGCAGGACGCCTGGTACTCGAACCAGACCTACGACGACGACTATGTCCTCCAGCAGCGCCAGGTGGACCCGTACCAGCGCCAGGCGACCATCTTCGAGATGCAGCGCATCCTGTACCGGGACGCGGCTTACATCATCCTTTACTACCCGTTCAGCCTGACCCTGGTCCGGACGGACCGGTTTACCGGGTGGGGCGACTGGACGACCCATCCGGGCCTTGGGCTGACGGGATTCGGGAACGACCTCCTCATGCTGACCTTGCGGGCGGCCACGGGCGGGCCCGGGAACCAGTGCCCGACGACACCGGTCCTCGAGGGCGTCTTCCCGCGCAACGTGTTCGTCAACGTGAGCTCCGGCTTCACCGCGAACGCCTCCGATCCGGAGAGCAACCCGCTCGACTGGATCTTCGACTGGGGCGACACGACGAACACCCCCGTGAGCACGGCGGGCGGCGTGACGCAGGCCTTCGCCGCCCACGCCTGGAATGCGACGGGCACCTACACCGTCCGGGTGACGGTCACGGACGGCCTCTGCGGATCGAACGTCGTCTCCCTGCCGGCGACGATTGTCGTGGAGGCGGTTCCGGTCCACCATGGGTGGATCAACGGGACCGTCCGGGATGGCACCGATCCGGCGCACCCGCCGATCGCCGGGGCGACCGTGACCGCCATCCTCGCGGGCACCACGACGAACTACTCCTACACGACGGCAGCGAACGGCACCTACACGCTGCTCCTCGCGAACGGTACCTACAACGTGTCGGCAAGCCAGGCGCTCTATGCGATGGACATCCGGACGGCCGTCGTTGTGGCGGACAACGCGCAGACGATCGACTTCAGCCTCCTGCAGAAACGGGGCTGGCTCGCGGGAACCGTCCGTGCGGCCGGCGGAGGGCCGATCTCCAGCGCCACGATCATCATCACGGGCTTCCGGTCCGCGACGGCCCAGACGGACAACCAGGGCCGCTACAACGTGACGCTGGCGCCGGGCGCCTACAGCGCGACCGCGAGTGCCGGCGGGTACTACAACAAGACCGTCTCCGGCCTCACTATCGCCGACGGGGCCACGACGACCGCGAACTTCGACCTCGACCTCGTACCCGTGCCGGCGCCGGGAATCTCGCCCCTGGTGATCGCCGCGGTTGTGGGAGTGATCCTCGCGGTAATCCTCGGGCTTGCGGCGTGGATGATCGTCCGGCGGCGGAAGAAGGAGGAGGAGATCGAAGGACCGCCTCTGCCGCCTCCGCCCCCTCCTAAGAATCCGTAGGAGTGGCAAGTGTAACGACGAAAGCACGAAGACCGGGCGGCGGGCTTCCTAGGATGCCCGCTGCCGGTCGAACCAAGGAGGAGGCCCACGCGTGTCGATGCGCACGGTCGTAGTCCGGAAAGTGACGAACGCGACGATCACGATCCTGATCATCCTCGTTGCGAACTTCGTCCTCTTCCGCCTGCTCCCGGGCGACCCCGCGGTCAACTTCCTCCGGTCCGGCGGGGCCCACTCGACGGACCCGGACCTCATCGCGCGGCAGAGGGAGATCTTCGGCCTCACGGATCCTCCGCTCGTGCAGCTTGGGAAATACCTCGTCAACACCGTCACGGGGAACTGGGGCTACTCCTTCTACCAGGGTGACCGCCTCGTGACGGAGCTCCTGGCCCAGAAGGCCGTCTGGACGATCGTCCTCGTCGGCACGTCGACGATCATCACGATCTGGATCGGAATCATCATCGGGGCCGCGGCTGCTTGGCGGCGGGGCAAGGCCTTCGATGTCGCCTCCCTCGGGTTCGGTTTCTTCTTCTACGCGATGCCGACGTACTGGCTCGGAATCATCCTCATCATCATCCTTCAGCGAGAGATCGGAATCATCCCCATCCTCCCATCGGCTCATAGCCTGCCAATCCCGGGCGATCCTGACTACCCGATCGGTCGCCTGCCCACCTTGTTTGAGACCCTCGTCGGGGGATTCCAGCACTGGATTCTACCCGCCCTGACGCTTACCCTCGTGCAACTCGCGGGAATTTCCCTGATCATGCGCAACTCGCTCATCGATGTGCTCACCGAGGACTACGTCATCACGGCCCGGGCGAAAGGGCTCTCGGACCGGATGGTCCTCCGTCGGCACGCGATGCCCAACGCCCGCCTTCCCATGGTCACCGTGATCGCACTCAACCTCGGCTTCATCCTCGGAGGGGCGATCCAGGTTGAGTCCATCTTCTCCTACGACGGACTCGGGGACCTCACCGTGACCGCGGTGCAGGACAAGGACTTCCCCGTGATGCAGGGCCTGTTCCTCCTGATCACGATCAGCGTCGTCATCGCGAACCTGGTCTCCGACTTCGTGTACGCCTGGCTCGACCCCCGGGTCCGCCTGGAGTGAGGTGTCCGGCTTGGTCCTCGAGCGCGAACCGGCTCCGTTGACGGGGAGGAAGGACGCAATTCGCGAGTCCCTGCTTTGGGTGCGCCTCGCGAGTTGGTGGCACCGGTTCCGCCGCTTCGCGGACGTGTTCCGGGACAGCCGCCTGGGCATGATCGGGCTCTTCATCCTCCTCGCCTTTACCTTCATGGCGCTGAGTGCGCCGATTCTCACCTCCGCGGGACTCCTGAGGAATCCCGACGCGGTCCTCTGCGGCGCGGACTTTCATGTCTGTCCAACGTCCGGAATCGACGAGATGGACTACGCGCCGCCGAACGGGTACGTCTGGCTCGGCACAGACCAGCGGGGCCACGATCTGTTCAGCCGCCTCTGGTGGGGCACCCAGAACACGCTCCTGATCGGCTTCATGGCGTCCGCGCTCAGCATGGGCCTGGGCACGTTCGTGGGCATGGTCTCCGGGTACTACGGGGGCTGGGTGGACGAGATCCTGATGCGGATCGTCGATTTCTTCCTGGTCCTCCCCACCCTCGTCCTCGCCCTCCTGCTCATGGGCCTCTTCGGGCGGACCGCGGGCCTCGTGGGATACATCACGATCATCGGGGTGACCCTGTGGGCGAGCACCGCCCGGCTCGTCCGAGCCCAGGTGCTCTCCCTGAAACAGCGGCAGTTCATCGAGCGGGCCCGGGCGATCGGCGCGGGCAAGACGCGAATCGTATGGCACCACGTCTTCCCGAACGCCTTCTCCCTCGTCTTCGCGGAGGCCATCCTGACGATCGCCGTCGCCATCCTGACGGAGGCGTTCCTCAGCTTCATCGGCTTCCCACCTCCTGGGGCCCAGACCTGGGGCGTGATGATCGAGTACGCGAACCTCTACTCCGCGGTCCAGCATGGGCTCGTGTGGTGGATTGTCGCGCCGGGCCTCGCAATCGTCGCCGTGGTCTTGGGGTTCACCCTCCTTGGTTACGCCCTGGACGAGATCTTCAACCCGCGGCTGCGGAGGCGGTGAGATGACCCTTCTGGACGTGAAGGGGCTGAAGGTCCATTTCGAGACCCGGGACGGAATCGTGCGGGCCGTCGACGGCGTGGACTTCTCGCTCGGGGAAGGTGAGTCCCTCGGCCTCGCGGGCGAGTCGGGCTGCGGGAAGACCACCGCCGCCCTCGCAATCATGCGCCTCCTCCCGACGAACGGGAAGATCGTCGACGGCGAGGTCAACTACATGGGGTACGACCTCGCGAAGATGACGAGCAACCAGATCCGCGGGATCCGCTGGCGGCACATCTCGATCATCTTCCAGGGCGCGATGAACGCCCTCAACCCAGTCAAGCGGATCGGCGTGCAACTTGCGGAACCGATCATCCTCCATGAGAAGGTCGATGAGGAGGTCGCGATGAAGCGCGTCGGCGAGCTCCTCGAGCTCGTGGGGATTCACCGAGACCGCGCGAGCGACTATCCGCACGAGTTCTCCGGGGGCATGCGGCAGCGCGTGATGATCGCGATGGCCCTCGCCTGCAACCCTCGGATCGTCATCGCGGACGAACCCGTGACCGCCTTGGACGTGATGATCCAGGCGCAGATCCTCGAGCTCCTGGAGAGGCTCAAGCGGGAGCTCGGTCTCTCGATGATCCTCATCTCCCACGACCTCTCCGTGATGGCGGAGACGTGCGATTCCATGGCGATCATGTACGCGGGGAAGATCGTGGAAACGGGCTCCGTGCGCGACGTGTTCAAGAACGCGAACCATCCATACACGAAGGACCTGATCGCCGCGTTCCCGGATATCGAGGGCCCTTCCGTCCTGCCGGCGTACATCCCCGGCCTGCTACCGAGCCTGATCAATCCGCCGCAAGGGTGCCGCTTCCACCCCCGCTGCAAGTACGCGTGGGACAAGTGCGTGGCAGAGGACCCCGCCCTCGATTCCGTCGGTGACGGGCACCGGTCCGCGTGCCATCTGAACGCCGCGGGAGGGCCGCCGGCATGAACCGCGAACCCTATCTGACCCTGCGGGATTTCCGCGTCTGGTTCGCGAAGCGCCGCGGGTTCCTCGAATCCCTCCAGAGGGTCGAGCCCACGTACGTCAAGGCGGTGGATGGAGTCGACCTGGACGTGGGCAAGGGCGAGATCTTCTGCCTCGTCGGAGAGAGCGGGTGCGGGAAGACGACGACGGGCAAGGGGATCCTGGGCCTCGTGCCGCCCACGGGCGGCGACGTGTTCGTGAACGTGCCTGCGGAGGAGCTCTCCCGTTTCCAGGAAGCCAAGGCGAAGGGGGACGAGACGATCCTCGAGGCTTTCCGACGGCGCTACTCCCTCAGCTACGAAGAGAAGGCCGTGTGGAAGATGAGGGACGTCCTCGTGTTCCTCCTGACCATCGTGGGGGCGATTCTCGCCGCCGGCCTCGTCGGGGCAGTCGCGGCCCTCGGGATCCGAGGAACCCTCGGCAGCGGTTGGCTCTTCCTAGCCTTCCTCGTCAACGGCGTCGTCCTCGGATTCGTCGGGACCCTTCCTTTCGTGAAGGCGGCGAGCCGGGTTCCCACGTACCTGGCCTTGGTTGCCCTCCTGCAAACGCAGGAGATGTTCCTATTTTTCCTCATGTTCGTGCGCCTCGGCCGGGGCATGCCGGCGGACATCGGTTCGGCCCTCGGGGATCTCGGCTCGGCCTGGGGCACGGATTTCATAGGGATTCTGGTCCAGGTGGCCTACGCGTTCATCGCGGTGCTCGCGGCCTGGCAGAGCGCGAAGATCTTCATGGGGTACTGGCAGTCGAAGAAAGGCATCGAAACGGATCGGTTCCGGAAACTGCGGAAGACGCTGCAGATCATCTTCCAGGACCCCTACGAGTCGCTGAACCCGAAGCATTCGGTCTACGACGTCGTCGCGGAGCCGCTCATCGTGAACCACATCACGCGCAGCCGTGCGGAGACGGAGGCTCGAGTGGAGAAGGCCCTGGACGACGCGGGCCTGCGGCCGCCCCGCGATTTCATGTTCCGCTACCCCCACGAGCTCAGCGGCGGCCAGAGGCAGCGCGTATCCATCGCGGGGGCGCTCGTGTTGGATCCGGACTTCCTCGTTGCCGACGAGCCCGTGTCCATGCTGGACGTGTCTATCCGAACGGAGATCGTGGAACTGCTCCTTGAACTGCGGAAGCAGAGGGGGCTCACCTACCTGTTCATCACCCACGACCTCAGCCTCGCCTGGGTGATCGCGGACCGGATCGGGGTCATGTACTTGGGCAAGTTGGTGGAAGAGGGGCCCAAGGAGCAGGTCGTGCGGAACGCCCGGCATCCGTACACGAAGGCCCTCATCACCGTCGTCCCTGTCCCGGACCCGGACCGCCGGCACGAGCGGACGATCCTGAAAGGAGAACGGCCGGACCCGTCGGACATCCCCGCGGGATGCCGCTTCCACCCTCGCTGCCCGGTCGCCTTCGAGGCGTGCGGCTGGGAGGCCCACGAGCTGCTCGACGACCTCAAGCACCTCGCGGCCGCGTCGGGCCGCGAGCCGAAGTTCCTCGCGTCCCTCGCGGTGGACGGTCCCCTGGCCCTCTCTTCTCCCGAGGATTCCGAGGAAGCCGAGACGTGGCTGCGCGAACAGATGGAGAAGAAAGCGGAGGAATTCCGCAGCCTCAAGGCGGTCCGCGCGATTGAGCGGGCGAGCGGTGGGATGCGCATTCTGCTGCACGAGGGGCGCGAACCGGTCCTGAAGACCGTGGCGCCCGAGGTCCGTGTCTCGTGCCACCTCATGGGGTGAGCCGTCGATGCGCGCCCGCTCCCGCGAATTCGGTCTGCGCCTCGGCACCCTCGAGCTAGGCCCCGGGAACACGATCGCGGACGTCGGCGAGGTGCGCGTCGGCCACGTCACGCTCATCTCCGGAGAGGGGAAGCTCGTCCCGGGGAAGGGCCCCGTCCGGACGGGCGTCACGGTGATCGTCCCGCATCGGGGGAACGTCTGGCGGCAGCGGCCCAAGGCGAACTGGGACACGATCAACGGAGCCGGCGAGCTCACCTCCGCCGTGGCTATGCGCGAGTTCGGCCTTATCGAGACGCCCATTGCCCTCACGAACACGCTGTGCGTAGGGAACGCGGCCATGGGCCTCATCGAGGCGACGCTGGAAGCGAACCCCGAGGTAGGAGCAGAAGCGGACACTTTCATCCCGACGGTCTCCGAGTGCGACGACTCCGACCTGAACGACGCCCGCGGTCTCCACGTCAAACCTCACCACGTGAAGGAGGCGCTGGATGGGGCGAGTGCGGACGTGACTATGGGCACGGTCGGCGCGGGCACCGGGATGACCTGCTGCCAGTACAAAGGAGGGATCGGCTCCGCCTCCCGGCGGCTCGGGGCGAAGGACGGCGGCTGGACCGTGGGCTCCCTCGTCCTCTCCAACTTCGGCTGGCGGGAGCACCTGACGATTGCCGGTGTTCCCGTCGGGAGGGAGCTCATGAAGCTCGACAAGGGAACGATGCCCAAGGGCGGCGGTGCGTCCATCGTGACCGTCCTGGCCACGGACGCGCCCCTCTCGTCCCGCCAGCTCGGACGCCTTGCGCGGCGGGCCTTCCACGGGATCGCGCGCTTGGGCTCCTTCAGCGGCAGCGGGAGCGGCGACATCGCGATCGCCTTCTCCACGGCCCAATGGGTCCCCTACGACGCCGCCCCGGAGGTCCTCGAGGAGAAACGCCTCCACGATTCCCTGATGAACCCACTCCTCCTCGCGGCGGTGGAGTCCACGGAGGAGGCCATCGTGGACTCCCTCTTCACCGCGACGACCGTGGTGGGGCGGGACGATCACCGGGTGCCGGAGCTGCCGATCCCGCAGACCGTGGAGATTCTGGACCGGTACGGCCGCATCACGGGTTGACCGGGCGGATCACTGCATCCGCTTCAGCACGTCCTCCGCCGCCTTCAGGACCGCCTCGACGTCCCGGTCCGAATGGGCCGTGCAGGTGTAGAACGGCTTGTCGGGGTGCAGGTGGATCCCGCGCGCCAGGAGGCCGTAGTCGAAGAGTTGCCGCATCTTCGCGTCCGCGCGAGCCGCGTCGCGGTAGTTGCGGATGGGGTCCTTCGAGAAGACGACGGAGAAGGTCGAACCGGGGCCGATGGCCTGCGCGGGCAGATCGAGGCGCTGGAAGAGGTCGTTGAGACCCTCACGGAACTTGCCCGTGATTCGGTTCAAGTCCGGATAGGTCTCGGGCTCCTCGAGCACATCCAGGGTGGCCATCCCGGCCGCCAGGACCGTCGGGTGTCCGTTGAACGTCCCGCCGTGGAAGACGCGGTCCTCCTTCGGGCGGGTGACCGGGTTCATCGTGTCCATGATCTCCCGTCTCCCGAGGAAGGCGCCGCACGGGTAGCCCCCGCCGATGACCTTCCCGAGCGTCATCAGGTCCGGGTCGATGCCGAGGATCGTGGAGACCGCACCGAATCTCTCCATGCGGAAGCCCGACATGACCTCGTCGAAGATGAGCACCATCCCGAGGTCCTCCGTGGTCTCCCGGAGGGCCTTCAGGAACTCCTTGTCGCCCGGGACGAAGCCCCGCTGCACCGGCTCCACAAGGACCGCGGCGAGCTCGTCCCGGTGGGCCTTGAGGAGCTTCGTCGTGGCCTCGGTGTCGTTGAAGGGGAGCACGAGGACGTTTTTCAACTCCTCTTCGGTCGTGCTAATCGAACCGGGCACGGGAACGGGCGCATTCGCCGGTCCGGCGTTCTTCACAGGAGGCGTGAGGCTGACGAGGACTTCGTCGTAACTCCCGTGGTAGTGGCCCTCGAACTTGCCAATCTTCGAGCGGCGCTTGTAGCCGCGGGAGGCGCGGATCGCGTGGAGCGTGGCCTCGAGGCCCGAGTTCGTGTACCGCACACTATCGGCGAAGGGGAAGATCTTCTTGAGCCGCTCGGCCATCTTCGCCTCGTTCTCGTGGGGCGCGCCGAAGATCGGCGTGCCGTCGGCGTCGAGCTGCTCGCGGATCGCCTCCAGGACCCTGGGATGGCCGTGGCCAAGGATGAGCGGGCCGAAGCAGAGCATGAAGTCGATGTACTCGTTCCCGTCCAGGTCCCAGAGGTGGCTGCCCTGGGCCCGCTTCGCGTACACCGGGTAGGGCGGGAAGAACTTCACGTTGCCCGTGACGCCGCCGGGGAGGCTCTTCGACGCCCGTTCGAACCAGGCGGCGGTCTTCGGCGTCCTCGCCTTGTATTCCGCGATCGGGTCGAAGGAGCCCATGGGTTCACCCGAGGTAGATCCTCTCAGGGTCCAAGGACCGGAGGACCCTTAATTCCTCCTCCGTGGGCGCGGGGTTCTGCGCGAGGGGCTCGGCGACCTTGAGCGTCCACGGGGTGTTCTCCTGGACCTGGGCAACCGTGACGCCGGGATTCAGGGCGCTCAGGGTCATCTCCCCGGTCACCTCGTCGAACTTCAAGGTGCACAGGTTCGTGATCACGGCATAGGGCCCGCCGCCCTGGAACTTCAGCTTCTCCCACTGCGCCTTCCCATCCAGGAACCCTGGGCTCGTGACGAAATCGACCTTCTCGATGAAGCGGCGCTTCTCGTGGGGTGTGATCACGATGATCTTCTTCACGTTGGACGCGGTCTCGCACGCGCCGCCGCTCCCAGGGAGGCGGACCTTCGGCTGCTTGTAGGATCCGATGACCGTGGAGTTGATGTTCCCGAACTTGTCGATCTGGGCCCCGCCCAGAAACCCGACGTCGATGCGCCCGCCCTGGATGTAATAGGCGAACTGCTCGTACATGGAGCACACGGACTTCGCGCCGGTGACGAGGCAGGGATCACCGATGGACAGAGGCATGCGGCTCGGGTTCGAGCCGATCGTTCCAGACTCGTAGATCAGGATCAGGTTCGGCGCGTGAAGGCGCTTCGCCAGGTTGGCCGCGAGGTTCGGGATGCCCACGCCCACGAGGACGCTCTCGCCGTCCCTGAGCTCGCGGGCCGCAATCGTCACCATGAGTTCGCTCGGCGTCACCTGGGTGATGGCGTCCATGCTCATACGCTCCCGTAGTTCACGGGCACGCTCATGAGCGGCTTCGGCTTGAGCTTCGCGAGCTTCTCGGGACCGAGCTTCTTCACGTAGGCCGCGCGGTCCTCGACGCCATACACCCATTCGTCCAGGTACTTCAGCGTGGTCTCGTGTTCCTTCGTGATCTCATCCCACTGCACGTAGAACTCGTTGTCCCGGTCGTAGTAGCCCTGCGTGTAGGAGGGATGCGCGGCCCAGGGCTCGTGGACGACCGCGTGGACGATGAAGTCCGGGATCAGGGTGCGGTTCGGGTCCGAGCGGATGACGTCTTCCGAGACAATCTCCTCCGCGGAGAGGATGACCTTCTTCGCGGCGAAGGCGGCGTCCTTCTGCTCGCCGACGATGCCCCAGATGTGCGCGTTCCCGCTCGCGTCGCAGCGCTGCACGTGGACGACGGCCACGTCGGGTTTGAGAGGCGGGACGACGGAGACCTCCTCGTCCGCGTAGGGGTTGTGGACACTCCTGATGTTCGGGTTCTGGGCGGGCAAATCGGAGCCCAGGTTCGTCCGCAGCGGGAGGAAAGGCATGTTCGTCGCGCCCGCGAAGAGCCGTCCGGAGAGGCCGAAGTGGGTGTACTCTTCGATCTCCAGAGGCTTCGGGATCCCCTTCTCGGTCGCACGCCGGAAGCAGCGGAGCGAGCCCACGCCCGGGTTCCCGGCGTAGGAGAACACGATCTTCTTCGCACAGCCCGCGGCGATCATCTGGTCGTAGATGATGTCCGGGGTCGCGCGGCAGAGGGTGAGGTCCTTCCTCCCCTGGCGGATGATCTCGTGTCCGGCGGCAAAGGGGATCAGGTGGGTGAAGCCCGCGAGGTACGTTGTGTCCCCGTCGTGCACGAACTTCGAGACCGCCTCCTTCATCGTCATGACCTTGTGGGAATCCATGCGCTCACGCTCCCTCCGTCGCCGGGACGAACTTGAATCCGTAGCGGATGACGCCCTCCTCGCTGTAGATCCGGCGCATCTCCGCGCGGACGGGCATGCCGATCCTCACGTCCTTCGGGTTCACGTCGGCCATCTGGCCGATGACCTTCGGGCCCTCCTCGAGCTCGACGATCGTGACGGGGTACGAGCCGCCGGCCTTCTCCTGCTCCGCGAACTCGGGCGGAGCGCCGCCCGCGCCGATGAGGGTGAAGGTGTGGACCTTGCCGCGTCCCGAGAGCTGGACCTCCTCGAAGTCCGAGGACGCGCTGCAGTACTTGCACACGCCCTTCGGGGGGAAGTTCACGTTGCCGCACTTCCTGCACTTGTGCCCGACGAGGCGGTACCGCTGGGGGATCGTGCGCCAGTACATCGGGACGGAGACGTGGGCCATTCCAGGTCACCTCACTTGATCGCTCCCTTGAGCTTGAGATATTGAACGTAGTCGATGTACTCCTTGCGCGCGGCCTCCTGCGCCACGCTGACCGCGGACCGGCGCTCCCCGACCATGCGGAAGCTCAGTGCGTCGCTCCCCGCCCCGCTCCCGTAGGACACGACAAGGATGCGATCGCCCGTCTTGGACGCGTCGAAGGCGGCGGCGAGGCCCATCGGCGCGGACGCGGCCCCGAGGTCCCCCAGGAAGGCGGAGACCATGCCGGTGGCGAGTTGCGGATCCTGGAAGCCGAGCTTGCCCGCGACGCTCGCCGGGGCCCGCGCGTCGGGCTGCTGGAACACCGCGTGGGCGTAGTCCTCGGGCTTCCGCCCAAGCTTCTTCAGGAGGGCCGAGGCGGCCTTCGTCGTG
>Ga0209751_10002429_pt1 | contig 18593 bp, 20 predicted proteins | sample RifCSP13_1_FD_184019 | JGI IMG/M metagenome (GOLD analysis project Ga0209751, IMG submission 184019) | Soil microbial communities from Rifle, Colorado - Rifle CSP2_sed 13_1 (SPAdes) (version 2) | ecosystem: Environmental > Terrestrial > Deep subsurface > Rock core/Sediment | place: Rifle... | reverse complement strand
TGGTCGCCCTTGATCCGGTTGCTCAAGCCCCCACCGCCGGTTCCAGACGCATGACGGTGTCATCGCTCCAGCTACCCGGCCCCAGTGGCATGAGGCCGGTAACCCAGGTGTGGTCGAAGTAGATCCGCACCGCCAGGCGATCGAGGTTGGTCGCAGAGACGCTCCGCGAAGTCGGGGTCCAAGGGCAGTTATTGGCGCACAACCACCCGCCGGAGCCGTCGGGCACGTACTCGTTGAGTAGGTTGACGGAGTCCATGACCGACCCATCGGTGTCCGCCTTGAAGACCTCAACCTTGCTGACTGTCGACCCGTCAAGGGAGCCAATTCGGCGGTGAGTAGATCGGAAGCCCTTTGTCGGGATCCGGGCAGGGGGTCCAGTCACAACTTCCCCCCGGGGTGTAGTAATAGACGGTCTTGGCGCCAGTGTCGGCGTTGCCGATCTCGACTTTCTTCACGTCGCCCTTGTGGGCGCCGGTGAGGTTGGTGCCGATGGCATCGAGGATGAGGAAGTCGGCGCGGGGGTTGTCCCCGAAGGCGGCAGCCGCCCGGGCGCCCTCCCGGCCGGCATGGCTGATGGTGAGCCAGTCCTTGAAGGCCAGCCCGAACTCGGCCACCGCCATCAGCATCAGCAAGGCGATGGGGAGAATCAGGGCCGACTCGACCAGGGCGGCGCCTTTGTCGGTCTCCCTGCGATGGTTCTGCATGGTTCCTTCCCCCCTGGTGGCCGTCGCCCACCGCCAGTCAATACTGTGAGTGGTCGTTTCCGTCACTCTGGGTGGTCAACATCAGTATCGGTGAGATAGGGGTCGTGGGAACGAACCAAACGCAAGACGAGCTGCACTAGTCACACCCAAGGCAACAGCCGAGCGCGTTGCGCTCGGCTGTTTGTTGGCGCTTGGTCCGATTGCCCCGCGGACCAGCTCCGGGATCGGATAGGTCTTTGCCCTCCGGCATCCCATGCAGAGGGAAAGCCCTGGCTCCCACCACTCTGAGTGGCCACGGTACGTCCCGGCGCCGACCGGGGCAATAGGTCCCCCGCTTCAACTGCGGGCGGCCAGCCTTCGGTTCTTGAACTGGGCGGAGAGGTAATCGCGGTTGAGCAGGGCGATCCAGTCGATGGAGATCGACTTCGGACAGGCGGCTTCGCACTCTCCGTGGTTCGTGCACGACCCGAAGAAATCCTCCATGGTCTCCACCATTGCCTCGACCCGGCGCCAACGCTCTGGTTGCCCCTGCGGCAGCAGATTCAAATGAGCGACCTTGGCGGCGGTGAAGAGGTTGGCCGCTCCGTTGGGGCAGGCGGCCACACACGCACCACAACCGATGCAGGTGGCGGCATCCATGGCCGCCTCCGCCACCTCCTTTCCGATCAGGGTCAGGTTGGCATCGGGGGCGCTGCCGGTCGGGGCGGAGATATACCCACCGGCGGCGATGATGCGGTCGAGAGCCGAACGATCGACGACCAGGTCGCGGATGATGGGAAAGGCGGTGGCGCGCCAAGGCTCGACGGTGATGGTTTCGCCGTGCCGGAAGGCACGCATGTGCAGTTGGCACGTGGCTGCGCCTCCCCAGGGTCCATGCGGCCGACCATTGATCATGACCCCGCACGAGCCGCAGATCCCTTCGCGGCAATCGTGTTCGAAGGCGATCGGCTCCTCGCTCTGGCCGAGGAGACGCTCGTTGAGAACGTCGAGCATTTCCAGGAATGACATGTCTGGAGAGACCCCTTCGACCAGGTAGGTGACAAATCCACCCGAAGCATCTTGACCAGCTTGCCGCCAAACCGACAGCGTGATGGTCATGGCTGACGTTCGCTCAGCCACGGTCCAGGCTCCCGTTCCCCTCCGGCCTTCGACCGCTCGTCACCAGTCCAAAGTGAAGGTCCGCCCACGTCACTTGTAGCTCCTGGTGGAAGGTTTCACGTACTCGAACTCGAGCGGTTCCTTCACCAAAACCGGCTCGCCTCCACCGCTCCACTGCCAGGAAGCCACGTACCGGAAGTCGTCGTCGTTGCGTTTGGCCTCCCCGTCCTCGTATTGATGCTCCTCGCGGAAATGGCCGCCGGCGGACTCTTCTCGCACGAGGGCGTCACGACATATGAGCTGGGCGAGCTGGAAGAAGTCGTCGACCCTTCCGGCCTTTTCCAGCGATTGGTTCAGGTGTTCCCCGGTTCCGAGAACCCGGAGGTCTCCGCGGAACTCCTCGTAGAGGCCGGGGATCTCAGACATCGCCTTTTCCAGGCCGGCCTTGGTGCGCGACATGCCGCAGTGGTCCCACATGATCTTGCCGAGCCGGCGATGGAACCAATCGACCGACCTCGTTCCCCCCCCCGCCAGGAAGCGATGAAGGCGGGTCCGGGCCTCCAGGTCGACGTCGGTGAATACGGGATCGTCGATGGGTACGGGTTTGTCGCCGAGGATGCCGGCCAGGTAGTCGCCGATGGTGTTGGGGAGGATGAAGTAACCGTCCGCCAAACCTTGCATCAGGGCCGAGGCTCCCAGTCGGTTGGCCCCATGATCGGAGAAATTGGCCTCGCCGATGGCATACAGGCCGGGGATGGTGGTCGCGAGGTTGTAGTCGACCCAGAGCCCCCCCATTGTGTAGTGCACGGCCGGGTAGATACGCATGGGGACCCGATACGGGTCCTCATCGGTGATCCGGTGGTACATCTCGAACAGGTTGCCGTACCGCTCTTCGATGACGTTTCTCCCCAGCCGGTCGATGGCGGCCGAGAAGTCGAGGCAGACGCCGTTTTGCATGGGTCCGACGCCCCTGCCTTGATCCACCATCCGCTTGGCGGCCCGGGAGGCAACATCACGGGGGACTAGGTTCCCAAATGCCGGGTACAAACGTTCCAGGTAGTAATCGCGATCGGACTCCGGAATGTCGGCAGGCTGCCGGAGGTCGGCGGCATTCTTGCCGACCCAGATCCGTCCGTCGTTGCGAAGCGACTCCGACATCAACGTGAGCTTCGACTGGAACTCGTCGCTGGGGGGGATGCAGGTGGGGTGGATCTGAGTGAAACAGGGGTTGGCGAAAAATGCTCCTTTGCGATGTGCTCGCCAGATGGCCGACGTGTTGCAGGCCTTGGCATTGGTGGAGAGGAAGAAGACGTTGGAGTAACCGCCGGTGGCCAGCACCACCGCGTGAGCAGAGTGCCGCGCCACCTCGCCGGTCGCCAGGTCGCGCACGATGACTCCCACCGCCCGGCCATCCTTGACCACGAGGTCGAGCATCTCCGCACGGGTGTGCAGACGCACGCTCCCCGCCGCCACTTGGCGCATCATCGCCTGGTAGGCGCCCAGCAGGAGTTGCTGGCCGGTCTGGCCGCGGGCGTAGAAGGTACGCGACACCTGCGCCCCACCGAATGATCGATTGTCGAGCAGACCGCCGTACTCGCGGGCGAACGGCACACCTTGTGCCGTGCACTGGTCGATGATGTCGACCGACACTTGGGCGAGGCGGTAGACGTTGGCCTCGCGGGCCCGAAAATCCCCCCCCTTGATGGTGTCGTAGAACAAACGGAATATCGAGTCACCGTCGTTCTTGTAGTTCTTGGCGGCGTTGATGCCGCCCTGTGCCGCGATCGAATGAGCCCGGCGGGGGCTGTCGTGGTAGGTGAACACCTCCACCTCGTAGCCCAGTTCCCCGAGAGTGGCGGCGGCGGATGCTCCAGCCAGACCCGTGCCGATGATGATGATCTTGAACCGGCGCCGGTTGTTGGGATTGACCAGCTTGACCGAGAACCTGTGGTTGTCCCACTTGGCTTCGATCGGTCCGACCGGAACCTTGGCGTCGAGGGTGATCACAGTGGCTTCAGCCATCCCGCCCAGATGGCGACGGGGAACGATAGGTTCCCGGCGGTCAACACGATGGCGACTGCCCAGGCCAGGTAGCGGCGCCACTGGTTGAAGCGTGGGTGGTTGATGCCCAGGCTTTGGAACAAGGACCACGTTCCGTGGAAGATATGGGGGGCCAGCACCAGGTTGGCGACGATGTACAGCGCGGCCACGGGTGGACGGGAGAGGCTGGCCACCAGATTGGCGTGGATGTCGCCGCGCAGATACGCCTCGCTCGCCGCCGGTCGGAGCCCCCAGGTCAGGTCGGCGAGGTGGAAGAGGACGAAACCCAGGACGATGAAGCCGCTCCATCGCATCGTGCGCGAGGCGTAGCTGGCGATTTGATAGTCGCGGGGTCCGGCGTACGCGATGGATCGGGCCCGTCGGTTCATCATCGTGAGGCGAGTGGCAGCGTCGACGTGGACGACCGTGGCGAGAAAGAGGCCGGCTCGCATGATCCAGAGGGGCACGTGGCGGGGGAGGATCGGGTAGAACAGCCGCCGCAGCGCCTCTCCGTATTCGTTGATCTCGGGGATCCCGCTGATCGGGTCGACGCCCAGGTAGACCTTGAGGTTCCCGACCATGTGGGCAATCAGATAGGCGAGAAGGATGATGCCGCTGATCGCCATCAGCCACTTCTTGCCGATTGCCGAGCGATAGAGCTCGACCAGGAAGGGGCGACGCTTGACCGTTGCTGCCATCGGCGATCGAGGATAGCCAGCGGCGGTGCTGCTTCCCGGGACGGAGCGGTGGCGCAGACTCTGGCTAGCTGGGGTTGACGCGGCCGGACTCTGGTGGCAAACTCCACGTTTGTAATTACACGCGTGTGAGGGGACCATATGCACAGCAAGCTGATCGATGCCCTGGCGGTCGGTGACCTCTCCTGGCAGGACTACGCCAACTGCCGCGGTGCCGACGCCGACCTCTTCTTCCCCGAACGCGGGGCGTCGACGCGGAAGGCGAAAGCGATCTGTAATACCTGCGAGGTCAAGGTCGAATGTCTCAACTACGCCGTGCGGATGGGCGAGAAGTTCGGAATATGGGGGGGAATGTCGGAACGTGAGCGGCGTCGCATCCGCCGGCAGCGGACGACCACCCGAAAGGTGTCCTGAGCGTCCGCCGTACGGTCAACGACACCGTGCACCGTAGCGAACGAAGGACGACCGGGCCTGACGTCCAATCTAGAATCCACCGCAGACCAGGAGGGACCCCTTGCCCGTCGGCCTGCTGCTGATCGTCATCGCCATCGTGTTGTTCGTAATCGGCCTGGCGATGCGACGGCGGCCCCGTCTCGGCGAACCGGGCGCTAAGCCGATAGGACGGTTGCGCCGAGGCGCACCAGAACCGCAGCCGGAGATGGCGGCAGCTCCTCGACCGCGGGTGGTGGAGATGCACGTCATCGGTGACGAGGCGAGGGTGACCTTCGACGTTCCGATCGCCGAAGACGACGAGATCCTCAACGAACTCCTTACCCACGAAGCCATCGAAGTGGTCAGGGAGAAGAGACATTCTCTCCCCATCGACCAGGTCACCACTGTGGTGGCGCTGGCGGGTCGTGGCGACGTACCGAGGCAGGTGGGGAGATCCCGGCTCGACGCTCCCGGACAGCTCCCGCCCCGGCTCGATATCCCATCTGTTCTCCATTTGGCCCATATCGGGTTCGACCCCATCGACCAGCAGTTCACGTCGGCGCTCCCCGAGCACGTGCCGGCGGTCGCCAGCACCTCCTCCGACGACGTGCTCGAACCCGTTGGCACCGAGCTCCGCTTGCCCAGAGCCATCGATCTCGGTCTGCGGACCCAGGGGATCGATCCCTTGGCGATGAGCGCCGGACAGCTCGTCACGGGCACCCTGAGCCTTTTCGGCTACAAGATCGCCCCCGGCGCCAGGTACGGCACATTTATTGCCGAAAAGGCCGGGGTGCGCACCTACATCCGAGAGGATCAGTACCAGAAGGGCGGATATCCCGAGGTCGAAGACCTGACCGTCCGCGAGTTCATGGTCGAGTTCATGTCGTCGCAGGCCGACCGTGGGTTGTTGGTGTCCGACAAGTACGGCCCTTTCGAAATCTACGAGAAGGAGAAGCGGGAACCCCGAGTCCGTTTTGTGACTCGGGAGCGCTTGCAACGCTTTGTTGATTCGCTAGCTCTTGGCTAGCAGGACGCTGGCTGGGCATGGCGATGGCCAGGGAACCGATGGGGCCCGGCAGACGTCGTACGGGCGGAGGGTGAACGTGCGCCATCGGGATACAATTGATTCCGAAGGAGGCCCACCATATGTTTGGCAAACTGAGCGGACCGGAGCTGCTGCTGATAGTGGTGGTGCTCCTGTTGCTGTTCGGAGCTCGCAAGCTTCCCGGGCTGGCTCGCTCCCTCGGCGCATCCGCCAAGGAGTTCCGGAAGGGGTTGTCCGAAGGCACATCGGATGAGCCGGCGGCCGACGAGACCCCCAAGTCCTAGGAACTCCTGCCGCTCGTGCGGCGTTCCACAGGTAGCCACCCATGGCTGAGAATATCCCTCTGACGTGGGAGGAGGTAGCGCGCAATCATGGGCGGAAGATCTACAACTATGCATACCGACTGGCCGGCAATCCCCACGACGCAGCCGACCTCGTCCAAGAGGTCCTGCTCCGGGTTCGGCGCGCTCTTCCCGAGTACCAGCCTGGTTCCTTTGATGGCTGGTTGTGGCGCATCACCCGCAACGCCTTCCTCGACGAGATGCGCCGCCAAGCGCGCCGGCCGACCGTCGCCCTTCCCGACGATCCCGACCGTTTCGACCTCAACCCTTCACCGTCCGCCGACGAGGCGCTCGATTCGTTTCGAATCGGGGACGATGTCCAGAAGGCATTGTTGTCGCTCCCTCTGGAATTTCGCGAGGCAGTCGTGATGTGCGACGTCATCGGGCTTTCCTACGACGAGATCGCCTTGGCAGCCGAAGTTCCGGTGGGTACGGTGCGGAGCCGAATCCACCGCGGCCGCAAGCTCCTTCGGGAGAAATTGGTGTGAGCCATCCCGCCGAGCTGCTGTCCGCCTACCTCGATGGTGAGGTCACGCCCGACGAGCGTCGCCGTGTGGTTGAGCATTTGGCTCGCTGCGGGACGTGTTATGTGGATCTCGAGTCTCTACAGGCCGCGCGGGCGGCCCTGCGGAGCCTGCCGATACTGGACCTGCCCGTCGACTTGATGCCACGGGAGCGGCATCGGGTGGTCCCCTTGCGGCGCCGCCCGGCGGTGTGGGTGGGGGCGGCGGCGGCAGCCGCCGCGGCGTTCGTCGCATTGGCGACGACTTTTGCACCCGCTCCGGGGCTGAACGTCACGGTCAACGACCTGTCGAGGCCGGCGAGCGCTCGGGCCTCGATCGACCCGTCGTTCAGTTCCGCCAAGGTGGTCCTCCCGCCGCTGCCGACGTTCCCCGAGGCCGGACAATGAAGACCCGACTTGCCGCTCTTGTGGCCGTCGTCCTGGCGAGCCTCGTTTTGGTGCCGGCCCCTGCCTGGGCCGGCGATACGGTTGGCGATCACCTCGAGATCGCCAGTCGAGCCGAATACTCGGGGGAGCAGGTCGTTTCCTGTCAGACCCCCGACGGGGTGAAGAACGCCGTGTACACCCTCATGCAGAAGGATGGCAAGTTGTACGTGTCCGTCGAGGTGGACGCCACGACCACGGTGGTGGTCGGCGGAGGCTCGTACGAGGTGCGGAATGCCGACGGCAGCGTGAGCGTCACCAGCGTGGAAGGTGCGGGGACCGTCGACATGGGAGTCCGCTACGACTCACAGGACGGCGCCATCGAACAGTACTTGGGACGTGAGGCGGTCCCTGTTGACATCATGCAAGGAGCGCTGCGGCGAGCTCGAATGACCTTCGACGCTGAGACCGGGGCGCTCTTGCGAACCCAGATCTACAACAGCAACGGTTCCCTTTACTGCGAGACGAGATTCGTCAAGTTCGTGCCGGGCGAACCAGCGGTGGCGGCGGGGGGGGGAAGCACCACCCAACCGCTGGCGGCGGCCACGGATTCCGATCTGCCGAAGAAGGTGGCGGGGTTCTCCGAGCTTGACCTGTTCACCTTCAACAAGGACAGCGTGATGGCCTACTACTCAGATGGGCTCTTCTCGTTCACTCTGCTGCACTCTGCCCGCTCTGTCCAGGTGGCCGAGATCGCCAACGCCCCGGAGGTCAAGGTTGGCGACTACAAATACAAGCGGTGGTTCGGACCGGGTCAGGTGGTCTACGTATGGGACTCCGAGGTCGGAGGCCTGGCGCTCCTTGGCGACCTCCCGTTGGATATGCAGGAGCAGGTACTCGGCAAGCTCCCCTTCCCCAAGAAGCCGAACGTGATCGTTCGAATAATCCAGTCCCTCTTCAACTAGTGCAGACAGAGCACTAGCGCATTTTTCGCGCTCTCTCTTGTGCGCCCTCTTTTCCCTTTCTGGCTCGGAGAAACGCCCTCAGGAGGGCGTTTCTCCGAGCCAGAAAGGGGGCGGGGTCAGAATTCGGGCAAGAGGACTCGGGCCGCCCAGCCCACCGGGTCCTCCAGTTCGGACGGCGATGGAACGTTCTCCGGAGAGTCCCAGAATCTTTGCACGGCCTCCATCCCGAACCGCCGTTCGACCTCCGACCAAAAGGTCGCCCCGGCCGCCGCATCGACCTCTGATGGGAGCAAATTGGGCACCGCTGGTTGGTCGCTCGGTGCGGCCGTCTGGTCGAAGGCCGACTCGATCGCAGCCAGGTCGGGAACGAGAGGCTTGATTGCGGCGGTGGCCAGCCGGCGGCCGTAGCCGGCCATGGCAGACAAGAACGCCGCTTGCGCCCGGCGGAACGGACGAACCGCCGATTCTTCCACCAACGCATCCATCCTGTCGGCGAGGTCGTCCATCCAACCGGCGTCCTGCATCGTGGAAAGCTGCCCCATGATCGAACCCAGGTCGAGCAAGGCGGTCTCTGCGGACTCAGAGATCAACCCCACGAGGTGATCCCGGCACCAGCCCACCCGCCAAACCGTGCGGTGCGCCACCTCGTTGGCTGCCGCCCACAGCCGAGTCTGACGGGGATCAAGGGCGTTTTCGGAAGCGAGCCGCTCCAGGTTGGGCACCACCATCATCAGCGGGCCTTCCAACGGCAGCCCGGTAGCGAAGGCAGCTGGGGCGCTCTGTGCGAAGGTCGCCACCAAGGTGCCGAGCTGCACGCCCACGAGTGAAGGCCCGAAGGGCTTGAGGACGGCGCCCATTGGCCCGAGTTGGGTCTCGTCCACCAACACCGACCTCGCCAGCGCATCTCCCAGGTAGCCCAAACCGGTCAAGGCTCGCTCGGCCCACTCTCTTTGATCGACCGCCAGAACTTCGTCGGCGGTCGGAACCGGGAGGGAGGAAGCCTCGCCCACTCGAAATTCGGCCAGCCGGCAGAGGTCCCGGCATTCGTCGGCGACCGACGGCTCGACGGGCTGTCTTTCTCCGGTCAGGTGTTTGTTGATCTCGGCTGCTAGACGCCAGTTGACCGGGCCTGGTTGGTTGAAGAGGTCAAATAGTTGTTTGAAGAGGTTCTCGTCTGTCATGGCTCTGGATACCTGCCCAGCTCCACGTCGATCTCGATGTTCTTCCCGTTTCGCAACATCGTCAGCACCGCAGTCTGCTCGGCGCGCCGCAATCGCAGATAGGCGATCAACCCGTCGAGGGTGGTCACCGGTTGTCCGTCGATGGCGATCACGACGTCATCGATACGAGCGCCGGCGGCCTCGGCAGCCGACGACTCGGCGAAGCCGGTGATGGCGGTGCCGACGGGAATGCTGGCCTCGCCCTCCGTCACCTCGCTGACGTTCATTCCCTCGATGCCGAGATAGGCATGGAGGACCCGCCCGTCCTCGATCAGGTCGTCGGCGACGCTCGTAACCAGCTCGACGGGAATGGCGAAGCCGAGACCTTCGGCGCCGACGTCACTTACTCCAATGGCCGTGGTGATTCCGATCAGGCGCGCACTCGAGTCGAGCAGGGCCCCGCCCGACGACCCCCGCGTGATCGGGGCGTCGGTTTGGATGAGCCCGTAGAGCACGTCGCCGGTCTCGACCTCGAGCGTGCGGGCGAAGGCAGATATGACCCCCGAGGTCACCGATGGCCCGCCCAGCAGCCCGAGTGGGTTGCCCACTGCCACGGCACCATCCCCGATGTGGAGCCGGTCGGTGGCGCCGATGAGGATGGCGGTGAGGTCGGGCCGCTTCACCAACAGAACGGCCAGGTCGGTGAGCGGGTCGGTGCCGATCAATTCGGCCGGATAGGAGACGCCGTCTGCGAACACCACCCGGATGGTGGCAGCGCCGGTGATCACGTGGTCGTTGGTGAGGATGTATCCGTCCTCGCGGTACACGACCCCCGAACCACTTCCCCCCCCCAGGCTCGACTCCACTTCCACCGAAACGATTGAAGGGAGGGCGGCTTCGGCCACCGCTGCCACCGTCGGTACTGTGCCTTGGGGTGCGACCACCAGGGAAGTGCGAACACCGAGAGAGGTGGGCGTGGCGGTGGGTAGCGAGGAAGGTTCGGAGAGCTCACCGATGGCGGCGAGGATCCCGAGGGTCAAGACGGTGCCGCCCAAAGCGCCCAAGGCAGGCCCGAGGATTGAAAAGGAGCGGCGGGGACGCCCGAAACGCTGGGGCAGCTCGTGGCGGGGTGCCCGGGGCCGATCCTTTGCAGACAGGAACTCCTCAGCAGGGCCGGTCCTTGGTGGCTGCGCCACCGTCCCGGTGGAGGGCGGCGGCGGGGAGTTGTCCATACACTTGATTGTATGGAGGAAAGGCGAGCTTCTTTTCGAGTGGCCGTGCAGGCGGAGCCACTCTCCCCCGAGGCCGCCGTCTCGGAGGTGAGCCGGCCGGAGGCGGGGGCCGTGGCGTTGTTCTTGGGAACGGCGCGCAATCACAGTGGCGCCCGTACCGGAATCACTCACCTCGAGTACGAGGCCTATCCCGAGCAGGCGGAAGCCAAGATCGGCGAAATCCTCGCGGAGGCCCAAGAGCGATGGCCGCTCCTGGCGGCGGTGGTGGAACACCGGATCGGGGTCGTGGAACTTGGGCAGCCGTCGGTGCTGGTGGCGGTCTCTGCGGCCCATCGTGGCGCCGCCTTCGAGGCGGCTCGCTACGTGATCGACGAGCTCAAGCTGCGAGCCCCCATCTGGAAGAAGGAACACTGGCCCGGCGGGGGCGAATGGGTCCGAGGCGCTTGATAACTGCGAACCGCCGGTCGTACGCGCCAAGGCCTGGCGCTGATTGACGGAGGTTCGGCCAAATCGGCCACTTTCAGCCCCCCTCCCGGTCTCCCCCTCCTAACCTCGCTGCTCGGAGGTGGCGATGACGACCGTGGTCGAAAGGTCCGACGCTCCCGGCGTCGAACATGGCTACCCGACCGTTGCCAGCCGGGTGCGGGATTGGGCCCTGCGCACCCCCGATGCCGTGGCAATGCGGGAGAAAAACTACGGCATATGGCAAGAGGTCACCTGGCGTCGATTCTGGGACGATGTCCTGGCAGCCGCCTTCGGCCTGGTGGCCCTGGGGGTCGAGCCGGGTGATCGGGTCTCGATCCAGTCCGAGGACCGACCCGAGTGGTTGGTGCTGGACGTCGCCACCGTGGCTGTGCGAGCCATCACCGTCGGCCTCTACCCGACCAACCCCGCCGCCGAGGTCAAGTATCTGCTGGCCGATTCGGGCGCCAAGATCCATATGGCCGAGGACCAAGAACAGGCCGACAAGGTGATGGCGGCCATCTCCGGCCTTCCCAGTATCGAGAAGATCATCCACGTCGAACCGCGGGGGTTCCGCCCCTACCGAAATGACGACCGTTTCATCTTCTGGGGCGACTTCTTAGAGCTCGGTCGCCAGCACCGCCAGGCACATCCGGGCGCCGTCGAACGACGCATGGGCGAGGCCGAACCCACCGACATCATGACCCTGGTCTACACCTCGGGCACCACCGGACCGCCCAAGGGCGCCATGCTCGACAACCGCAACGCCACCTTCTGCATGGACACAGTTGTCAACGTCGACAATCGCCTCCCCGGCAATCACAAGCCGAGCCCCGACGATCAGATTCTCACCTACCTTCCCCTGTGTCACGTCGCCGAGAGGATCTTCTCGACGTGGACCAACGCCGCCGCCGGGACGGTGCTCAACTTCGCCGAATCGATCGAGACGGTGGCGACGAATCTGCGCGAGGTTCAGCCCACTCTCTTCTTCGCAGTACCTCGCATTTGGGAGAAACTGCACGCCGGGGTGCTGATCAAGGGTCGCGATGCCACCTGGGTGAAGAGAGTCTGGTTGGGCCTGGGAATGAAAATGGCCAAGGTGATCGGAAGAGAGAAAGTGAACAACGGCGGCGAACACACCGCCGTCTCCCGACTGCTCTATCTGATCGGTTACCCGCTCGTGTTCCGGGCGCTACGAGAGCGGATCGGGTTACGCCGGGTGAGATGGGCGGGTTCGGGCGCCGCAGCGATCGCACCCGAGGTCCTCGAATTCTTCATGGGCCTGGGCGTGCCGGTCTACGAGCTGTACGGAATGACGGAGAACGCGGCGGTGGCGACCGTCAACTTCTGGCGGCGAGCCAAGCTCGGCACCGTCGGAGAGCCCTACCCGGGGATCGGCTTTCGAATCGACCCCGACACGGGTGAAGTGCAGACCAAACACGAAGGTGTCTTCCGCGGCTATTGGGGCCAACCCGACCAGACCGCCGCCACCTTCACCGCCGACGGCTGGCTGAAGACCGGCGACGTGGGCATCTGGGTCGGCGGCACCCACGTCAAGATCGTCGACCGCATCAAGGACATCATCATCACCTCGGGCGGCAAGAACGTCTCTCCTTCGGAGATCGAGAACAAGTTGAAGGCCTCCCCCTATGTCAAGGAGGCGATGGTGATTGGCGACCACCGCAACTACCTCGCGGCGTTGATCGGCATCGAGTTGGAAACGGTGGGCGACTGGGCGACCCGCCGGGGTATCCCCTACACCACTTATCGAGACCTCTCCGAGAAGCCGGAGGTGATGGAACTGATCCAGGGGGTGGTGAACGAGGTCAACAAGGACTTCGCCCGAGTCGAAACGATCCGGACGTTCCGGATGCTCGGAAAGCAGTTGGATCACGAGGATGGGGAGCTGACTGCCACCCAGAAGCTGAAGCGCAAGGCCATGGAAGAGATGTTCTCGGAGTTGATCGATTCGATGTACCGATGAGCGCTCCGCATGGGGGGGGGCCGGCCGCGTGGATGCTCCTTTTCCAAGTAGAGCAGCCGAGCTTCTTGGAGAAATTGCCCGACGCGCTGGTGGCCGGTATCTCGGCGGGAGCGGTCTACGCCATGCTGGCTCTCGGATTCGTGATCATCTTCAAGGCGACCCAAGTGATCAACTTCGCCCACGGGGCATTGTCGGCCACCGGAGCCTTCATGGTGGCGGCGCTGGCGACGGTCCTGCGTTTTCCCGGTCGGTTCATCGACGGCGCACCCAAGGCGGTGCAGTGGGGCCTGTCGGCTCTCCTCGCCGTTTTTGCGGCTGCGTTGCTCGGCATGGCGGTAGAGCGGTTGTTCATCCGTCCCATGGTGGGAGAACCGCTCTTCACGATTGCCATCATCACCCTCGGGATCGACGTTGTTATGCGCACCGTCACCAGCGACTTCATCGGCACCGACATCCGTCCACTCGGCGATCCTTGGGGTGCCAACAGCTTCGAGGCGGGCCCGTTCCGAGTCGCGCATTCCGAGGTCGCCCAGATCGTCGTTGCCGTCGTCTGCTTGCTCGGAATCTGGATCTTTTTCCGGACCCGGTTCGGGGTGGCAATGAGGGCCACCGCCTACGACCAAGAGGCCGCCATGACCCAGGGCATCAAGGTGGGGCGGATCTTTTCGGTGGCTTGGGGGATCGGCGCCGGGTTGGCGGCGGTGGCGGGGTTGTTCGCGTCGGTGTTTCCGCGTTCGACCGGGGTGTCGAGTTTCACCGCTTTCGTGGCGCTGGGGGTGTTCCCGGCCATCATCATCGGCGGCCTCGACTCGGTCCCGGGGGCGGTGATCGGGGGCTTCATCATCGGCCTCGCCGAGGCCCTGGCCGGTTCCTACCTGACCTTCGATTTCCTGGGGACCGGGTTTGCCGGGGTCTTCCCGTACATCGTCATGCTGGTGGTTTTGCTGGTCCGGCCCTACGGGCTCTTCGGCACAGCGGAGATCCGACGGGTATGAGAGGCCGGCCGCTCCTCTTCACCAAATACACGGCCGACCAAGCATTGCTGCCAACCGGCACGAAGAAAGTGATGGCCGCCATCTTCGTGGCGCTGTTGGTGTCGATCCCTTTCGACCTCATACCGGGCCTCGGCTTCCTGGCCGCCAACGACTGGCTGAAGACTCTTACCCGGGTGTTCATCTTCGCCATCGGCGCACTCGGCCTGAACATCCTCACCGGTTTGGCCGGACAGGTGTCGCTCGGACACGCGTTCTTCATGGGAATCGGCGCCTATGCGGCTGCTGTGCTCGGCGCAGCGCCGGGAGCTCTGTGGGGTTTGGGTCTCCCGATCTGGATCTGGCTGCCGGCGGCCGGTCTGGTGGCAGCCCTGGTGGGCGTTATCGTCGCCCCCACTGCGGTACGGGTGCGAGGGCTCTATCTCGGCATCGTCACGCTCGCCCTGGTGGTGATCGGTGGTTGGCTGTTCCGCAACACCGAATCCGCGACCGGCGGGTCCCAGGCCGGTCGCAACTTTCCGCCCTTCGAACTGAGGTTGTGGCAAGAGGAGAAACCGTTTCTCAGTTTCGCAGAGGATGGTCCCTGGTTCGGCATCGACCTCTCCGCCGAGGCCAAGACCTACTTCTTTCTCTTGGTGCTCGTGGCGGTGTTCACGCTCGTCGCCAAGAACATCCAGCGAACCAGGGTGGGGAGAGCGTTCCAGGCGATTCGGGACCGGGACGTGGCGGCCGAGATCATGGGGGTGGACGAGTTCCGCTACAAGATGCTCGCCTTCGCCATTTCCTCATTCTTTGCCGGGGTGGCGGGGGCATTGTTGGCGTCCTTCGTTGGTCGGATGATTCCAGAGAGCTGGGATCTGGCTCTCTCGGTGCAGCTGATCGCCATCGTTCTCATCGGGGGCGCCGGCACTGTGAGCGGCACGCTCATGGGCGCCGGTTTTGTTGTGATCGTGCCTCGGTTTGTGCAGGAGCTGACCGACTTGCTCAAAGAGACGATCGAAGAGGGCGAGGGCGTGCTGGCCCGCATCGGCGACGTTTTCATCGCTACCAGCGGGAGCGACGGCGGCATCATCAACACCCTCCCCGGGAGCGGTCCGGGGTTGTCGGTATTTCAGCTGAACTTGGTGCTGTTCGGTTTGCTGATCATCGCGTTTCTGATCTTCGAGCCGCTCGGGTTATACGGCATCTGGTTGCGGATACGGAACTACTGGAAAGGTTGGCCGTTCACCTACTGAACCAGCCGGACCCGTATAGGGTTGGCGACCGTTCGGTCCCCGCCGACCAGGCGGGTGGCTAGAAGTGAACAAGACCATGAGGAGGAAGAAGTGAGAAAGAACAGAGCGGTGTACCTGCTCCTGGCGCTTGCCTTGGTAGCGGCCGCTTGCGGAGACAGCGCCGGCGATACCACCACGACGGCCGCGGTTGCCACCACCACCACTGCGCCGGCGGCGACCACCGCCCCACCGGAGACCACCATGGCCCTCCCGGCGGTCGACATCGGGGTCGACTTCGAGGCCGGGAAGATCTACGTAGGCATGCTGTCCGACCTGACCGGTCCATTCGGCCCGCTGGTGACGCCGATTGTCGACGGCCATTCGGTCTACTGGGAGAATGTCAACGCCAACGGTGGTATCAACGGTCTCGAGGTCGAATTGGTGGTGAAGGACACCCAATACATCCCCGACAACCACGTCCAGTTCTACGGGGAGCTCAAGGAGGAGGTGGTGGCCTTTGGCCATTCCACCGGGTCTCCCCACACCATGGCGATTCGGGAGGCGTTGGAGGCCGATGGCATCCTTGCCGTGCCGCTCACCTGGTATTCGGGTTGGTCCGATCCGGCTCTCAACTCGAATCTGGTTCCCCACGGGGCGCCGTATTGCATCGAGGCCATGAACGTCCTCGAATACTTGAGCAAGAAGTTCGAGGCCGACAACGGCGCCAAACCGAGCCTCGCCATCGTGTCGGTGCCCGGTGACTACGGACTCGACTCGGCTATCGGGGCGGCTTTGGCCGCTGCCGCGTTGGGCCTCGAGGTGGTATACGACGGAACCGGGAAGGTCATCCCGCCCGCCGCCGGAACCACCTTCGACCCCACCGAATTCGTGACCGGCATCGTCGGCAGCCAGGCCGACATCGCCTTCGTCACCGCCACCCCCGGCACCTTCTCGGGCATCTACGGTGGGTCGTTGGCGCAGGGCTTCGAAGGAATCTGGAGCGGCGCCGCTCCCTCGTGGAACCCGGCCTTCATCGGTCCGGACAGCCCGATCCGAGGCGGCATCGCCCGGGACTTCTGGGGTTCGGCCTACATATCGCCGTGGAGCTCGGATGCACCCGGGATGAAGGAGCTGCGAGACCTCTTCGCCGAGCTCCGTCCCGACGCGCCGGCCCACGACTACTACGGCGAGGGCTTCGTCGAGGCTTCCATACTGCATGCCGCCCTCCAAAAGGCCTACGACAACGGCGACCTGACCCAGGCCGGCGTCGTCGCCGCCGCCAAGAGCCTGGAGAACGTCGACTTTGGAGGCATCGGCCCCGCCGAGACCTATGTCGGCGAGCCCAATGACCGGCTCCAGCGGCAATCGCTGATGTTCCGGCCCGACCCAGCCGACCTCGACGCCGGCGGTAGCGGCACCACTGTGGTGGAGGACTTCTTCACCTCCGACATTGCCGCCGCCTATGAGTTCACCGGCGCCTGCTACAAGCTGGAAGGCTGATTCGACCAACAACCGGGGGGGGTCTTCCCCCCCCCTGGTTGGTTCGACCAAGGCGTTTCGTCTGGTGCCCAGGCTCCTGCCGACAGCCGGACGGTGAGGTGAATGCTTTCCGTTTCTAACCTCGAAGTCGTCTACAACGACGTGATCCTGGTGCTGAGAGGCATCTCCCTCGAGGTGCTGGACGGCCAGATAGTGGCGTTGCTCGGGGCTAACGGCGCCGGCAAGACCACCGCCATGCGGGCCATCACCGGTCTGCTCGACTTTCACGAGGGTGACATCACCAAAGGCTCGGTGGTCTTCGAAGGCACCGACATCACTCATCGGGACCCGGCCGACATCGTCTCGATGGGGATCCGCCAGGTCATGGAGGGCCGGCGGATCTTCGCCGAGCTGACGGTCGAGGAAAACCTGCGGGCGGGCGCCTTCACGACCAAAGGGCGCAAGACGTTCGGCCAGGCCTACGACCGGGTCATCGAGCTGTTTCCCCTCTTGGCCGAGCGGCGGAAGTCCGTCGCCGGCTATTTGTCCGGTGGGGAGCAGCAGATGCTGGCGATCGGCAGAGCGCTGATGACCCACCCCAAGCTGTTGATCCTCGACGAGCCGTCGCTCGGTCTGGCTCCCAAACTCGTCCAGCAGATAAAGGAAATCATCGTCGACATCAACCGGCAAGGGACGGCGGTCTTGCTCATCGAGCAGAACGCCACCATGGCCCTCTCCATCGCTCAGCGCGGGTATGTGATGGAAAACGGGAAGATGGTCATGGACGGCGCCCCCGAAAAGCTGCTCAAAGACGAGGACGTGCAGGAGTTCTACCTTGGTCTGCGCGGGGAGGGCGGGAAGAAATCGTTCCGCGACGTCAAGCACTACAAGCGCCGGAAGCGGTGGCTGTCGTGAGCCATCTCCTCGAGGTGCGCGAGGTTCGCCTCTTCTTCAAGGGCGTGCGGGCTATCGATGGGGTTTCGTTTCATGTCGACGAGGGCGAGCTGTTCGCCATCATTGGACCGAACGGGGCCGGGAAGACCTCCATCTTCAACTGCCTGAACCAGGTCTACCGACCCCAAGAGGGCGACGTCCTCTGGGAGGGCCGCTCGATCATGGACTCCAAACCCAGCCAAACCGCCGAGTTGGGGATCGCCCGCACCTTCCAGAACATCGCCTTGTTCCCACACATGACCGCTCTCGAGAACATCCTCACCGGGCGCCACGTCCGCATGAAAACCGGACCACTGGCCGGGGCCGTGTGGTGGGGGAAGGCGAGGAACGAGGAGCTCGCCAATCGGTCCAAAGTGGAGGACATCATCGATTTCTTGGAGATCGAGCAATGGCGCAAGTATCCGGTGGGTCTGCTGCCCTACGGGGTCCAGAAGCGAGTCGAGTTGGGGCGGGCCCTGGCGATGGAGCCGCGCCTACTGCTCCTCGACGAACCGGTGGCCGGCATGAACCTGGAGGAGACCGAGGACATGGCCCGCTTCATCCTCGACATCCGCGATGAGTTGGGGATCGCCATGATCCTCGTAGAGCACGACATGGGATTGGTTATGGACATCGCCGACCGAGTGATGGTGCTCGACTTCGGCGTGAAGATCGCCGAGGGGCCACCCGCCGAGATCCAGCGCAACCCCGACGTGATCAAGGCTTACCTCGGCGAGGCCTAGGTCGTAGAGGCGTCCGACGGGTTAGCCAAGGACCTGTTCTGCGGGACAGAACCCCGTTCTGGCGCGCCAACTCCGACCTATAGGTCGTGTTTGGCGCGCCAGAACGGGTTTGGGGGGGGGCGCGAGAGGGGCAGGCGGCGCGAGAGGGGCAGGCGGCGCGAGAGGGGCAGGCGCGAGAGGGGGGGGGG
>Ga0209751_10002427_pt1 | contig 18609 bp, 17 predicted proteins | sample RifCSP13_1_FD_184019 | JGI IMG/M metagenome (GOLD analysis project Ga0209751, IMG submission 184019) | Soil microbial communities from Rifle, Colorado - Rifle CSP2_sed 13_1 (SPAdes) (version 2) | ecosystem: Environmental > Terrestrial > Deep subsurface > Rock core/Sediment | place: Rifle... | reverse complement strand
GGTCGAGTTGATCCCGGCCATCCAGGCCGCCCGGCAGGCGGGCGGCGTGCATCTGCTCGAGGTACCGGGTGACCGAGCTGCCAACGTCCTGGTTCACCGCAGGATCGCGGCGGCCGTGCGGGCGGCCATCCCGCCCTCCTGAGCCCTGCCGTCAACCCCCGAGGGCCTCTTGCATGGCCAGTAGCTTGACCCGGGTCTCCTCCAGCTCGTCCTCGGGGAGCGACCCCGCCACCAGTCCGGCCCCGGCGAAGAGGCGTGCACGCGCCCCCGACAGTTCGGCGCAGCGGAGCGCAATAGCCCACTCGCCGTCACCGCGGCGATCGGTCCACCCCACCGGCCCGGCGTAACGGCCTCGGTCCATTCCCTCCAGCGCCTTGATGAGATCCAGGGCGGTGTCAGTTGGCTGGCCGCCCACCGCCGCGGTCGGGTGGAGCCGTTTGACCAGCTCCAGGGCCGAGTAATGGCCCGCCAACCTGCCGCTGAAGCGAGTAGCGAGGTGCATGACATTGGCCAGGGTCACCAGTTCCGGCTCTTGGTTCGACTCAAGCCGGCTACAGGCGTCCGCTAGAACCCGGCGCACCGAGTCGGCGGCCGGTTCGTGCTCGCGGTGGTCCTTCTCCGAGGCGAGCAACGCTTTGCCGAGCTGTTCGTCCTCGGCCGGATCGGGCGATCGGCGGCTCGAACCCGCCAGCACCACCGACTCGATAGCCATTCCGTGCTTTCGCACCAGCAGCTCGGGGCTCGCCCCGACCAGCCCCTCGACCAGGAAGGTGAAGCACTCGGGAAAGCGTTCGGACAGGCGGCGGAGCAGCCGGCGGCGATCGAACGGCACCCTCGACCAGACCGCATAGTCCCGGGCCAGCACGACCTTGTCGAGCCGCCCAGCCTCGATCTCGGCGAGCGCCGCCGCCACCGCGTCCAACCACAGAACGTCGGGCATGGACGACCCGGCGTAACGGGGACGGTCGGTGGGGCGATCCGACGTGCCGGCCGGATGTAGCAAGGGGTGGTAGTCGGCCCCATCGACGGTGGTCACCCACCAGCAGTCTCCTCGCCTGCCCAACGTCACCCTCGGGACCACCAGGGTGGAGCCGGACGAGAAGGCGTCGAAGGTGAAACTGCCCACGGCGATCGGTCCCCCCCCCGGAAAGTCATCCACCAACTGCTGGCCCCCCAGCCACCCGGTGAAGGCCTGCTCGGCGCGGTTGAACCGATCAGGTCCGGTGCCGGGTTCGATCCGGGCGGCGACGCCGAAGCCGGCCAGGGCGTGGCCGGGCGAGATCCAGACGATCTCGGGATCGTGGTCGAGCAGCGGCAACGGCCCGGGCACCTCGAAGGTGTGAATCCTCATCGGCTCGGATCGGCGGCCACCAGGCGGCGGCGAGCCTCGGCCAGGAGCAGTGTGGCGAAGTGGCTCGACACGAGTTGGCCGGCCGCGGGGAGCATGGCGCGGAACGCCCGGACCAAGCCGTCGGCGGTCTCTTCCGGAGAGGAGGCCTTGGCTTCGACCGCGTCTCGAACGAACCGGGCGAACAGATCGACAGCTTCGGCAGCCACCGGCCTCATCGCCTCGCTCACCCTCCGGGCCAACTCGAGCAACTCACCCAGCGGCAGCCCGCCTTCGACAAGCGCCAGGCCGGCTTTCACCGCTGCAACGTCGGTGGGATCGAACCGTCCCGGAGTGCGCGGGACCAGCAGGCCCTCTCGGGCAAGTGCCTCCAGCAGGGGGCGGGAGATCCCCGTAGTCGAAGCCATCTCTTCGAGCGACATGGTCTCCCCGGGGGAGGCCTGAAGGGATTCGAGCAGCGCGGCATCCCACTGTTCGAGGCGGCTCATGGCGCCCTCAGGGTAGGCCGACCGGGTCCACCGCCAGTCCGGTGAGACCCGCCACCAGCGCTGCCACTCCGACGGTGTCGCCCCTCACCAGGAAGGTCAGACCGGCCGAGCCCTCGCTCCACCCACCCGTCCGGGCGACGCGCTCCACCTGCCGGGCCACCGAAGCGGAGGGATCGACGATGGCGACGCGGGGGCCAACCACTTTCCGGATCGCCTGGCTGAGGAAGGGGTAATGGGTGCAGGCCAGCACCAGTGTGTCGGCGCCTCTTTCGAGGAGCGGTTCAACGTACCTGCGAACCAGGCTTTCAGTGGCTCGGTCGGTGATAGCCCCGCGTTCCACAGCGTCCGCCAACCCCGGGCAGGCCTGGGGGAGAACGGTGCAGTCGGTGGCAAACCGATCCACCACCGAGCTGAAAAGCTCACCCTGGAAGGTGGCCGTGGTGGCGAGCACGCCGATGATCCCCGACCGCGAAACCGCGGTCGCCGGTTTGACCGCCGGTTCCATGCCCACGATCGGCACTCCCGGGTGACGGGAACGAAGCCAACCGAGGGCGGCGGCCGAAGCGGTGTTGCAGGGTATGACAATCTGCCGGCATCCTCGCTCAAGCAGCAGCCGGGTGGCAGCCTCCGACAAACCTCGAACCTCGGCGAGTGTGCGGTCACCGTAGGGAGCGTTGGTCCGATCGGCCAGATACACCAGGTCGGCGGTGGGGAGGAGACGCCGCACCGGCACGAGCACCGAGAGGCCTCCCAATCCGGAGTCGAAGAACCCGATCATGCCGAACCCATCTCAGCAGGTGGACGGCGACGACTAGTAGCTTCCCGGTCATGAAAGTGACCGGGTCGGTGGCCCTCGTTACGGGTGGCGCGTCGGGGCTGGGAGCCGGTGCCGCCTCCGCTTTGGTCAGGGCCGGCGGACAGGTGGCGATCCTCGACCTGCCAACATCTGCCGGGGCCGACACAGCATTGGCACTCGGGCCGGACGTCGTCTTCACACCTGCCGACGTTCGGGATACAGAGCAGGTGAAGACCGCCGTCGCCGCGGCAGTGTCCGCCTTCGGGCGCATCGACATCTGCGTCAACGCCGCCGGGGTCGCCCCCGCACATCGGGTGGTGGCCAAGACCGGAGAGTTGTTCCCTATCGAGCTGTTTCGTTTCACCGTCGAGGTCAACCTGATCGGTACGTTCGATGTCATCAGGCAGGTGGCGGCAGTGATGGCGGCCAACCAGCCAGGAGTCGACGGCGAAAGGGGTGTGATCATCAATGTTGCGTCGATCGCCGCCTTCGAAGGCCAGGTGGGACAGGCCGCCTACTCCGCTTCCAAGGCAGGCGTGGCCGGGATGACGCTGCCGCTGGCGCGGGACCTGGCATCGGTCGGGATCCGCGTCAACACGATCGCGCCGGGAATCATGGACACCCCGATGCTGGCCACCGCCCCCCAGGCGTTGAAGGACTCCCTCGCCCAGGTTCACGTTTTCCCCAGGCGGCTGGGCACGCCGGCGGACTTTGCGGGGCTGGTTCTGGCGATCGTCGAGAACTCGATGCTCAACGGCGAGACGATCCGCCTCGACGCTGCCGCACGTATGGGTCCCCGTTAGTGCTCTGTCTGGGAAATAGCACGATTATTTACCAGACGGTGCACAACCTCAGGCGGCCGCACCGGTCATCGACCGCAGCACGCTCTTCAGGCGTGCGAGGATCGCACCCATCCCGCGCAGCCGGAGGGGGGTAACGACCTCCTCCAGCCCCATCCCCAGATAGAAGTCGATGGGGACCGCCAGAATCTCCTCGGCGGTGGTCCCGGCGAGTCCGGCGGCCAGGATGCCGGCAAACCCACGTACGGTCGGGGACTCCGGCGGGGCGTCGAAGAAGAGCGCCACGTTTCCCGCCTCGTCCACCTCGGCGGCCAGGTAGAAGGGCGTCTGGCACTCGGGGACGGGTTGGAGCCGATCCCGGTGCTCGGCATACGACGCCGGCAGGGGTGGCAGCCGCTTGGAAAAATCGAGCAATGCCTCAACTCGGAATTGCTTGGGGGACGTTCGGAAGCCCTCGACGATCGAGGCCAGTCGGGGAGGCAGCCGGGACGTTGATTCCACTACGTTGATAGTGTATAGAAGGAACGTAGGAGGAAACGTGGCAGCTGTAGATCCCCACCCGAAGTTCGCTGGATATGCCCACCCCGAGAAGCTGGTGTCGACGGCCTGGCTGGCCGAACATCGGGAGGATCCCGGTTTGGTGGTGGTGGAGTCCGACGAGGACGTTCTGCTCTATGAGACCGGCCATATCCCTGGAGCAGTCAAAGTGGATTGGCATTCGGAGTTGAACGACACTCTGATCCGCGACTACCTGGACCCGGCTTCCTTCGGTCGGCTGATGGCCGAGAAGGGGATCGGCCCTCCCGATACCGTGGTGTTCTACGGCGACAACTTCAACTGGTGGGCCGCCTATGCGTTGTGGGTCTTCTCATTGTTCGGTCATGCCGACACCAGACTCCTCGACGGTGGCCGGGCGAAATGGATCGCCGAGGATCGGCCTCTGACCACCGACTCGAAGCCTCGTTCGCGCACGCACTACCCGATCCCCACCCGCGACGACTCTCACATCCGCGCCTTCCTTGCCGACGCGCTCGAGCACAGCCGGGCCGGTCGGCCGCTCATCGACGTCCGTTCCCCCGAGGAGTACCGGGGCGAGCGCCTCCACATGCCCGACTATCCCAACGAAGGCGCCCTCCGGGGAGGCCACATTCCCGGCGCCAAGAGCGTCCCGTGGAAGCGGGCCGCCAACGAGGACGCCACGTTCAAGTCTGCCGCCGAACTGGCCGTCCTGTATGAAGGAGAAGTGGGTCTCTCGTCCAGCGACGATGTCATCGCCTACTGCCGGATCGGGGAGCGTTCGAGCCACACCTGGTTCGTGCTTACCCATCTGCTTGGGTACGAGAAGGTGCGCAATTACGACGGGTCCTGGACCGAGTACGGCAACGCCGTCCGAGTGCCGATCGAACGACCCTAGGTCTCTACTGCACCGTCTGGTAAATAATCGTGGGGTCTCGTCGGCCCACGACGCCCCTGGCGGCGTCCTCCTCCTCGACGCAGCGTATGGGCTGCGCCTTCGTCGTGCGTCCTGGCCAGGAACGCCGTGGCCTCGCCGATACCCTCACGCTATTTCCCAGACAGAGCACTAGGCCCGACCCTGAAGGGGCTCGATCCCCGCCAGCGACGAAGGGTTCTCGAGCGCAGAGAGGTCTCCGGGGTCCTCACCGAGCGCCAGAGCCTTGACGACCCGCCGCATGATCTTGGCCGACCTGGTCCGGGGCAGGTCGTGGACGACCACCACCAGTTTGGGGAGAAAAGACTTGCCGAGAACCTCGCCCACCCGTTTTGCGACGGCCAGCCCGAGGTCGGCTCCCCCCCCCGGGGCGACCACGTACAACACCAGAGCCTCCCCTTTTAGCTCGTCGGGCACACCCACTGCCGCCGCCATGGTCACTCCCGGAACCGACACGGCCGCCGACTCGAATTCGGCCGGGCCCATTCGTTTACCGGCGATGTTGAGCGTGTCGTCGGAGCGGCCGTGCAGGTACCAGAAACCGTCGGCATCGATCGACGCCCAATCGCCGTGCACCCAAACGTCAGGAAACCGGGCCCAATAAGTGTCGACGTACCGCTCCGGCTCCTTCCAAAACCCCCTGGTCATCCCCGGCCAGGCGTTCTTCACCACCAACTCGCCGACCTCACCGCGGACCGGCTGGCCGGAGGAGTCGAAGACGTCGGCGTCCATGCCGAGCGCCGGGCTCCCGAGCGACGTGGGTTTGAGACCTTGGAGGAGGTTGGTCGAGAGGATGCATGCCCCGATCTCGGTTCCCCCGGAGATGTTGACGATGGGGATTCGTTCTCCGCCGACGTTCCGAAACAGCCACCACCACGGGTCGGGATTCCATGGTTCGCCGGTCGAGCCGAACAGTCTCAACCCGGACAGATCTCGGCGCCCGACCGAGTTGCCATGGGCCGCCAGTGTTCGGATCAGGGTGGGAGAGACGCCGAGCACGGTGATCCCGAGCGTTTCCACGAGCGACCAGAGCCGTTCGGCCGTTGGATGGTCGGGTGCGCCGTCGAAGGTGGCGATGGCGGCTCCGTTGCCGAGCCCGGCGACGACCATCCACGGTCCCATGATCCAACCCATGTCGGTGGCCCACATGAGAGTGTCAGCCGGGCTCAGGTCGAATTGGAAGGCGCCCTCGGCGGCCAGCTTGACGCTGAGGCCACCGTGGACGTGCACGGCCGCCTTGGGGCGACCGGTGGTCCCGGAGGTGTAGGCGAGCAGCACTGGGTCCTCGGCTGCGGTGGCCGCCGGATCGACTGGTGGGGCATCGGCCACGAGGTCGCTCCACCATCGATCACGACCGGCGAGCATGGGCGTGTCGGTGCGGCCGGCATAGTTCACCACAAGCAGCGCGGAAATGCCCCCGGCGGTTGCGACGGCCGCGTCAGCGACCTCTTTCATGCGTACGGGCTTGCCACGCCGAATGAACCCGTCGGCGGTCACCAGCACCGCCGGCCGTGGATCGAGCAGCCGAGCCGCCACAGCTTCGGCCCCGAAACCGGAGAAGATCGGCACGAACATCGCTCCGAGCCGGGCGGTGGCGAGGAAGACCATCACCGCCTCCGCCGACATGGGGAGAAAACCGGCTACCGCGTCACGGGCCCGCACCCCCAAGGTGGCAAGGGCGCCGGCTAGCCGAGCCACCTGGTCGGTGAGCTCGGCGAAAGTGAAGCTCCTCGGTTCGCCAACTTCCTCGCGCTCGGCAATCAGCGCCAGTTTGTCCGGTTGGGTCCGGGCGAATCGATCCAGACAAACCGCCGACAGGTTGATCCTTCCGCCTGGGAACCAGGTTGTCCACGGTTTGCCGGCCGAATCGTCGGAGACCTGGCCAAACGGTTCGATGAAGGGGATCCCGAGAAACTCGACCACGGCTCGCCAGAACCAGTCGGGGTCATGCACCGATCTCTCGAAGAGTTCTTCATGGGAGCGGAGACCGCTTTGTTGGAGAAAGGCCACGGTTCGAGAGTTGTCCAAGGTGGCTTGATCGGGCCGCCAGACGATCTCGCCCGAATTCCCAGGGCCGTCACGCATGACGCCTCGACTCTGCGGTCAGCCTCCCAAGGCGCTCCCAAATTGGGGGGGGAACCTGGTCGACCAGCCGGAAGGTCCAGTTGCCTGCCTCGACGGCCGGGGTATTCATACGTGCCTCACGGCCCAAGCCGAGCAGGTCCTGGACCGGGATGATCACCGTGTCACACACCGAGCGCATGGCTAGACGGATGAGATCCCAGTGGATTTCCTCGCCCTTGGTCCCGACGGTTTGGAGCACCCGGCGTCGCTCCTTCTCCAGCCGCCGTCGATCATGTCGAGCATTGGTGCCCCAGAACCACCCCACGGTGGTGTCGTTGTCGTGAGTGCCGGTGTAGCAGACAGAGTTCTCCACGTACCGGCTCGGGTGGTGGGCAGAGTGGGCGGGATCATCGGCGAATCCGAATTGGAGGACCCGCATTCCTGGCAGCCCCAAGTCGTCGCGTAGCGCCTCGACATCGGGAGTGATCACGCCGAGATCCTCGGCGATGATCGGCAGTCGGCCTAGCTCCGCGGCGAGCTCGAACAGCAGCCGGCCACCTGGCGCCGCTACCCACCGGCCGGTTTCGGCGGTGGGGGCCGAGGTGGGTATTTCCCAACATCCGGCGAATCCCCGGAAGTGATCGACCCGCACCAGGTCGAACAACGCGAAGGTGTGACGGAGCCGCCGCTTCCACCAAGAGAAACCGTCCGCAGCGTGTTCAGGCCAGGTGTACAGCGGATTGCCCCAGCGCTGGCCTGTCTTGGAGAAGTAGTCGGGAGGCACGCCGGCCACCACCGTCGGCCGACCCGAGCGGTCGAGTTCGAACAGGTTCCGCTGCGCCCACACGTCGGCGGAGTCATGGGCGACGAAGATCGGCAGGTCACCGATCAGCCCGATGCCGAACCGCTCAGCCTGTTTTCGTAGCCTCTCCCATTGCCGGAAGAAGAGGAACTGGAGGATGGTGGCATTCCTTACCTCGGCGGCCAGCTCCCGGCGAACCTCGGCAAGGGCGGCAGGCTGACGGTCCCGGACCGGTGCCGGCCAGTCCGTCCAGGGGCGCCCGTGGAGAGAAGTCTTGAGCGCCGTGAACAATGACCAGTCGGCCAACCAGTCCGCCTCCGCAAATGTAGCCAACTCCTCCTTGGTGCCGGGGCTCGCCCGGTCTTCGAACGCCCCCGCCACCGCCGCCAGCACTTGCATCCGGGCCGGAATCAGGTCCCCGAAACGCACTGGTCCGGGGATGAATTCGGGGTATCCATCGAGTTGGGCGGGCGTCAGAAGGCCTTCGTCTGCCAGCAAATCGAAGCTGATCAACAGCGGATTGCCGGCGAACGTGGAGGGCGACTGGTAGGGGGAGTCCCCGAACCCGGTGGGCCCGATCGGCAGCACCTGCCACCACCGTTGTCCGGCCTCGTTGAGACCGGCGATGAACCGATCCGCCTCCGGACCGAGCTCTCCGATCCCGAAGGGACCGGGCAGCGACGTGGGATGTAGGAGGACTCCGCTTGATCTCATGACAGGAAGCGGGGCAGTCTACGAATACGCTGGTGTCGAGTGACCGACCGGACGCCGTTCCAGCCACCGCCGTGGTTTCGCCGAGCCCTGCTCACCGTCGTGGCGGTGGTCCTGGCGACTGTTGCCATCGTCTGGTTGCTCCTCCAAATACGGGGCCTCGTCTTCATGTTGTTCGTGGCACTTTTCCTCTCGATTGCCTTGGAGCCCGTCGTCTCGGTCCTGGTGCGGCGGGGTTTGAAGCGCAGCCTCGCCACCGCCGTCGTGATGTTCACAGCTCTCGTCCTGTCCCTGGCGTTCATTGCTTCGGTCATACCCTTGTTCATCAGCCAGGCCACCGCCTTTTCCGAGGCCTTGCCCGGCTACCTGGAGACCGCCCAAGAGTTCGTCGGCCGGTACATCGACATTGCTCTCATCAACGACCGCCTTCGTCAGCAGATCAACGATCTAGGGGGACTGCTCTCCGAGTACGGGGGAAGCGTGGCCGGCGGGATCTTCGGCCTGGGATCGGCGATCTTCAACGTCTTGTATCAGGGAATCACCATCGCCCTCTTCACCTTCTACATGGTGGCCGAGGGCCCCAAGCTCCGCCGCACCGTGCTTTCGTTCCTGAACGAGGATCGGCAGCGTGAGGTGTTGCGCATCTGGGAGATCGCCGTTGCCAAGACCGGCGGGTATGTCTACTCCCGGCTCATCCTGGCGGTCGTCTCGGCGGCATTCACGGCCGCGGTGCTGTCGCTGCTTGGTCTGCCATACGCGGTGGCGCTGGGGGTTTGGGTGGGAGCGCTTTCCCAATTCGTACCGGTGGTCGGCGGCTACATCGCCCTTGTGGTGCCGGTGCTGGTGGCCCTTTTTCAAAACCCGCTCGATGCTGTGTGGGTCGTTGTCGCGCTCCTCGGCTACCAGCAGGTCGAGAACTTCCTGATCGCACCTCGCATCACCGCCCGGACGATGTCCATACATCCGGCCGTGGCCATCGGCGCCGTCATCGTCGGCGGCAGTGTGATGGGAGCGACGGGAATCGTCTTATCGCTGCCGGTGGCGGCCACGATCCAAGCCTTCGTCGCCACCGCCGCCACTCGTCACACCCTGGTGGATTCCGAGGCGCTGGCCGATCGACGACCGCCGCGGCGCCGGGAACGGAAGGTCTGAGGTATGGCGGGGCCGTTGGCCGGCGTGCGACTGGTGGAGCTGGCGGGGATCGGGCCTGGGCCCTTCGCCGCCATGGTGCTGGCCGGAATGGGAGCCGACGTGGTACGGGTAGACCGCCCGGGTCCGATCCTCGGCCTGGACCCCGAGACCGATCCCGTCAACCGCGGGCGTCAATCGATTGTGGTCGACCTCGCCCACCCGGAGGGAGCCCGCCTGGTGCTGGCCCTGGTCGCCCGGGCCGACGGCCTGATGGAGGGTTTCCGACCCGGGGTAGCAGAGCGGCTGGGCGTGGGTCCCGAGCCCTGCCTCAATGCGAACCCCCGCCTCGTCTACGGGCGGATGACTGGCTGGGGTCAGGAAGGACCGTGGGCGGATCGGGCCGGACATGACATCGACTACCTGGCGGTGACAGGAGTCCTCCACGCCATCGGTCCGCCCGAGGCGCCGGTGCCTCCTCTGAATCTCGTCGCCGATTATGGCGGGGGGGGGATGTTGCTCGCCTTGGGCATGGTGGCCGCCCTCTTCTACGCCCGCACCTCGAGCCAGGGCCAGGTGGTGGATTGCGCGATGGTGGACGGGGTGGCCCAACTCAGCACCGTTTTCCACGGCGGGTTATCGGCCGGCTGGTGGCAGGACCGTCGTGGCGCCAACCTCCTCGACGGGGGTGCGCCTTTCTACACCGTCTATGAAACCTCCGACGGTCGTCACATGGCGGTCGGCGCACTGGAACCCGAGTTCTTTGACCGACTGTTGGAGGTACTCGGAGAGGCGGGGTGGGAGCAGATGGACGTGGCGTCGTGGCCGGCGATGCGCCGGCGCTTCGCCGAGGTCTTCATAGGGAGGACCCGGGAGGAATGGACGGCGGCGTTCAGCAGCGCCGATGCCTGTGTGGCGCCGGTCCTCTCGCTCGGCGAGGCGCCCTCCCATCCCCAGCTGGTCGCCCGCGGTTCGTTCGTCGAGATCGGGGGAGTCCGCCAGCCGACTCCGGCACCGCGGTTCTCGGCCACCCCGGCTTCTCTCCCCACCGCCCCCCCGCGGCCCGGCCAACACACCGATGAGATACTCGCCGAGCTAGATTTCTCCGCCAGCCAGATCGGTAAGCTTCGCGCTGCCGGCGTTGTCAAATGAGGAGGACAGAATGGTCGTCGATACCCTTGCGCAGCGAGCCGAGATCGACGCCGTTGTCGAGGGCAGGACCCTTGTCGACGTCTTGAACGACAACGCCACTTCCCACGGTGACAAGGCTGCCATCCACTGGCAGGAACGAGAGGTCTGGAAGAGCCTCAACTGGAGGGAGTACCGCCAGGTCACCGAAGAGGCGGCGGCAGGGTTCGCCAGCCTCGGGGTGGGGAGGGGCGACTTCATAGCCATCATGGCCGGCAACCGGCCCGAGCACGTGCTGGCCGACATGGGTGCGGTGCACGCCGGCTCCGCCGGCGTCACCTTCTACTCGACGCTCGCCCAGAACCAGATCGAGTACATCGCCAAGCATTGTCAAGCCAAGGTGGCGGTGCTCGAGGATCTCGGCTTCATGAAGAGATGGGAGGCCGTCAAATCGCAGTTGCCCGACCTGAGGTATGTGGTCCTCCTCGAGGGTGCCGAGAACTACGACACGACCGACTGGGTGCTCTCCTGGGACGACTTGTTGGCCCGCGGCCGAGCCGCCCTCGCCGTCGATAGCGAGCTGGTGAACCGGACCGCGGCCGCGGTTGAACCGTCCGATCTCGCCACTCTCATCTACACCTCCGGTACGACGGGGATACCGAAAGGAGTGGCGATCACTCACCGCAATGTCCTCTGGACGGTGGAATGCGTGAAGAGGGCGATCGAGATTAGGCCCAACCCCCGTTTGGTCTCCTATCTACCACTCGCCCATATCGCCGAACGGCTCTCGACCCACTACAACGGAATGTACCGGGCCGGTGAGGTCTACTACTGCCCGGCCCTCGACCAGGTGCTCGACTACGTCACCAAGGCCAGACCGACGTTATTTGTGGCCGTTCCCCGCGTGTGGGAGAAGTTTCATGCCCGCCTGATGTCCCGATTCGAAGGGGAGGGCGAGCGCCGTCGCAAGCTGATCCTGGCCGCGATCGCCAACGGGGAGAAGCTGGTCCGAATCGAGCAGGGGGGGGGCACCCCTGATCTGATGACCAAGCTCAAGCATCGGCTCTTCGATCGGCTCATCTTCACCAAGGTTCGCCATGGTCTTGGGTTGGACCAGGTCGAGGTGGCAATCACCGCCGCCGCTCCCATCAACCCCGGCCTAATCACTTTCTTCCGGGCGGTTGGCATTCCCCTCCACGAGCTTTACGGGATGAGCGAGTCGACCGGACCCGCCACCACCAACAAGCCCGGCGACGACAAGATCGGTTCGGTGGGCAAGCAATTGCCGGGCGTGGAGATTGCCCTCGCCGAGGACGGAGAGATCCTTATAAGGGGAGGGGTGGTGACCGCCGGCTATTACAAGATGCCCGTGGAGACCGCCGAGACCTTCGACAAGGATGGTTGGCTCCATTCCGGCGACCTGGGCAAGTGGGACGAGCAGCGGTTCCTGCACATCGTCGGTCGCAAGAAGGAGATCATCATCAACGCCGCCGGCAAGAACATTGCTCCGGCCAAGCTGGAGACGGCGATGAAGAACCACCCGCTGGTCTCCCAAGCCTGCATGATCGGCGACGGGCGCCAGTACCTAACCATGCTGGTTGCCCTCGACGCCGAGGTGGCTCCCGAGTGGGCGGCCAAGCACCACCTTCCACACTCCGACCTGGTCAGCTTCTCCCAACTTCCGGAGGTGCGGGCCGAAATCCAGCGTGCACTTGATTCCGCCAACGAATCGGTTTCACGGGCGGAACAGGTCAAGAAGTTCCACATCGTCTCTGAGGAATGGACCCCCGACAGCGGTGAGATCACGCCCTCCCTCAAATTGAAGAGACGTGTGGTGGTCGAGAAGTACGCCCGAGAGATCGAGAGCATGTACGCGTGAGTACCACGGAATAGCTCCCGGCCAACACGACGAGAACCCTTGATGACCATCGCATTCGACGACCGCGTCGCCGTCGTCACCGGAGCCGGCGGTGGCCTCGGCCGCTCTTATGCCTTAGAGCTGGCTCGTCGGGGTGCCAAGGTGGTGGTGAACGATCTGGGGGGAGGCGTGGATGGCACCGGGGCCAGCCGCAGGGCCGCCGACCTGGTGATGGAGGAGATCGTCGCCGGGGGGGGGGAGGCGGTCGCCAACTACGACTCGGTAGCCACCCCTGAGGGTGGGCAGGGGATCGTGGCTGCCGCGGTCGAGGCCTTCGGGTCCGTCGACATCGTGATCTCTAACGCCGGCATTCTCCGGGACCGAAGCTTCGCCAATCTCACCAACGAGGAACTGGTGGCCGTGCTCGACGTCCATTTGCGGGGCGGATTCCATGTCTCCCAGCCGGCCTTCCGGATCATGAAGGAGAAGGGTTATGGTCGGTTCGTGTTCGCCTCCTCCAACGCCGGGATATTCGGCAACTTCGGACAGACCAATTACGGGGCGGCCAAGATGGGTCTGGTGGGGCTCTCCAACGTCATCGCCATCGAGGGGGCCAAGTATGACATCAAGAGCAACGTCATAGCGCCAGTGGCCCGCACCCGGATGACCGAAGCCCTCCTGGGCCCCTTCGCCGGTTTGATGGACCCGTACCAAGTCACCCCCATGGTGGTGTACCTCTGCTCGGAGGCCAACCAGTTCACCCATGAGATCTTTTCGGCGGGGGGGGGGAGATACGCCCGCATCTTCATCGCCACCGGCAGCGGTTGGTTGGCCCGTGGTGGCGAGGTTGCCTCGGTCGAGCAGGTGGCCGAACACATCGACGAGATCCGCGACCTCACCACCTTCGAGATTCCGCTCTCGTCGAACGACGAGATCGCCATCATCGCCAAGGCCCTGGGCGGCTGAGATGCCCATCGACGTGGCCGCCGCCCTGTCAGCACCGGCCACGATCAGCGAGTACGCGTGGGATGTGGATCAGGTGATCCTCTATCACCTGGGAGTGGGAGCTGGTGTGCCTCCAACCGCCCCCGGCGAGCTCGAATACGTTTACGAGTCCAATCTGAAGGTACTGCCGAGCTTTGCCACGATCCCTCCGTTTGGCGCCTTGGCCGGGGTCCTCACCGGGCCGGGTATGGATCTGAATTTGGCATTGCTGTTGCACGGCGAGCAGGACCTGGTGGTGCACCGGGCTCTTCCTGTGACGGCGACCGTCGAGAACCGGGCCCGCACCGCAGCCGTCTACGACAAAGGCAAAGGGGCGCTGATAGTGGCCGAGATCACCACCTCGGATAATCGGGGTCCCCTCTGCACCAACCGCTCTTCTCTTTTCGTACGAGGCGAAGGCGGTTTCGGGGGAGATGCTGGTCCCCTGACGGGAAACCTCCCTCCCGACCGACCGGCCGACCTGGTCATCGAGTCGCCGACCCTGCCTCAGCAGGCTTTGCTCTATCGGCTCACCGGTGACAAGAACCCCCTTCACGTTGACCCGGCCTTCGCCGCTCTGGGCGGCTTCGACCGGCCCATCTTGCATGGGTTGTGCACCTACGGGGTGGTCTGCAAAGCGGTGGTCGACCACATACTGGTCGGGCGGGTCGAACAGGTTCGTCGTTATCAGGCTCGCTTTGCCGGAATCGTCTACCCGGGCGAGACGATCTTGACGTCGGTGTGGAAGGAGCAGTCGCGTTTCATGGTTTCCGCCACCACCGCCGAGCGGGGGCTACCGGTCATCGGCAACGCGGCGTTGTGGGTGGAATGAGGGTTCCCTGGGCGTAGACTGAGCACCTCTCGTGCTCCACGATCTCTTGGTTTTCTGGTTTGAGTTGACCCTGCGTTGGGGTTATCTCGGGGTTGCCGGGATGATGGCCATCGAATCGACCGTCTTCCCCCTCCCAAGCGAGGTCGTGGTGCCTCCAGCCGCCTACTGGGCCAGCCAGGGCAAGTTCAGCTTCGCCGGAGTAGTCCTGGCCGCGACGATCGGCTCTTACTTGGGCTCGGCGCTCTCTTACGCGGTGGCTTCTCGGCTGGGACGGCCCTTGCTGCTCCGCTACGGCAGATACGTGTTCCTGCCGGAGAAGAAATGGCAGCTCGCGGAGGCCTGGATCCATCGCTACGGCACCGCCGGGATCTTCTTCGCCAGGTTGCTTCCGGTGGTTCGCCATCTGGTCTCCCTGCCGGCGGGGGCTGCCCGGCTCCCTTTCGGTCGTTTCAGCGCCGCCACCCTGTTGGGGGCGGGCTTCTGGTCGTGGGTGCTGGCCTGGTTCGGTGCCCGAGTACTCGCGGATCAGCCCCATCTCCTCGATGACCCGGCGGTGATGGTCGCGGTCGTCAAGGACAAGCTCTTGTGGCTCGCCGGCGCCGCCGCCCTGCTCTTCGTCGCCTATTTGGTGGTCGATATCATTGGCCGGCGGCTGCGACGATCGCCGGCCGAGGTGGGATGATGACCGCGATCGTCGAGCGGGAGCCCGCTGTCCGCGATTCCGCTGCGGGCTTGGTCGCGAATCGGCTCACCGAGCTGTTGTCCGCCCATCGGACTGATGACCCGCAGGCCTTTTGGCGGGCGCAGTTCGACCTTGGGCTCGCCTGGGTTCATTTCCCCGAAGGTCACGGCGGGCTCGGCCTTCCACCCCGTTTCCAGATTCAGATCAACGACGCCCTCACGGCGGCGGGCGCCTCGATCGCCAACCTCGCACGTAACGTCCTCGGGTACGGCATGGGGGCCCCCACCGTCATCGCCCACGGGACCGAGGATCAGATGGGACGCTGGCTACGGCCGCTGTTCGCCGCCGATGAAATCTGGTGCCAGCTCTTCTCCGAACCGGGGGCAGGCTCGGACGTAGCAGCACTTGCCACCAGGGCGGTGCGCGACGGCGATGAATGGGTGGTCACCGGCCAGAAGGTGTGGACCACTCTCGCCCACGCGGCGCGCTGGGGAATGCTGCTGGCCCGCACGGACCCCGACCTGCCCAAACATCAGGGCCTCACCTATTTCATCGTCGACATGCGACAGCCAGGCGTGGAGGTGCGACCTCTTCGCCAAATCACCGGAGAGGCGGAATTCAGCGAGGTCTACTTCGCGGAAGCGCGCGTTCGGGACGCGGACCGGCTCGGGGAGGTTGGCGACGGCTGGCGAGTGGCCCTCACGACGCTCATGAACGAACGGGTGGCGATCGGTTCGTCGATCCCACCGCGCGGAGGCGGTGCCATCGCCGATGCCGTTCGAGTGTGGAAGGCCAAGGGTCATACCGACCCGGTCGTCCGGGAGGCGTTGATCCGACTCTGGGTGGAGGCGGAGACTCTCCGGCTCACCAACTTGCGGGCGGCGGAGATGCGTAGTCGGGGGACACCCGGTCCGGAAGGCTCCACCGCCAAGCTGCACTGGGCCGAGCTGAACAAGCGCATCTACAACCTCGCCGTGGATCTCCTCGGCGCCGAGGGCCTGCTCTATCCGTCTACCTACCAGCTGGTGTTGCCGGAAGCCTCCACGATGGGCCGGCGTGATCCTCAGAAGAACTTCTTGCGGGCCCGCGCCAACAGCATCGAGGGCGGAACCTCGGAGATCATGAAGAACATTCTCGGAGAGCGGGTGTTAGGTCTTCCCGGCGAGCCGCGGGTCGACAAAGACCTGCCCTGGACGGACCTGAAACGGTAGAAGGGCCCGGTCGCGTCGTTAACTTTGGCCACCGGTTTCTTGTCGAGCCCCCCTGATACGTTGCGCCATGGAGTCGAATCTCGGGGCTTGGAATCTCGGCCACTCGAAGCTAGGGCAGTGGTCGACCGACCGCTTGGAACAAGAGCTGATCGCCTCCGGAGGAGGTTCCTCAAACCCGACCGACCACGTGGACCCGCCCCGCCGTAGTGGCGGGATCGTTCCCACCTCAACGCGCTTCCATTCCTAACCCGATGTTCGACCGTCCCCGTGTTTCCTCGTACCCTGCGCGTCTATGGCTCGCGTGCTCGTGACCCGGCGTCCGCTCGGCGGAGTGATAGAACGGTTGAGCGCATCTCATCACGTCTCGGTGTGGCCGGAGGATCGAGCCATGCCCCGCTCCGACCTACTCGGCGCCGTCGCCGATTTAGAGGGGCTGTATTGCTTCTTGACCGATCGGATCGACTCAGAATTACTGGAACGAGCACCCTCGCTCGAGGCGATCTCTCAGATGGCAGTGGGCGTTGACAACATCGACGTGGGGGCCGCCAGCGCCCGAAGGATCCCGGTGGGTCACACCCCCGATGTGCTGACCGACACCACCGCCGACCTGGCGGTCGCGCTATTGCTGGCAGTCCTACGGCGGATTCCGGAAGCGGCCGCTCACGTCGCCGGCGGTGAGTGGGGCGAATGGCGGAGCGATCTCTTGCTCGGTGCTGATTTGCACCACACCACCGCCGGGATCGTCGGCATGGGCCGAATCGGGCGGACCGTCGCCCAACGGCTGGCCGGGTTCGAGTGCGAAATCCTCTATTGCGGTCGGCGGCGCCAGCCGCTTGAACCGGCCGGTGCCGTCTTCGTACCGTTGGATGAGCTATTGGCTCGCTCCGATCATGTCATCGTCACCGCCGCCCTCAATCCAACCAACTATCACCTGATCGACGGGGCAGCCCTTTCCAAGATGAAGTCCTCCGCCACGCTCGTCAATGTCGCCCGGGGCGCGCTGGTGGACAACTTGGCCTTGGCCGAGGCCCTCCGCAGCGGCGTGATCGCGGCGGCGGCGTTGGACGTGACCGAACCCGAGCCGATCCCAACGGATCACCCGCTCCTCGGACTGCCCAACTGCCTGATCGTTCCTCATATCGGCAGCGCCACCGGGCGGACTCGTCAGGCCATGGCGGATCTGGCGACCGACAACCTGCTGGCCGGCTTGGCCGGTCGACCCATGCCGGCCTGCGTGAATCCCGAGGTGTATGGCCGGGCGTAGGGCACCGGGCCCCTGCCCATGGCAATTAGGGCAACTCCTCGCGGCGATGAAGGCGGTCGTCGATAGGCTTCAAGGCGAACAAGACGACCAGCGCCACCCCGGTGGCCAAAGAGGCCAGCGCCAGGTAACCGGCTCCGACCGCTACTCCGACGGCGGCTACCGACCAGAGTCCCGCCGCGGTCGTCAGGCCACGAACGCTGCCTCCGTCGCGAAAAATCGCTCCAGCTCCGAGGAAACCCACCCCGGTGACGACCTGAGCGGCGATGCGAGTGTCGCCGAGGATCGACCCGACGATGGTGAACAACGCCGCTCCGAGCCCCACCAGCATGTGGGTACGTAGACCCGCCGCCTTGTGGGTGAACTCGCGTTCTAGCCCCACTGCCGCCGACAGCAAGGCTGCCATTACCAGCCGGAGGGCAGCATCGGACATCGGCACGGGAGCAACCTTAGTTTCGAGATTTCGCGGCTCGTCGTTCAGCTGGGCACGGCCTCGGGCTGAATGACGAGAAGGACTCCCTCTTCAACCGACACCGTCGCTACCGGACGCACGAACTCGTTGCTGATCCCCTTGGTGGTGCCCGGGTGAAGATCGTCGCCGGCAAGCCTCCAGCGCAGACCTTCGGTCCGAACCCGCCGGGCGGGACCGCCGAGGGGAAGGAGACTGACCAGCTCACCTGGGTGTCCGTGCAGACGAATACCATCGCGTACCACGTGCACCCGCGAGGTGCCGACTACCCATTCGAGGTCGATGCCGGCGAAATCCTCGGAGGTGAGCACCAAGGCGTTGGCGAGCAGGTGGTCGAGTCGGCCGCCCTGTCCTCCTACGACGATGATTCGCTCCGGTTCCAATCGGGCCGCTGCTCGCAGGGCCAGCTCCAGATCGGTGGCGTCCTTGTCGGGAGGATGGCGTTCGACGGGGACATCGGGCGGCACGGTTTGGATGGAATCGAGGTCTCCGACGACCAGCCCCACGGCCAGCCCGAGCGCCGTGGCGTGGTCGAAGCCGGAGTCGGCGGCGATCACGAAGGCGCCATCCGGCAGCTCCTCGAGGACGGCGCCGGCT
>Ga0209751_10002423_pt1 | contig 18619 bp, 20 predicted proteins | sample RifCSP13_1_FD_184019 | JGI IMG/M metagenome (GOLD analysis project Ga0209751, IMG submission 184019) | Soil microbial communities from Rifle, Colorado - Rifle CSP2_sed 13_1 (SPAdes) (version 2) | ecosystem: Environmental > Terrestrial > Deep subsurface > Rock core/Sediment | place: Rifle... | reverse complement strand
CAGCGGCGTATCTCGTTAGATGCTGGCAACTTGGATATGGGCCCCAAGGTGGTTAGTTTCAAACACCGGCCGTCCTGGGCAAGTGGGTCGGGTTTACAGTTTTGGAGGAGTCATGCGCAAGCCTCGTCCGGCGACGTACAATCCCGCGCAGGCGCTGCATTTGATCGCAAGCGACCGCACGGGTTCTCCGCTTAGCTGTCCATCATGCTCCGGTAACATCGAGCGTTCGCCGTCACTCATCCCGCCCGCCCCGCATTCGCACGTAACGCTGCGGTGCACGTCGTGTGGACGTTTTGCCCGCTACATCGCGGGCGCGGCCTGAGACGGTTCAGCTCCACCAAATCGTTCTTGTCAATGGAACACATCGCTCCCGTGTCTCATTCCGGGGGCGGTTTGCATAAGTGCGCGCCGGGACGTCGATATCCCGGAATCCAGGTACCCGAACAACCCGGACAGGCAAGGCAAGCCGGCGGGGCGTCGAGTACGAGTCTTTCACATCAGCCCGACCGGGAACGAAAGGAGTAGGTGCAATGGCACGTATTACGGGAACCGTGAAGTGGTTCAACGACGCCAAGGGATTCGGGTTCATTTCGCATGAGGGCGGACCCGATGTGTTCGTTCACTTCAGCGCCATTCAATCGAGCGGCTTCAAGTCACTCGCCGAGGGCGACCGCGTGGAATTCGAGATCGTCCAGGGACAGAAGGGACCACAGGCGGCCGAAGTCACGAAGGTCTGACGGCCGCATTTCCCGGCAGCATGGGTAAGGGGCGTCCCACGGATCCGTGGGACGCCCCTTTTTTTCCAAACAGCCGCGGTGGGCAGGTCTTGGGACTTAACCGGACTGGACCGCATGAGAAGGTTATTCTGTTGCCCCGCTGTCACCACCCGCGGCCTTAATCGTCACATAGGAGCACGTAAGAACCCGGTTCAAGCCCGCGCGGCAGACAAGAATGGCCACCACCGACAAGACACTGTACCGCCGAACGCTGCCCGGGGGCGGGTTTGTGAACGTCGACGTGGATCCGCCGTCCGAATCCGGGATCCATCGAGCTTACGTGGCCGTTGAGCGCAGGTCAGATCCGGCTCGCCGCGATGGGCACGTGCCGCCGGTAGTGGCATCGGCCGAGGGTGGCACCCGTCACAGCGTGTTCGCTCAACTGCTGGCCATCGCCGCTGATAACGTTGCGGTGGCGCGCGCCCTGCTCCGCTGGAAATCAGATGGCAGGGCGCGATTCTGAATCTGCCGCACCTCAAAAGCAAAACGCCCCGTGGAGTACTTCCCGGGGCGTTTCTCATTCCGGCCGCACAGCTATCTCGACGCAAAGGCCTCGAGCGGGAGGTCGATCTGACGGCGGCCCGGTTCACGGGTCGTCGAACGGCGCACCGCCGGATCGGACCGGACCCCGAGCAGATGCGCGGTCTGATGATAGAGGCGCATTGCCTGGAGCGGCGCCGCGGTCGCCCGCGAGGATCCGCCGGCGATGGCGCTGGCCTCTTCGCGAACCGCTCGGGGCAGCGCGCGTGACAGAGGATGCGCGAGCAGCTGGCGGATGCGAACGACATCCCGCGCGATCAGGGCAACACAGAGTGAATCAAGGAAGGCGAGCATGACGCCCCCGGGGTTTGTGTCTAATTCACACTTTGCAACTGATATAATCACCGCGCAGCAGGATCATCTGTGACGGCTCACACTCTGCGCCAGCATGCCCAGATTCGGGACGGCGCGTCACGTCCTCGTCACACCGCCGTCTCGATCGTTCACCCTTTTACGCTCGTGCCTTCTTCATTGTTCCAGCTCACAGCAAGTCGAGTCGCACACCACGCCGTGCGCCTTTGCGCCGGCGAGGCGCATAGCGGTACAGCTGTGCAGGCCGGCCACGTCCCGCGCCACGCCACTCACCGGTAGGCTCGACGAGAAAGGCAGCCTGCAACGCCCGGCGAAAGCTCGCCTTGTGCAGGCGTCGACCGAGCACCGTCTCATAGGCTTGCTGCAGTTCGGACAGCGTAAACTCCCTTGGCAGCAGGTTGAAGGCGATCGGCGCCTGCTCCAGGCGAACACGCACAACGCTCAGCGCAGCCGTCACCATGCGACGATGGCGTTCAGGAAGCCGCGTCAGCGCATGCGTACCCATCCACCACCAGGGCGCCATGGGTTCGCCCCTCGGCAGTACCGCGACGTAACACACCGACAGAGTCGCGCCGCCCGGATGTTCGGTGCCATCGGCGAACGCGCCGGCTTGCTCGATCCATGCCGGCGCGAGTCCGAAGGCCCGTCGGGTAATCCGGGCGGCGGCCGCATCGAGATGCTCGCCCTTGGCCGGCGTTCCCCACGGCAGGGAAAAACCGCGTCGTTTCGCCGCGCCCGTCGCTTCCGCCAGGACGGACAGCCGCCGCTCGTGGCACGAGACCAGCACAACGTCAATTGAAACGGTTCCGGCAGACGGGGCCGTGCGCGAAGACGAAGCGGTCCGGGCACCCATGACGCGCGAATAAGTCTCAGGTTGAGACTAATGTCAAGAGCCGCGCCAGGTGCTTGTAGCTCGACGAGCCCGATTACGGTCGCCGGGGCGAGCGCTGCTCGCCGGCGCCGAACGGGAGTAGTGGCGGGATCGAGATCGGCAACGTGGCCGTGATGCCGATCTCCCCGGTCAGCGCGCGCGCTGCGGCGCGCTGCGTCGCCGGCAGGCCGCCCCATGACACGACATACGTTGGGGAATCGGGCGCCTGAAGCAATGCGTAGGGCGATCCGAACGCTACGAGAATCATGCGAGCGGTGCGCGCGCGAACGCCATTCATGAGCGCCTCGAAGGCCGGCGGAGCACCCGCTGTCGCCGTGGTCGAGCTGATGTTCACGTACGAGCCGACCACCACGACATCGGCGCTGTCGATGGATGACAGGAACGCAGCGAGGTTTGGCAGGCTGTCGTCGGCATTGACGTACGTGCTCGTGACGTTGACGCCGATTCGACGCAGCTCGCCGTTGAATGCCGTTCCCGCTCCCAGGTCAGCGCGACGGGCATAGGTGACGGATCGCACCCGGGAGCCGCCTGGCAACGGCACCAGACCGGCGAGGTCCCTTGCGAGCACCACTGACCGATCGGCAATCGTCTGCGCCAGCGCCACGTGCGCCGAATCACCAACCACCGCGCGCACGTGCTCCAGTGGAACCAGGCGTTCCCTGCGAAGACCGAGACGATCCTTCAGCAGGAGCACGCGCCGGACCGACGCATTCAGACGCGCCTCGGTGTACCGCCCTTCCGCGACTCCGGCAACGACGGCGTCAATCGCGCCGCCAATGTCGGCCGGCATCAGCAGAATGTCGTTGCCGGCCGCGATCGCGCGTTTGGCGGCTTCCACCGGACCAAAGCGGTCGATCACGCCAGCCATGTCCATGGCGTCAGTGAACAACAGTCCATCGAACTTCATGTCGCGCCGAAGCAGATCCGACATCACGAGAGGCGACAACGTCGCCGGCACGCCGCTCGAATCGAGGGCGGGCAGAAAACCGTGGAACGTCATGATCGCGCCCACGCCGGCGCGCACGGCCTCGCGGAAGGGGACGAGCTCGACCGAATCCAGGCGGCTCCGCGATGCGTTCACCATCGCCAGCGCCAGGTGCGAGTTCGTCTCGGTGTCGCCATGCCCGGGAAAATGCTTGCCCGTCGCCAGGACACCGTGATCCTGAAGTCCGCGCACGAATGCAGCGCCGAGGCGGGCGGTGAGCGCCGGATCCTCTGAATAACTCCGCGCGCCAATAACCGGGTTCGCCGGATTGTTGTTCACATCGAGAACCGGCCCGAAGGCAACATGGATACCCAGCGCCCTGGCTTCACGCGCTGTTGCCGTCGCCATTTCGTAGGCCAGGACGGTATCCCGCACGGCGCCAAGCGCCATCTGCCAGGGGAACGACGTCGCGCCGCCGAGATCGATGGCGTTAGGCAGGAAATAGCCGCCGCGCGCGCGAAAACCCGCACCCGTTTCCAGATCCGCGCTGAACAACAGCGGCAGCGGACTCAGCTCCTGCAGCGCGTTGGCCTTCGCGGCGATATCGATCGGCGAACCCACGGAGATGATGAAGCCGCCGACGTGCTGTTCAGTCACCAGCCGCGTGATCCGGCCCCACTCGGCGCTCCCTTCGGGCACGTAGTCGCCAAGGACCCATGGCCAGACGAGCTGCGCGACACGATCACGTACGGACAGCGACGCGATCACGGAATCGACCCACGCCCGCCCCGCGCGCTCAACGGGTCGTGGCGACGGCGTCGTGCCCGACGCAGCACCGGTCGCACAGCCGACCACCGAGAGCACGAGGGCGATGGCGCCGATCGACCGACGACTGACCGCCATGCGGCCCGCTAGCGCAGGCTGGATTCGCGCTTCGTTCACCAGTTGATAGTCCCCTGCTTTGAGGTGTCCACGTCCTCACCGGCTCCACTCTTGAAGAGGAAGGCCTGGAGGTTTCTCGTCAGGAACGCGCGCGCCTGCGGGTCCATGACGTTCAGCCCGTAGTGATTGATGAGCATCGTCTGCTGCTTCAACCAGTCACCCCAGCAGGACTGACAGACTTCGGCGACGACCCGCGCGCCGATGGCGCCCGGGAAAGGTGGCCGCTCAAAACCGGCACGGGTCTGTCCGCAGCGGACACAGGTCAGGTCAGGCATGGTGTTCGCTCGAGAGTGTCGATCGTCGACCCCGTAATAAAGCGAGTCGGCGAGCCTCAAAACGCTGCGGCCCGGACAGGTCCGTCCCGTCCGGGCCGCGCTGTCGCAATGTAATCAGACGCCCGCCGGCATCGCCACGAACGCTCGCGCCTCACGCGCGGGGCACCTGCGCCTCGAGCCAACCGAGCACCTGACTGGTCACCCAATCACGGTCGAAATCCACCGTCAGCACGTGTCCGCTTCGCGTCGCCCATTCGAGCGTCTTCTCTGTGCTGCCCAGTCGCGCGAAGGCCGCTTCCGCGTCACCGATCGTCACGCGTGGGTCCTGTCGTGAGTGAATCACGAGCGCCGGGACACGAATCGACGGAGCGGAATCCCTCGCGTGCCGCACAATGAGCGACAACTCGTGCAGCAGGCGTGGAGTGGTGACGCCCCTGCCCAGGCCGCGGCTTCGCGCCTCGGGGTCGAGGATGGAAGAGTCCGAGCGTGACCGCAGATAAGGCACGAACAGCGAGACGACACGGTGAAAGGCCGCGAAGCGCGCCGCCCGCGGCGAGAGGCGACCGAAAGGCACGAGCAGGACCAATGCGTCGACGTGCCCCTCCGACGCGAGTATTGTCGCCAGCGCTCCTCCCATGGACTGACCGACCAGGACCACCCGCGTGACGTGCGTGCGCAGCTCGTCGAGGGCGTGCCCCGCATCGGCCAGCCAGGATTGCGCGCTGGCTTCCGTGAACGCCCGGAGCGACGAGCCATGTCCATGCAGCAGCGGCGCCCGCACTGTCCACCCGTTCGCATGGAGTGCCGTGGCGAGAGCCCGGACTGACTGCGGTGTATCGCCAAAACCGTGCAGGATGAGCACGCCGCGATCGCCATGATTCAGCGATACGGGCTCAGCACCCTCGATGATGTCGGCGCCACGCGATGTTCGATCGGCGACCGTCTCGAAGCGAGCCCTGATCCTGCGACGCGAAACCCAGGCGGCTCCGGCGGCCACAGCGGCGATCAGGGCACCACCGAGTGCGACGATCGCCAATTGACTGGCTAGTACCGGGCCACGCTGGTATCCACCTCCACGCTCCAGCGATCGATGCCACCATCGAGGTGCGCCACTCGCGTGAAGCCTGCCGCGCGCAACCGGTGCGCGGCGTCGACGCTGCGCATTCCATGATGGCAATACACGATCGTCTCGCGCTGAGGATCGAGCGTAGCGATGTGGGACGCCAGTTCAGAGAGCGGCACGAGCCGCGCGCCTGGCAGTCGGCATATCTCCCACTCCCACCGCTCCCGGACATCGAGGATCTGCGTCCCTCGAGGGAGTCTCGACGCAACGTCAGAAGGTGAGAGCGATTCGATATCGACGCCACGTGGAGGCCCGGCGCAAAAGGCCTCGTAATCGACCAGCTCCCGTATTTCTCGAGTCGAGCACATCGGGCAGTTCACGTTGCGCGAAACGCGAAACGTCTGGAACCGAAGCCCGAGCCCGTCGATGATCAGCAGTCTCCCAGCGAGAGAATCACCAAGCCGGCAAATCGTCTTGATCACTTCGGTCGCCTGCATGACACCCACCAGGCCGGGGAGCACGCCGAGTACGCCGCCGTCCTGGCAATCCTGGACTACGCCTGGCGGTGGAGGCTCCGGATACAGGCATCGATAGCAGGGGCCCTCCGCAGTTCCGAAGACCGAGACCCGCCCCTCGAATCGGAGAACGCTTCCGTGCACGCTGGGGATGCCAAGGAGGACAGTGGCGTCGTTGACGAGATATCGCGTCGGAAAGTTGTCGGAACCATCGAGGACGATGTCGAAGCTCCCCAGGACAGAAAGTGCGTTGCTCGAATCGAGGCGTCGCGGATACGGTTGAATCGCAACGTCCGGATTCATGCGTGAAAGTCTTTCCGCGGCAACGTCGACCTTCAACCGACCCACATCATCGTCGCCGTAGAGCACTTGTCGCTGCAGGTTGGAGAGATCGACCCGGTCGCCGTCGATCAAGCCAAGGGTCCCCACCCCAGCGGCAGCGAGGTACATCGCGGCCGGAGATCCGAGCCCCCCAAGTCCGACGATCGCGACTCGTGCAGTCTTCAGCCGCTCCTGACCACTCTGCCCGACACCCGGAAGAGCCAGATGCCGGCCGTAACGGACGAGCTCATCGGGGCGAAGGGTCGATGACGATCCAACGTCGAAGGCAAGTGTTCCTGACGGCCCATGTGTCGGCACGATCGCAATATACGGATCCTTCGCGCTGGACACTCCGGTGGCGCGCCGTTTGCTTACCATCGAATGGCGGGCTCGGCGGCCGGGTAGGGATGGAGTCGGAATCAAGCAAGTCGCCAGAAAAGCTGGCGGTTCTCGTTGTCGGGACAGACACGCTGATCGAAGCGCTGCCGGCGAGGCCAATTCAATTGGCCCACGCTTGCGGCGCATTGGGCTTTGACCTGGCCGTTCCGCTGTCCTGGGGCGATGAGCTCGTCGCCGAAGCCGCCCTCCGTTCCCTTGAATCCTGGGGCCGCGAGCCAGCGATTCTCTGTTCGTGCCCTCTGGTCAGGCAGCGTCTGCTGCACGCCGGGAGCGATCTGGCTCGATCGCTGGTGTCCCTGGAGTCCGCTCCCGTCGCCGTGGCTCGGCACCTCCGTGCAACGCTGGGCGGCCGCATCGCCTCTCTCAGCTTCGTTGGCCGCTGTCCGAGCGCGAAACCCCCGGAGTACGATGCTTCCTTCGATCCTCCGGAGCTGTTCGCCACGCTTCGAGCCCAGGGGATTCAGGTCCAGAATCAACCCGACACGTTCTTCGATCGTATCCCGCCTGACCGTCGGCGTTTCGTCAGCCTTCCTGGCGGGTGTCCGACACCCGAGGCGCTGTGGCAGAGATGCAACGAACGGACACTGGTCGAGGCTGAAGGCCCGGACTTTTCGATTGAGATCGCCCAGCATCTGCTGTCGCCGCGGTCGATTCTGGTGGATGCCGCACCCGCCATCGGCTGCTCCTGCAGCGGCGTAACGCATTCCTCGACGGGCGTTTCGGTCAGAGTCGCGGTTACCTCCCTCGAGCCGCCTCGCTCTACGACACCAATAATCACCGACGAAGTCGTACAAGGGCTGGTGCTGTCCGTCGCTGAGTCTCCTAAGCCGTTTACCGACAGCACTTACGAGGAAGCGACTGTGCTTGAACGGCCACCGATGGCCGTTACGCCCGCGAGCGCGCTCGCCGTCCGGAAGGGGCGATCAAAGGCCTGAACGGCACTGACTAACCGATGACCTGTAGACAATCCGGTTAGCGGTCTGACTCTGAGTACTCGAGCAGGGCTCTCGCTATCGCGCCGTTCATCCATCGGTCCGCATCGACACCCTGGGGGGCGGTACGGGCGATCATGGTGAACTGGCGCACCATCTCCTCCGCCACCAGACCGTCACTGGCGTCCTTGACGCCAAGTGCGTCGATGGCGCGGGTTGCCAGGTACCTGAGCTGCTCGCGCGTTTCCCGCCTCAGGCCCTGGATGCCTGAGCTTTGCCGCGTCGACGTCGGAGCGGGTGTGCGTCGCCGCGCCGGCGCTTCGAGCAGTGAACGCAATGGAGCGAGGACAACTATGAAGGAGCCGGGCGTGTCTTCGCCAAAGGACTCGATGACTCTCAGGCGCCGGAGGCGATTCAGCACGCGTCGGGTTGCCTCCTTTACCACCGGGACTCCACCCAGGCTCCCAGCACCCCGCCCCGTTATTACCAGGACCTCACCACTCAGCTCGACCTGTTTCGACCTGAGCCACGCATCCACCCGCGCCGCGGATTGGGCGCCAGTGAGCATGCTGGCGCGAACGTTCAGCGTGCGAAGGCGACCGAAGCGAACGCGCTCGAGGGACCTCGGCTGACTGGACCGCATACGCGCACCCGCCTAGGGTCGAATTGCTTCGCGCAGCACATGGCCGTCCAGCCGTTCCAATGGGCGCACGCCCGCAATGGCCGCGAGGGTAGGGGCGATATCTACGACCAGCGCCTTCCGGGAGTTGTGCCCAGGTTTGATGCCGGCGCCGTAGAAGATGATTGGCACCTGAGCATCCGAGTCGTGCGGTGAGCCGTGCGTGGCGAAGTTCGTGCCCTGCCAGTACCAGTAGGGCCGAAGTGTCACGACGGCCGCAGCCGGCTCTTCTGGAGGCAGTAGGTGTAACCAGCGTCTGGCTATGTAGTCGGTTGATGTGTCCTTGGTCGCCAGTGCGGCCACGCGATCTACCCGCAAAACCCCTCGCACCTTCATGACTTCGGTCGCGAATGTCCGCGTCACCGCCTCGGCGCGAAGACCGGCGCGCGTGATCGCCGCTTCATCGAGATACAGGATGCCCTCGTCGAACGAGAATGCACTGGTGTCCACACCAGCGGCGCGCAGACTCGCGAAGAGAGGCACGATCGCGGGAGCCAGGTTGACCTTGCCGACACCTTTGTTGGGGTATCTCGATTTCGCTTCGGGAAGGGGTGTTACGCCATGGTCCGAGGTCAGCGCCAATACCACTCGAGTCGAATCACGCAGCATGAACAACGTATCCAGGAAGGCTCCGAGATAGCGATCCAGACGAAGGATCTGGTCGTGAATCTCGCGCGAATCGGGACCGAAGCGATGACCAACGGCGTCAGTTGTCGAGAGCGATACTGCCAGCAGATCCGTTGAGGACCCGGCGCCGAGTCGCATCTGCTTCAGCCCTTCGAGCGCGAGGGAAAGCGTGAGCTGATCCATCATTGGAAAGGCGCTGAAGCTGGCCGCTGCCTGGGCAGCGTCGGTCGGGACGAGATGCGGAAAGACGTAGTCCTCTCCGTCGTTTTCGGTCACAACCGCGTCCGGCTCCGAATACTGGGACGGGTCGAGCAGGAGGTCCCAAGTCTTGCCCGCCCATTGTTGTGGCAGCCTCCGCTCGTTGAAGGCCTGCACCCACGCGGGAAGTGAGTCGCCGTAGTATCGGCTCGTCGTGAACGTCCCGTTCGTCGCATACCAGAACGCCGGTTGCATTGCGCGGCCGAGCGGAAGAATAGCGCCCCGGTCCTTTCGAGAAACCGACAGGGCTCGTGATCCGGAGTTCGAGGAGCGCAGCCAGTCGGCAAGCGTCGTTCCCCTGAATCTGAACGGTGACGCTGGCAAGCCGCGCGCGCCGATCAACGGAAACTGCGGATCATAAACGCCCAGGGTGTTCGACACGATGCCGGTGGAACTCGGGAACCGGCCTGACAACGTGCTGGCGTGGCCCGGAGCCGTTTCTGTGTTTGCGTGATCCTGGAATCCGTTCATGAAGACGGCGCCACCGCGAAGCAGCCGGGCCAACCCACCGGAAAGCTGCCGCTCCCAGAGCGTCAGGTAATCGGGCCGCAGCTGGTCGACCGTCAGCATGACCACCAGTGTTGGCCGCTGCGGTGCGGTCTGCGCCGCCGCTGGGCGGACTGGAAGGGAGAGCGCGGCGACGATGAGCGCGGCCGCGGCAGGTCGTGGCAAGGTCAGGCTGGGCATGGCAGGAGAATGTACCCCGGGAAACCCGGGTTTAGCAGCATTGGTTGCGAGTTTTGTGCCCTCGGCGCGAGTTGCCTGGAACCACGCCGGGGTTCGCCCCTGGGCTCATCGCCACATCGCGATGGCGGACAACGGCAAACGCTCGATATCCGGCACCCGGGCATCTGCGGCGGGGAAGCCAACGGGGAGGACCAGATAGGCTTTCTCGTTCGGCGGCCGTTCCAGGAGCTCCGAGAGAAACCCCATGGGATTCGGCGTGTGCGTGAGCGACACGAGGCCCATCATGTGCACGGCCGCAATGAAGAAGCCCGCCGCAATACCAACGGATTCCTGGGTGTAGTAGTGCGGCCGCTTCGAGCCGTCTTCGTTGACGCCGTACGCCTTGCGGAAGACGACGACGAGCCAGGGTGCGTCGGTCAGGTGCGCCTTGTGCTCGTCGGTGCCGAGTGGAGCGAGCGCCTCCAGCCACTCCGGTGGCATCCGGCCGTGATAGTTCTCGTACTCTTCCCGCTCCGCGGCTTCACGAATGCGCTGTTTCAGGTCCGGATCGGAAACAGCAACGAACGTCCACGGCTGCTGATGCGCTCCACTGGGCGCAGTTCCAGCGGTGCGAATTGCCAGTTCGATCGCCTCGCGAGGCACGGGGTCGGTGGAGAAGTGACGTGTGGTGCGTCGCGTCGCCATTCCACCGTGAAATTCCCGCGCGCGCCGGACAATCTCGTCAGCCGGACGACGGCTGAACGCCAAGTTCCTGAATCGGGGCTCGGTCATGAAGGGGAGTCCGAGGTCAGAGGTCAGAGCTCAGGGTGTCGGAATTCTCGTTCAGCCGCCTGGTGTCGAACTCTGGAGCTCTGGACTCCGCGTACTGGATTCTGATGAGCACGGGCCCCAGCCGCTGCTGCCGCGACCTTCGACACGGCAACGCGCTGCGGATCAACCTAACGCGCGCTCGAGGCGCCGGAGACCTTCCTCGAGGTCTGCCCGCGTTGCGACGAGAGGAGGCAGGACGCGCAGCGTGTGGTCGCCTGCACCCACGAGCAGGAGTCCTTCGTCCCGAGCGCGGCGTATCACGTCCGCCGCGGGTTCGTGTACGTCGATGCCCCAGATGAAACCCGTGCCTCTCACGTCACGAATCCTGCCGGTCCGGGCCGTGAGCTCGCGCAGAGTCTCGCCAAGCCAATCTCCACCGTTGCGAACGGACTCCAACAGCGTCGGATCGGCAACGCGATCCAGGACGTGACTCGCCACGGAGGTCACGAACGGTCCCCCGCCAAACGTGGAACCGTGGTCGCCCGGTTGAATCGTCGCGGCGATTTCCTCGGTCATGAGGATCGCGCCCATTGGCAGCCCGCCGGCGATTGGCTTGGCGAGCGTCATGAGGTCGGGAACGACGTTGACCCGCTGATATGCGAAGAGGTGACCCGTGCGTCCCAGTCCGCACTGGATCTCATCGAACATCAGCGCGATGCGCCGCTCGCGCGTCAGCGCGCGCAATTCGAGGAGGTACCCGGCGTCGAACACGCGGACTCCGCCTTCGCCTTGAATGGGCTCGATGACAAGCGCCGCGACGGTTTCGCCAGCGAGGATCCCGGCCAGGCTTTCGAGGTCCCGTTCGGCAATGGACACGCCGCCGGCCAGCGGACGGAACGGAGCTCGGTACGCCGGCCGATCGGTCGCGGCCAGGCTGGCGAAGAGGCGCCCGTGAAACGAGCCGCGCACACCCACGATCTCGTGCTTGGCGGGCGATCCCACCGTTCGCGCCCACCGTCGCGCGAACTTGAACGCGCCTTCGTTCGCCTCGACGCCTGAATTGCAGAAGAACACGCGATCGGCGAACGAGAGGTCTGCGAGTCGCTGGGCGAGCTGCTCCCCGGGTGACGTGCGGAAGAGGTTCGAGACGTGAATGAGACCGTCGGCCGCGGCATTTATCGCGTTTCGCAACCCCTCGTCACCATAGCCTAACGCGTTGACGGCGATGCCACTGGTGAAGTCGAGATACTCGCGTCCTTCGGTGTCGTACAGTCGGATCCCTTCCCCGCGCACCAGCTCGATCGGGGCTCGCTTGTAGACCGGCAACAATGCCGAAGGTGTCTGGGTCGACGGAGTCAACGTCGGTGCAGCGGGTGATGGTGCCATGAGGGTGGCCATGTTCAGGCGGGCGAGTGGGCGGTGGTGAGGCGAGTGCCGGCATCGGGATCGAGGAGGGCGCCAGCGTCGCTGATCCGGACCGCCGAAACACCCGCGGCAATGGCGCGACGCGCGGCCTGAAGCTTGGCGGACATGCCGCCCCGGGCGATGCCTGACGCGATCATGTCATCAACGGTATCGACAGGAATCGACGGGACGAGGGACCCGGCGGCGTCGAGGACCCCCGGGACGTCGGCCAGCAGCAGCAATTCGTCGGCGCCGAGCGCCCCGGCGATCGCTGCCGCAGCGTCGTCGCCGTTGATGTTGAGGCCTTTCCCCGTTTCGGCGTGGCGGCCGAGGGGAGAGACAACGGGCACGAAGCCGGCTGAAAGCAGCGCTTCAACCGGGCGCGGGTCGGCGTTGAGAGGTTCCCCCACGGCGCCGAGCGCGCCACCGTCGAGGAGCTGCGCCGGCAGCAGCCCGCCGTCTTCGCCGGAGATGCCGATGGCGGCAACCCCTTCGCCGAGGAGCTGCCTGACGAGACGTTTGTTGACTGCGCCGGAGAGCACCATGCGGACGACTTCCATGTCCTCATCCGTGGTGACGCGGCGCCCGCCGATGAACGTTGGCTCCGAACCGAGGCGGCGCTGCAGTGCGGTCACCTCGTCGCCGCCACCGTGGACGACGACGAGCTCGTCCCCACTGCGCACCACCTCGGCGAGCATTCGTGGCAAGGCGGGGTCGTTCTGCGCGCGTCCGCCGATCTTGACGACGCGCCTCACGCGGGCAACCCCATGGTCTCCGTCAGGCCGAAGGAGACATTCGCGTTCTGGATTGCCTGGCCTGCCGCACCTTTCACCAGGTTGTCGATGGCCGAAAAGACGAGGAGCGTTGGCTGCCGGAGGCCACTGGCGCGGCGCACCGCAATGCGCACGACGTTTCTCCGAACGACGTCCTTGAGTGAGGGGAGGTCGGACGACAGTTCGACGAACGGCTCGTTGGCGTAATCCTCCCGCCATGGCGCGAGCAAGTCGTCGGGGATCGACGTAACGGGCACGGTGAGCGTCGCGAGGATGCCCCGCGCCACCGGAAGGAGGTGCGGTGTGAACAGCAGATCGAGGTCGCCGTTCAAATGGGAGATCGTCTCCCGCATCTCCGGCAGGTGTCGGTGTTCGTTTCCCACCGCGTAGGCGCGGAAGTTCTCCGTGACTTCGGCGAACATCATGTCGGCGCGCGGCGAATTGCCCGCACCGGTTACTCCGCTGGCGGCGTCCGCCACGACGGTCGAGCCGGGCACCATGAGGCCGTGGCGCGCTAAAGGCGCCAGCGCGAGAAGAATCGCCGTGGGATAGCAGCCCGGGTTGGCGATCAAGGGGGCGTCCTTCAGTTGCTGCCGGTTCAACTCGGTGAGTCCGTACGGCACGACCTGCGTGGAATGTCCGGGCCGGAGATCCGAGGAAAGATCAACCACCCGTGCGCCAGCGTTCCGCACGCGGGCGACCCACTCGGCGGAAGCGCCATGTGGGAGGGAGCTGAAGACGAGCTCCGCCTGCTTGAGGGGCGCGTCTTCCGTGGCGACGAAGGTTACGGACCCGGAAGGCAGCGTCATGCGTTCGCCGCGCCGTTCGTTGGCGGTTGCGAAGGTCAATTCGAGCCCCGGGTGGTCGGCGATGAGCGTGCAGAGTTCACGTCCTGCGTACCCACTTGCGCCGAGGACGCCGACGGGAATTCTATGCATGGAGAATGCATATTATTGCACATCGGCCATGTCAACGGCCACGCTACACGCAACGCGACGGATGCACACCGCCGCGACGCTGACCGCTTACCCCTCCGGAACCACCATGCTATCGTCGGTTCGCCAGTGACGGAGAGCCTCGACGCGTGAACAAGAAACGGCGGCAACAGGTCATTCTCGAGCTCGTTGCGGCGCAACCCGTCGCGAGCCAGGAGGAGCTTCGCCAGTTGCTGGAGGATCGCGGCTTTGCGGTCACGCAGTCCACGCTTTCGCGTGACCTGCGCGAACTCCGGCTCGCCCGCATCCCTACCCCGCAAGGCGCCCGCTACGCCTCGCCCGACGCATTGGCGGAAGATCACCGGACAGCGCTGGAGGACGTGCTGCCCCAGTTCTTCGAGTCGAGCGATGGCGTCGGTGAACTGCTGGTCCTGAAGACAATCGCCGGCGGCGCCCAGCCCATCGCCGAAGCCATCGATGCCCAGGCGTACCCTGATGTCCTGGGCACCATTGGCGGCGAGAACACCATTCTCATCATCTGCCGCTCCACCGCGGCCCGCGACCGTTTGGAGCGACGGCTCGAACGGCTCGCGCGCTCCGGATAGCATGGGCGTATCGGCACTCGAAAGACGCGCGATCTGACGTTGAATTCATCGCTGCGTTTCGGTTAATTATGCATTCGCAGGAATCACCAGCTCGACATCCGACGGAGCCGTCCATGCAGCGCATAGTGCTCGCCTATTCCGGGGGGCTCGACACCTCCATCATCGTGCCGTGGCTTCGCGAGCATTATGACGCGGAGGTCATTTGTGTCGCCGCCGACATCGGACAGGGCGAGGGCGAACTGGATGGCATCGTAGAAAAAGCCCTGAGGTCGGGCGCCGTCTCGTGCACCGTCGAGGATCTGCGGCAGGAGTTCGTCGAATCCTTCGTCTACCCGACGCTGCGGGCCGGAGCGATCTACAACCGCAAATACCTCCTCGGCACGTCCATCGCCCGTCCCCTCATTGCCCGGCGGCAGGTCGAAGTCGCTCGCGCGGTCGGCGCTGATGCCCTCGCCCATGGCTGCACGGGCAAGGGGAACGACCAGGTGCGTTTCGAACTCACCTACATGGCGTTCGCCCCTGACCTCAAGGTCATCGCGCCGTGGCGGGAGTGGGACATCCGAAGCCGGGAGGATGCGCTGGCATACGCCGCCGCGCGCGGCATTCCGGTGTCAGCCACCACGACCAAGATCTACTCACGCGATCGCAATCTCTGGCACATCTCGCATGAAGGCGGCGTGCTGGAGGACCCGAATCAGGCGCCGCCCAAAGAGCTCTTCCTGCTGACGACTGATCCCGAGGACGCACCGCCCGAACCGGAGAAGGTCACGATCGGTTTCCGGAGCGGCACGCCAGTCTCGGTGAACGGCAGGACGCTCGGCGCCGTGGACCTCCTGACAGAGTTGAACAGAATCGCCGGCCGCCACGGTGTCGGCCGGGCCGACATCGTCGAGGACCGGCTCATCGGCATGAAGTCGCGCGGCGTCTACGAGACGCCGGGCGGAACGCTCCTCTACACGGCGCTCAGTGAACTGGAGATGCTCGTGCTCGACCGTCGCACGATGGCCGCCAAGGATCTCCTGGCGCCCCGGTACGCCGACCTTGTCTACGAGGGGCGTTGGTGGACCACCGAACGTGAGGCGTACGACGCCTTCGTCGACAAGGTGCAGGAGCGCGTGACCGGGACGGTGTCACTCCGCTTGTACAAGGGCAACGTGGCGATTGCCGGTCGCGAGAGTGAGAACGCGCTGTACGACGAGCGCTTCGTGACATTCGGCGAGGACGACGTCTACGAGCAGAGTGACGCCGCCGGGTTCATTCGGCTCTTCGGGCTCCCGGCCCGCGTGCGCGCGCTGAAGGACCAGCAGTTGGCGGCGTCGGAGCGGGCTTCCCGGACTGAAGTCGCCGCGCGGTGACGCGCGGCGACCCGGCGGCAGGCGGCCCGCCCGTCACAGCACCGTCGCATAAACTCTGGGGCGGACGTTTTTCATCCGGGCCCAGCCCGCTGCTCGAGCAGGTCAACCGGTCGATCGGCGTCGACTATCGTCTCTGGCCCTTCGACGTCAGGCTTTCCCAGGCCTGGGCGGAAGCGTTAGGCGCCGCTGGCGTCATTCCGATCGACGAAAGCCGCGCTCTCGTCGACGGACTGGAGGCGGTCGGGCGGCGCCTGGCGGCTGGCGTGACCCCGTCAGCGTCCGACGAAGACATCCACACGCTCATCGACCGCCTGCTGCACGAGGAGGTCGGCGACCCGGCGTCCCGGCTGCACACGGGACGAAGCCGCAACGATCAGGTGGCTACCGCAACCCGCATGTGGACCATTGACGCCTGCGGCCGCCTCGACACCCTGCTGCGCGAACTCCAGCAGGTGATGATCGCACAGGCGGAACGCCTCGGTGACGCGATCCTGCCGGCATATACGCACCTCCAGCGCGCGCAACCGGTCCGCGGCGCCCACTGGATGCTGTCGCACTTCTGGCCCCTCGAGCGGGATCGGGCGCGGATGGCCGCGGCCGCCCGCGCCGCGTCATCAATGCCGTTAGGCAGTGGCGCCGTGGCCGGCAGCGCCTTCCCGGTGTCGCGCGAGCTGCTGCGGCAGCGGCTCGGCTTCGCCGCCATTTCGCCGAACAGCATCGACGCGGTCGCCGATCGTGATTTCGTCGCCGAGACCTTGTTCGCGCTGACGCTGTTGGGCACGCACCTGTCTCGCCTCGCCGAGGATCTGATCCTCTTCGGGACCGGCGAGTTCGGGTTCGCGCGCTTCGGCGATGCGTTCAGCACCGGCTCGAGCATGATGCCGCAGAAGCGGAATCCCGACGTCTTCGAGATCGCCCGCGGTTCGGCAGCCCGGATGCTCGGCGACCTCACCACCGTGCTTGTCACACTGAAGGGGCTCCCTTCCGGTTACAACAAGGACCTTCAGGATGACAAGCGTCCGCTGTTCGACGCGGTGGACACCATGATGCTCGTGGTGCCCGCGGTCGCCGGGGCGCTCGATGAAGTGATGTTCGACGTGGCGCGCATGCGCGCCGCGGTGTCCGCGGGCCTCATGGCCACCGACCTCGCCGACTATCTCGTGGATCGGGGCGTCGCGTTCCGCGACGCGCACAGCGCGGTCGGGAAGCTGGTGCGTGAGGCGGAGGCGGCCGGGGTCGAACTGGATGGGCTGCCCCACGCGTCGTTTGCGGCCGCCCACCCTGCCTTTGGACCCGATGTGTTCGATGCGCTCACGTCCGAACGCTCATTGGCGCGGCGCAACCTCGCGGGAGGCACTGGACCCGCCGCGGTGCAGGAACAATTGGCGGCGGCGCGACGCATCGCCCAGGCCCGGTAGTGCGGACGGGAAGGACGGTCCTCTGACGGAGCGTCCGCGGTCAAGGCTCGAGAATGCGAACCTTCGACACGAAGTACTGTGTCTCGCCAAAGCAAGTCGTGGGGACGCCGATATGCTGCTCGTAATACAGGGCCACTTTCCGTCCCGCGGCCGACTCGATCACCCCAGCGATGCTGTCGGCCGGCACGCTGAACTGAAACAGTATGGGTGCGCTGCCAGGGATGTTCGACATCTGAAGCTCGCCTTCCCACGTTTTGCAGAGCCATCCTCTCCTCGACAGTTTCTGAACCCAGCCAACGCGCTCTCCGGTCGAGAAATCGAAGGCCAGCGCAATGGCTGCCCAGACGCTGAAAGTTGCGACCGGGATCAGGATCAGCATACTGATCGTCATCTTGCCCCAGTGCCGACGAAGGAAACTCCGTCGTGGTTCGACGGGCGCAGCGGGCGGCTGCTCGGGACGCGGGTCGCCCGGATCCTGAGTCGGTTTCTCATCAGCCATGGGGTGCCTCGCCAGCGGTACGTGATACCCTAGCCGGCAACCGGCCTCGGGCCGAGCCGCGCGCGGGTAGTTTACAGCACGATATGGAGGCTGCGTAGTGTCGCTTCAAGCTCGACGACAGACGGTTGCGGTTCGGGTCGGCGATGTCCCGGTGGGCTCGGGACATCCGGTCGTCGTGCAATCCATGACCAACACCGACACGGCAGACGCGGCCACCACGTCGGAGCAGGTCATCGCACTCGCCAACGCCGGCTCCGAACTGGTTCGGGTCACGGTGAACACCGACGCAGCGGCGGCGGCCGTCCACGACATCGTGGCACGCGTGGCGGACGCCGGTGTGCGTGTTCCCGTGATCGGGGACTTTCACTACAACGGACACCTGCTGCTGGTTCGGCACCCGCGTTGCGCAGCGGCCCTGGCGAAGTACCGCATTAACCCGGGGAACGTCGGCAGCAAGCGCCGGGACGAGAACTTCCGGACGATCATCGAAGTCGCGAAAGCAAACGACAAACCGGTCCGCATCGGCGTGAACTGGGGATCGCTCGACCAGGACCTGTTGACCTTGATGATGGACGAGAATGGCGGTCGCGCCGAACCACGCGACGCGCGCGACGTCTACATCGACGCCATGGTGGAAAGCGGTATTCGCTCGGCGGCACTGGCCGAAGAAAGCGGGCTCGCTCACGACGCCATCATCATTTCGGCGAAAGTGTCGCAGGTCGCGGAAATGATGATGG
>Ga0209751_10002422_pt1 | contig 18620 bp, 17 predicted proteins | sample RifCSP13_1_FD_184019 | JGI IMG/M metagenome (GOLD analysis project Ga0209751, IMG submission 184019) | Soil microbial communities from Rifle, Colorado - Rifle CSP2_sed 13_1 (SPAdes) (version 2) | ecosystem: Environmental > Terrestrial > Deep subsurface > Rock core/Sediment | place: Rifle... | reverse complement strand
TCTAACCCTGTCTAATTCTTGTGCTCTTTCTGTGTCTACCATAACTAAATTCTAAACCTTCTTTAATCTTAAAAAAACTCCCCAAAGGGGGAAGTGAAAATTTTCTCCTCCAAACTTTTTAGAATCGGGATAGATTCGCCTGTCAGAAGAAAAAATGAAATCATAATTTTTGTTTTCATGCCAAGGTTCAATAAACTCAATAGACTCATAGGGGAAATTGTAAATTTTTGATTTGTAATAGAACAAAAATGCGTATTCTTCGCTTGCGAAATCGGTAAACTTTATAGCAAGAGATTTTTTATTATGATTTTCAAAGATATAATTAATTGCCTTATTCTGCTCTCTCCAGTTTGTGCTCGGAATAAAAGCACTGTTAAGTAATAAATTATGGTATACAAAAAAACCTAAAATCAAACTGCCTGCAAATAGTCCAATTTTCGGAAAAGAAAAAATTGTTTCAAACAGATAAGCCAGAACAAAAATCACCGGCACTATCAAAAAGTAGAGATAATAATCAGTAGCATAATATCTATTTTGGACAAATGGAAAAGAGAATAAACCAAACAGCCAAAGAAGAATAAAGGTCAAGAAAAAAAACTGTGGTCTTTTGTTGATCTTCTTCCAAAACTTAATAAACCAGGTGATGACTGCCGCTTGCAGGCCGAAAACCACTAATATCGAAATAGTATTCACAGACTTAGCGTCAATATCATTGCTGATAATTTTCAACGGAATTGCAGAGGTAGCGTTTATTGACTTGTAAACTTGGCCTAAAAATGATGACTGAATTAATCCACCGCTATCCTTGAAAAGGAGAATAATTCCTCGAAGATTGTAAAAGTTATGCCGTAATTCAAAAACAAAAATTGGCAAAAGAAATAGAATAATTCCGAAAAAAAATACTGCCTGCGACTTAAGGGCATTTCTAAACGGCAAATAGAAAAAACTGAGGATAAAAGTTGTCAATATAAGACTAGCCGCCTGAAAGTGAAAATTTAAGGCAAGCCCTACTACCGCACCAAGCAACAAAAATGAAATCAAATTATTTTTCTCTTCTGCAAAAATTTTGTCGACAATTAAAAAATAAAGAGTTGTAAAAAACAAAATCGGACCCACAACCCAAATAAAACGATCGGCTCTCTGCACAAAAAAAGAAATGGCATAAATTAATGAGGCCAGCAAACCGACCCTTAAGCTCAAAATTTTAGTACCGAGATATAAAATTAGGACGGCAGTCAAACCGCTTAAAAAAATCAGACTTACTTCGATGCTGATTGGATTTGCTCGGTTTAAATACAGAATTGGAGCGAAAATATATAAAGCAAGCGGGGGATAATGCAGATGGTGTAAATAACTAACCGCCTCAATACCGATTAAACGGATTTTATGATCATATATTATTTCTTTGATTGGCCAAAGCTTGTAGTTATACTCAGCATGAAAAATAAACTTCTCCTCAGTTTTGTAAATTCTCAGAAAAACTGTGAGCAAAAATATTAAAATTGCTAAAAGATATAGCTTTTTCACTAGATTAAAGATTTGTAAGCAGAAAGAGTCTCTTCTGAAATTTCATCCCAGCTGTTCAATTTTTTAACAATTTCATGTCCCTTTTGACCAAAATCATTTTTATTTTTTAAACACCAAATAATGGCATCCGCGAGATCATTATCGCCATTCGGGGGCACCAATAGACCGTTTACGCCTTCTTTTACTATTTCTGGTATTCCACCAGTCTTTGTGGCAATAATCGGCAAACCTGCGGCTTGGGCCTCAAGAAGTGTGATTGGCTGACCTTCAGATGAGGACGGCAAAACAAAAAGGTGGGAGCTTTTATATTCGCGGATTAAATCGTCACCGGTTTTTTTGCCCACAAATTCAATATGCTTGTTAAAATTTAGTTTTCCGGCCAGTTTTTTTAAATTCCTTTCTTCATAGCCATATCCAACCAGCGTCAATTTGACCCTGGGAATCTCTTTGACAACGTCTTTCATGACCATGATGAGATTGTTGACTCTTTTAACCCTGTCAAATCTTCCCACCCATAAAATTTTTGGATAAGAAGCTTTCTTGATTTTGATATTTTCGAATTTTTTGAAATCGAGCCCGTTTCCTATCACTTTAATATTTTTATTAGTATTTTTGAATTTCAAAAAGGCTTTGGTTACAGAAATCTCTATATCGTATTTAATTTTAGTCAAAATAATTTTTTCCAACCAAAATCCAAAGGAGTGTTTAGGATTTTTTTCAAACATTCTTGTGCCGTGGACTGTAAAAATTGTGGCTTTCCTAAGAAAATAGCGAATAGGAGGAGCAAGTAAACCTGGTAAAAACGCCTGCAGGTGAATAACATCATAATTTTTCCTTCGGATTAAAAAAAATGCTCTTATCAAAAAAAACATTCGCGAAAAATTATCATCGGGAGTTGATGTAGAGCCAATTTGAACTACGTTCAAATTTCTCACTTTCTCACCCTTATATCCTCCATTACTCCTGGTAATAATATCGATCTTGTGACCACTCTTGGTAATTCTTTTGGATATTTCCCAGGCATTAATTTGACCTCCGCCAATTGCCGGGAACCATGTGTCTATAACAACTGCAATTTTCATAAACTTCCGAGGCATAAAAAATCTCGGTATTGTCTTTTAAGTTTACATGAGCGAGCAGATACGTGAAACTCAGACATGAATACCTGCTTTTTCTTTCATCTACAAACTTATAATTGACGTTGTTCTGCGAGCGAATTTAGATTTTTTTGAAAATAATCGAATGTTAACTTGAGACCGTGAGTCAGATTCACTTGAGGTTTCCAAACAGTTGTATTTTTGAATTTTTCGGAGGAAAGAGAATTTCTGGCAACCTCCAAAAAACGGCGCTTAGCAAATTTTATATTCTGAGCGGAAAATCCACGATTTCCAAACCATGAATTATGTGAATTTTGAGCGAAGAAGAGAGAATCATTGCCTTTAGGCTGTGATAATTTATTGTCTTTTGCACCCGATAAATCCAGCAGCTTTTTATACAAACTTAAAATTGATGTTTCTTGTGTCGTACCAATGTTAAATTCACCAGTCACTTTATTACTTAAAGATAAAAGACACGCTTCAACAATATCGGAAACGTAGATAAAATCGCGTGTTTGCATACCGTCTCCAAAAATAGTTACCTGATTATTTCTTAAAATCTTATCTATAAAAATAGCGACCACTCCTCCTTCAGCACTCGTGTCTTGCTTCGGACCATAAACATTAGCAAATCTCAATGATGTGTATGGTAAACCACGAATTTTATGATAATTTTGCAATAGATATTCGCTTAACAATTTACTCGCTCCGTACAACGATATCGGCTCTTTGATATTTTCTTCATCAACCGGCAATTTTTTTGATTCTGCGTATACCGCAGCGGATGAAGCAAAGATTATTTTTTTAATCTTTAAAACTTTTGCCTGCTCAAGTAAAGTCTGTGTTGCCAAAAAATTAACTGCAATGTCTTTTCGGGAATTTTTCAATGACTGACCAATATCAGATTGCGCGGCCAAATGAAATATTATATCCGGTGTAATTTTTTTCATTAACTCTAGAAATTTCTTCGATGTGACGTCTATTTTTTCAAAGTCTGCTTTTGCATTTATATTTTCCAGGCTGCCTCTTGATAAATTATCCAAAACCATCACGGCGTACCCTTCCTCTATCAATCTATCCACAAGATGCGATCCAATAAACCCCGCACCACCAGTTACTAGAATCTTTTTCATATTTTTTGAATTAGAGATTTGTAAACCTTTTCTGTCGCAAGTGCAATTTTGGACCAGTCGTATATTTTTGAAAGTCCAAGTACCTCTTCAGATTTCTTCTGATAAAGATTTTTATCTACAAGAAGCTTCTTAATTTTTGCGGCTAAATCTGTTGGACTTCCCAGGTTGAATAATAATCCTCCTTGACCGTTTTTAGTTACTTCTTTAAAAACCGAAATATCTGAAACTACATAAGGAACACCGGCTGCTGCTGATTCTATTGTTGCTATACCAAACCCTTCTACAGCGGACGGCAAAGCAAAAATGTGAGATTCTTGTATTTTTTTAATGAGATTCTGCCGCGATAAATTTTCCAAAAAAGTAATTTTATTTAATAAATTTAATTCTTTTGCTAAATTTATAAGTTCTTTTTTTTGCGGACCGTTACCAACAATTACAAGTCTTACTTCTTTTAATACCCTTTCGACAAGCGCAAAGGCAAAAATTAAATCTTTAACCCTCTTGTAGGAAACCAGCCTGCTTATACAGATTATTTGAGGGACTTTAGATTTTTCAACCTTTTGTTTAAATTCATTAGGTTCAACACCGCATGGAATTGTTACGACCTTTGCTTTATCAACACCTGCAACAATTAATTTATTCATCGTTACTTTAGAAATAGCAATAAATAAATCAGCCGAAAAAAACAAGTTAATTTTTTCTAATAAAAACCCTACGATTCCTCCTAAAAAACCTGATGTTTTTATCCATTGGCCGATGAAAACATCAGGATACCAAAAAACAGCCGGAATATTTTTGCCGTCCGCAATTCTTTTTGCAATAAAATGGTCATTAAAATTCCCTCCATCTACGATATCTATATCTAGCTGTTTCCCCGCCTTAATCGCATGAATTATGAAAGCTAATCTTTTGGGGGCTTCAAAGGCGCTGGGCGCTCCGGAATTATATGAGATTTCCGGACTTACTCTGAGTATTTTAAAACCGAACATTTTTTCTGAAGGTTTAGTATTTTGCTGTCTGGTACAAATTACGGTAACTTGATGATTTTTAGATAAGTTTTTTGCCAGAAAAAAAGTTCTTGCCTCCACACCGCCCGAAAATTTCAAATCTTTTCCTCTCGGGAAAAAATCAGAAACAAGAAGAATCTTCATTTTTTGGGCTTTTTGCGACTCTTACGGCTTTTGGAAGTGTTGGAAAGGGCAATTTCGCGAACGATGTATGTAATCTGGTGCCTTAAATCCTCAATCATTACATAAATTCTGAAAACCAAATAGAAAAGAAGTGCTAAAGAAATGTAAACAATGATATCAACTCCCCTTCCAACGCCAAAAAATTCAGCTATTCTGGTAGTAGTTGCAGGCAAAGAGATGCCGACTAAAGCAGCTATCCAGATTAAAAACCAAAAAATGGCCACTCTTGTGGAAATAACGTTTTCTTTTAGCCTTAAATAAACTCTACTTATTGCAAAGATTACAAATGCCAGCAGCAAAATTTGGATAGCCGTAAACATAAAGGTATTAAAAGGTAAACTTGTCGGAAGTATTATACTATCTTAACAGCCTAACCAAAAATCTGGAAAAAGTGGGGATGGCATTTAAATTCTTTTGTCCCTTTTTTCGGGAATACTCGGTATAAATCGCTTTGATTGGCACCTCGGCTATTTTTAAATTGTTTCTTTTTGCCTCAAGTAAAATTTCCGAAGAGAAATCCATCCGTTCTCCCTTAAAATCGACAACATTTAGGGCTTTTTTCGAAAAAGTGCGCAACCCCGATTGTGAATCTGTCGTTACGACACCATAGAGCAGTAAAGTAATAAAGTTGGCAAACCAATTAAGAAAAAATCTGTCGAGTGGAACATTTTTTGATTTTTTGAAGCGCGAACCGATCACCAAATCTGCCTTTTTTTGAAAAACCGGCCAAATAATTTTTTCAATATCGGAAGGATCATGCTGACCGTCACCGTCAAATGTCACCATAATATCGGCTTTTTTCTCTTTTGCATATTCTATTCCGGTTTTAATGGCTGCCCCCAGCCCCCGGTTAATGGCGTGGTTAACTGTCGAGAATCCGGCTCTTTCTGCCTCAAATTGGGTATTATCACCTGATCCATCATTAACAACTACCACATCCACTAAGGAAATGCCTCTAATTTTTTTTGGAATCGATTTCAGAACATTGTAGATTACCGAAGATTCGTTGAAAGCGGGAACAACTATAACAACTTTCACTTTAACTAGTAGCGGGCAACGAGATAAATTCCAACCAGCATAATAGCAATGCCTGCAAATCTTAAAAGAGAAACATTTTCATTTAAAAAAAATACAGATCCCGCGGTGGTCAGAAGAAAAACAATTGTGGCAAAAATCGGATATGCCCGTGATAAATCATTAAAACTTAAAATTCGCAGCCAAATGAGAAAAGAAAACCCATAAAGCCCAATACCCAAAATGACAAAGGGATTAGTTGCGGCCTTTGTTAATTCCAAAAAGAGTTTCGCTTTTTGCCCTGATAACCCACCGAAGGAAATAACCCCTTTTTTGAGAAGAATATTGGCCGTAACATTTGAAAAAACGCTAACAACAAGCAAGAGATAAAAACTCATATGGAAATAGTACCATTGACCCCGTACATGAACAAGGCTCTGTACGGGGCAAGCACTTGACGATTTACAATTAAAACTCAGAAAAATAATTTATCCCATATAAAAGAAGCAGTTGGACTCTCAATTGTTTAGGACAGAACGATAGACATTTGCAGTTTCTGCGGCAACTCTGTGCCAAGAATATTTTTTGGACTCCTTGATTAATTTTTGTGACAAGCCATCCAGCTTACGGGGCGAAAGACCAAAAACTTCTTTTATTTTCTTTGCAATATCCTGGGAGTTAGCTGGATCACAAAAAATTATATTATCTTTGGAAATTTCCGGAATTGATGAAATATTTGAGGCAACAACCGGAGTCCCACAGGCCATACTTTCCAAAACCGGCAGGCCAAAACCCTCGTAATATGAAGGCAATACTGTTAACTTTGCTAAATTATAGATTCCAGCAAGATTATCTTCTTCTATGAACCCTGTTTTGATAATATGTTTACTTAGTCCCAGCTTCCCGATAAGACTGTTGAGTTCTCTTGTTTGGGGAATATTGTCATCTACCAGTGCCTTACCCGCCATCACCAAATCACAACCAGCAATTTTGACTGCTTTTAACATATGTACGATGTTTTTGTGCCAATTAACGTCACCGACATATAGCGCAAAATTCTTAGGCAATCTGTATTTTTCAGAAACTTCATTTAAGAATTTTTGATCACCAATCTTTCTGAAGCTTGGAGATGCCGCAAGATAAATTACGTGAATATTGCTTTTTGGGAAGGAAAGTTTGTTTGCTATATCCACTTTTGAGGTTTTAGAGTCACAAATTACGGCATCGACATTTTTAAGCGCAATTTTTTGAAAAAAGAAGTTAATCCGGCCTTTTATGCCTGCCGGATAATGCCGGGGGAATACCAGAGGAATCACATCATGGATTGTTACAATTCGAACTTTATCCCTTCTTAAGGGTAAAGTCCGAAAAGAGATCAAAGTAAGGATAATGGACAAGATCAGCATCCACAGAATAATTTTTACCATCAAAAAAAATAAAATCAAAATCCCATTTTCCACTCTTGAATTCCTCGACCAAATTCTTTGTATAGGCACCTATTCCCCGTGACTCATGACCTGTATAAAGAGGGCTAGTGTCAATCGCAATACGCATTGGGAAAATTATATCAGCAAACAATAAAAAACCCACCTTACGTGGTCTTTAAAACTCGTTGAGGTGGGCAGATCTTGCAAGATCTTTCTTTTATTTCTTTGACTTCTTTTTCTTCTTCTTTGCCATTTAGGCTTGCCTCCTTCCTCAAAAATTGCCTTTATAAAATTGTTAACAAGTTTTATATACAATTACAAGTGGGCAAATCGAGGCTAGGTATTATTTTTGTCCGACCAGTACTTCACATAAGCATAGAAATGGTGCGCTGAAGAGAAAAGCGCCCAAATAAATCCTCTAAAACCATCCTCGTAACCCTTGTGCCTAAAATAAATATTTAAAAACGTTGCCGTTGGCTTGAGAATCATATAGAAAAAAACCGGCAATATTCCTCTTCCCGGATCTTTCGATTTAATTTCATCCGCAGTCAAATCCGTGTATCTGTTTGCGCGAATCAAGTATCTTTCAAATGTGGGATCCGCAAGGTGTATGAGATCATTTTTAAGATGGCCTACTTGGCCTTCGATTTTCACCTGCTCGTGGACAGATTTTTCGGGCAACATCCCTTTTCCTCGTCTGAAAAACCTGATTACCGGATCCGGATAAGCACCACCTTTTGTTAAAAACCCGCCAAGAAACCAATTCTTGCGGTTAACCCAAAATCCGTTTTCAGAAGGTTCCCTTGCAATAATACCTTTTAGCTCCTCTGCAAGCTCCCTGCTTACTCTTTCATCTGCATCTATGTAAAAAATCCACTCGCCACGGCATTCTTTGAAAGCCATATTTTTGTTGATATGAAACATCGGTTTATTGGCAGTCACAAAAACTTTTGCCCCTAGTCCTCTTGCAAGCTCAGCAGTGCGATCATAAGATGTGCCATCCACAACCACTATTTCATCGGCAAAAGTCTTTAAAGATTCTATGCAGTCAACTATATTTTTTTCTTCGTTGAAAGTTGCCAGCGCTACGGAAATCTTCGGGCTCTTCATTGGATGCTTCCTATCTCTAAGGCCTTCTCTCCGTCAGGAAAATACACCGTTTGGATTTTTTCAAAATTTGGAGGAAGTGTATTGGTAACATACAGACTTTTGGTGCCTACAGGCGGATTATTATCAAATACGTATTTGCCGAAGCCTTTCTTGGAACCGTTACTCTGGTAGTCGGCAGGATCATATTTAGTATAAAAGAGCCAGAAAATATATGCCTGTTCGATGTTGTGCGAATCAACTGTTATTTGACTATGTTTATCTTCCAAGCTTTTTGTAATCAGAGCTGCCTGTTTGGTTGCAAATTGCCATGATGGTGCAGAATAAACAGGATAATGCTTGAAATATTCATCAGAGTAAATTAACGATGAAAGAAAAATTATAAACGCAAATACAAAAATAGAGATTTTGTTGTGCACTATTATTTTCCAGAATTCAACAAAGCTAAAGGATGCAATAATTATAAGCGGAATCACTATTGAATAACTCCTGATTGCATGAGGAGCTTCCGAACCGGTTATTGCTCCAAGGGGTGCAATCAGAAGCCAAGAGAGAATAAACAGTTTGCTTTTGTCAAATTTTTGGAATAATCGATAAAATCCGAAAATTAAAAGCGGTAGTTCAAACAAGTATAAAAATCCCATATTTTGAACATTGTGGCGCAGTTCCCCGTCACCGCGAAGAAACAGGAAATTTAAATCGAAATGGACAAGGTAGTTTGAAACATATGTTTTGACAATTTCGACTCTTCTGTTATGTAAATATTTTCCAAGTGAAAGATTCCTCTCTATATCCTGATCTATCAACTCAATAGATTTATCAATATCTTTTTGTCTGACATTTTGAGAGGTTGCTTCAAATCTTTTCAGAAACGCTTCCTTGGAAAGAGTCAAAAAAAGCGGAGAAATCAATCCCAAAATTACAATTATGTATGTAATTAGAAGTTTTTTTGGAAATTGCTGAATTTTGTCTCTGAAAATTATATAGAATGAAAAAACTATTAACGGGACTACTATCCTGTATGCATGGTAACTGTAAAAACTCAGGGCGAAAAAGAGTGCTGAGATTAAAAAATAGATATAACTAGTTAATCTAAGTGGGTATTTTCCGATTGCGTAAAGTAAAAATGTAAATCCAGACGCCACAAAGAATAAACCGACATTTGCTTCAAATCCCGCTCTTGAAAATTGGATATGCCAAGGTGTTATTGAAAGGAGAAAAAAAGATGTATAAGAAACAGCGTCACTGTCGGTTAACTTTTTTACCAAGAAAAAGACTGCCACACAGGTGAGAACGCCAAACACTGCAGACGGCAATCTTGCCGCAAATTCAGACAGACCGAAAATCCAAACGCTGGGGATTGTAAAGTACATATAGGCTGGGGGCTTGTAATCGTCAAACGATCTGTTTGCCAAGGGTAAAAAGTTGCCATATTCATCTTTTACTGTTTTCAAAATCGAATAAGCATTGTATGCGTTACTGACCTCGTCCCAATTGAGGCTTGCTGGCACCTCGGTAATCTTATAAAATCTTAAGATTAGGCAAAGAAGCAAAATGGCGATAAAAAGTGCTTTTCTCATTGCACAGGATTAATTGCATAAAGCCGCATGTAACTTTCACCTATCCCCTTTTGATATTTGGCAATAAGTGAAAGATTCGGATTTTTAATTTCCTTTTGGTTTTCGTTGAATACAAAATAAGTTTTGTTAGCCTTTGCATATCCCATAATTTCTGAAGGCAAGATCTCTGGGTCAACAGGCCAATATGAAAAGATATGCACGTTTTTGTTTTCTCTAAAATAGATGTTCAGTGCATAAGGAAACAGGCCAAAAGTCCCCTGAGTACCGATATAAACCTCTTTATCTCTAGATTCCTTATCTATTATCTCCACGACTTCATTAACTCCATAACCCGCAGGCCAATCATTGAAATATTGATTAGAGTCACTTTGGGGAATTTTTGAAATTGGCGGATTGGTAAGAATAAAAAAAGATTTTACAACTGGAATCACTATTGATGCGGCAAAAATAAATATTAGAATTTTATTCCACTTGGTACTCACTCCCATAAAACTTACAAATCCCCAAGAAACGGCCAAAATCGCAGGCGGTAAGTAAAAAAGTATAAACCGCGGATACAAAATTTGATTAAACAATGATTCAGCAATAAAAGGCACAAGAAATAGAAGGAGCAGATAAAATATACGCCTGTCTTTTTGGGAAATGCCATAGAACGTTGCAGATAAAAAAATTATAAAAAGGAAAATTCCAATATATGTTATCAACCACCCCAAGAGAGATTGCGCGTTAGAATACAAATGTAAAGAGGGATCTTTAATTACTTCAGACAAGGGTCTAATAAACTCATAATTTTTCCTTTCAATGATGTAGAAAAGCGGGGAAAGCCGAAGAGAATTGTAAATGGATTGGGCAATTACAAATGTCAGTGCAGAAAACCCGATCCATCTTGTAACTTTCTGCTTCCAATCCTTTTTCGAAAAATCAAAAAGAATCAATGAAAAAGGTAAAAGGTATAGGAAAAAAGAACCTGATGATTTTGTGATTAAAGCAGCGCCGATTGTTAATCCATTCAATAAAGCCAGATCGAGCTTCGGTTCTTTGATCATTTTGACTGTTAAAAGAACCGCATAGATTCCGAACATGGTAAGAAGTGAATCAAAAAGAGAAAGCTTATCATAAAGCAGTGTGAAAGGCAAGATCAAATATAAAAAGGCTGCAATTTTTGCGACTTTTTCGGAGAATAGATTCCCACGGTCTATAGACCGTGGTTCTCTTTTCCTTCGCTTCGCGATTTCCTGCTTATTCACACTCTGCATTACGGGGTTTTCGCTCGCTCGGAATAATTCTTTGGCAAGAAGATATATTCCAATTATTGATCCAAACCCCGCAAACACCGAGACTAATCTCGAGCCGATCAAAGGATCAGAAACGACTTTTTGCATTATTGCTGCCAGCCAGATAAATAACGGCTGTTTACCATCCTGAAGCGATATGAAGCGCTGCGCGGGATCGTTTAGTGCAACCTGTGCCCAATAGGTATAAATCGCCTCATCCGTAAAAATAGGAATCAGCTTTAAATTCACAAGCCTGGTCAAAAAATATGAAAACACTAAACCTGCCCAAAATATAATAGTTGATTTGGATTTCATCTTTTAAAGTATGCCTATATCAAATACCGGATTTCCCTCAATGTTATAAATTGTTTTTATTCTTGTTGCGCCTTCGGGTAAATTGTTGGGACTTACAACGTAAAGAGAATTTTGCTTTACCGGTCCCGGCTCTGTATCTAGAAATACGAATTTGTCAAAACTTTTGACATGCAGAAAAAATTGCTCATCTCTTTCGACATCCGACACCTTTTGGTATGTATTGGGATTATATTTCATAAAGAAGAGAAAATATACGTAAGGCCTACCCGCAGATTCGGTAACAAAAATATTATCAACTCTGGAGTAATAATTCTCTGTAAATTTAACAGCCTCTTTATAACCATATTGCCACTGACCAGAATAACTTTTTTGCCAATGACCGTAGTAAATATGCAAATAATAAAACATAAAAACGATGACAGAGATCAACACTAAAAAAACCAGCAGCCCTTTTGATTTTAGCTTAGATTTTAGATGAAAAAAAATACCGTTCAGGCCGATGGCAGACAGTATCTGGTAAGTTGGCAAAATGTGAACCATTCTTAGAGCATGTGGTGTTTCCTTGGTAGCGGCATGGCCCAAGGGGGATACTAAAACCCATGCAAGTATAAAAAACGAATAATTGTAGCGTTTTGCTACTAAAAAATAGGCTCCAGTAAAAACCAAAAACAAGTCAAAATAATACAGTTGTCCCATTTCTTGATTTGAAAGACGAGGGTTCGGATCGCCTTTTGTAAACAGAAACGTGGGACTAAAGGCGTCAAAGTAGTTTTGTAAATATTCATATGTATAAAAAAGGCGTCTGTTGTGTATAAAATCTGCGAATTTTGAAAAATTATCCTCTTTTCTATAGATTATAGATTGATTAATCGGATCAAGATCTTTGAAAATTGTGATTTCATTAAACCTAAGCTGTCCTTCAATTGTCCTAAGTGAAAATTGCAAAAGCGGTATAGAAATAAGACCCGATAAAACTGCTGACAAAACCACCCATTTTAAGTTTCTAAATACTTGTTTTCTAAACTGGATTAACAAAACAATCAAGATAAACGGTACAAATAGACGCTGGCCCGTATACGTATTTACTGCCAAAACAAAAAACAATACCGAGATGATAATCCAAAATCCCTTGTCTTTGGCAAACTTTACAAATAAATAAATACCAAGAAGCGAAAACAGAGCGGCAAGATTAGCCTCGAATGCTACCCTTGAAAAATGAATACTCCATGGGGAAATTGCCAGAAAAAAACTTGCCAAAAGGGCAATTTTTCGCTTTGAAAATAATTTCTGGGTTAGAAAATATGTCACAAGCACAGTCAACGTACCTGCCGCTGCAGAGGGAAACCTTACGGCAAATTCGTTCAAACCAAATATTCCGACTGAGGGCACCGCAGTGAAAATATAGCCTGGGGGTTTGTAATCGCCAAAAGCGGCAAAGTTCGTGAAAGGTAAAAACTTGCCATGCTCGTCTCTTCCCGTTTTGAGGATTGAATAAGCATTGTAGCCCAATGAAACTTCATCCCAATAAAGGCTGGGAGGATTTTGCGAAATGTGCCAGAATCGTAAAACAGTTGCCAATATTAATATAAGACCCAATAGGAACAGGTTTTTCTTCATGATTAGTTTGGATAAATTACCTGACCTTTAGGTTTATCCATAAATTTCCCATCTGAAAAAACTGTTTTCTTACGAATCACTACTTTTCTAACTTTACCTGTACCCGTCATTCCTATAAAAGGCGTCCAGCCGCATTTGGTGAAAAGCCCTCTGTTTGAAATCTGATATTTTTTTGATAAATCAACTTCTACATAAGTGTTTGGTTGTTCAGGCAGACAAAATATTTTCTTTGGGTTAGTGCTCATCATCGCAATCAGCCGCTCAATGGTCACCATGCCTTTATCGACTGCCGCAAGCAACAATGGCAAGGCAGTTTCAAGGCCCGGCACCCCGAACTTCGGGGACAACTTGTCGTACTTTTCTCCCAAAGTATGGGGGGCGTGGTCTGTGGAGATTACGTCGATAAGATCAAGACTGTCCCAAAGTTTCACTTGATCAGCTTTTGACAAGAGGGGAGGTTTCATAATACCAAGAGGCCCTAGTCTTTTGAGATCATCGCGTGAAAGCAATAGATGGTGAGGGCAAACCTCGCAAGTTATGAGCGTTCCTTCTCTTCTTGCTTTTTTGATCGGTCCAAGCTGGTTTGTAGTTGTGTGACACACGTGAATTCTTTTTTTATATTTTTTAGCGAGCTTTATTGCAATTTCCACAGTTTCATCTTGTGCATGAACCATAATCGGCAATTTACCAGACCATGATTTGAAGACGAGATCCTGATCTGCAAACTTATCAATCAGCAAAGGTCCTGTTGTCTGATTCATATAAACCTTTAGCCCAAATGCCTTTTTGTAAATATTTTTAAAGTACTTTGCCGATTCTCTCGCTGCGCCGAAATTAAATCCCAAATCACACCAAATTCTGCCTTTTGCCCTCACGATTTTGTCATCCAGTGCTTGAGGGGTCGTGGTCGACGGAGCGTTGTTGGGCATATCAAGAATTTGCGTATAGCCGCCGGCAACTGCAGCTTTGGTACCGGTTTCGAAATCTTCTTTTTGTATTCCCCCCGGTTCTCTAAGATGAGTATGAACGTCAATCAAACCTGGAAATCTAAAAAGGTCGCTTTTCATTTTTCAAATTTTAGCAAAAAGACTTCTTGTAGCGATATAATCAAGTTATATGGAACAAGAAGAGTATAGAATTCGTAAAAGAAAACTTCTCAAGCATTTTTTGGTAATTTTAACTTCTGTTGCTATCGCAATCTATATCCAAACATCTTTTGTTGCCGATGTTCTAGTTTCGTACTTTTCAAGCATATTTTTTATTCCGGCAGCTTTCCTCGTAGGTTTTTTGTTTTCAATTACGTTTACGGCTGCTATTTCAACATCCGTATTTATCCTGCTTGCAGAAACAACACACAACCCTTTTTTAATTGCGCTCATTGGAGGCTTTGGTTCGCTGGCTGCCAATTCAATAGTTTATAAATTTTTTAAAGAAGAAATAATTGATGATATTCAATTTATTGAAAAGCGGTATGCGAGACGGATTGCCCATAAAATAATTCATTCGAAAACTGTAATCGGACTTACACCTTATGTCGCCGCTCTTCTTTTGGCATCTCCCCTGCCGGATGAACTGGGAATCCTAATGCTTGCGGGTGCTAACTTCAAGTACACAAGATTTTTTCTATACTCCTTTGCCTTTCATACTATCGGTATTTTGATAATTATTTTAGTGGGATCGGCGCTTATTTAAAGAAGTAGCCCCAAAGCGTATAAAAGGAAAAAACCCCGAAAAAAATAAAAATGCCGGCCATCAAAACTCTTCTTATGCTGGATGGAGATACGATCCTTGGTAAAGTTTTAATGTTAAGAGCTAAAGTCAGCCCAATGTGAACAAACATCGCAAATGCATTGATAACAGCAGATAAGGTAATCAGAAGCCGCGGATCTTTAATGCCCATCACAAATACTAAAATGCCAAATGCAATTTGCGCCCATAGAACGGAATAATATGCCTTTGGCAAAGCCCTCGTTGAAAATCTTGAAGGACTGGTAAGAATGATGTTTTCAGAAATAATCCTTGAAGTTGAATCCATTACTGCAAACTGCGTTGCAAAAAGCATGATTCCTGTTAAAAGTAAAAATAATACCGACGCTACAGGAAAAAGATGTGCGCCTACGGACTCAGCTTCATTTACGATGAAGTCGATACTCGGGGCGTTACCTGGGGTCCCGTATGTCGTAGCGTAAGCAAGCAAGGAAAGAAGTAAAATCGAAATAATGCCGGTTACTAAAAAGACAATAAAGTGTTCGAGATTCATGATCCTCCACCACTTTTTAAAATTGGAAATAGCATGGCCGTCGATTATAAAAGCCGTGCCTTCCAGTTCAACTTCTTTGTTTTTCCCTGTTAAAAGGCTTTGTATCTTTTGCGCATACTTACCCATTCCGTAGCCCTTTTCTCTGATGTAATAAGACTGGGACAGATTTAGATTGCCCCCTGCGCCGGAAAATGCGAAAGCTGCCAGAAAAGTCAGTAAAGAAATTCCCTGTGGCAGAAACAGATAACCGTCACCGATTCCAACCGACCCTTTGGCAAGTGCAAAATAATCGCTTTTTGATGCTATTGCCAAAGTTAAGAGAATAAGCGCAGGGACTCCCAATAAAATTATTGTTTTTTGGAATGTTTCTACTGTTTTGTATAAAACCGGGCCTAAAGTTAAAATCAAGCCTATTGCAATCAAAAAAACTATCGCCAGAATATGAAATGATTCCACGCCTAAAACGTGCCCAAAAATCTTCGCACTCGATGCAATAATTCCCGGCCAGCCGAATCCGATAAAGGTTGAGAAAACAAACCATATCGGCAAAAATCTGGCCATTCTGGCAAAGCCGACGAATATGCTCTCGCCGCGGATAAGCGCGTACCGTTCAATTTCCATGTTTATGACGAATTGGAATGAAATACCGAGAATTGCCCCCCAAATAATGCCTAAACCGAAATTAGAAACAAGATAAGGCCAAAGGATTATTTCTCCGGATCCAAGCCCAAGACCCAAAATAATAAAACTTGGTCCTAATATTTTTAAAAATGAAGACGGCGGGTCAGGGAAAGGTGCTTTCTTGAAAGGTTTAAGAAAGGACATTATCTCTATTCTAGCAAAGTAAAGATTACAGAGTTTTTGTTACTTAAAAATTCTTAATTTGACAAGACCTAATTGAGAAAGCAAAAACAATGCCACAGTCCACAATGTAAGCATTCCATATTTTGCCGATCTTCTGAAATTAATCGATGATGCTTCTTTAAAATATTTACAGGGAATGGGAATGTCGGCAATATTAAACCCAAAAGAAAGTGCGGATATTAATATCTGCTGATCAAAAATGAAATCGTCAGAAAACCTATGGTAAGGAACGGTTTTTAAAACTTCACTTTTAAATGCCCTAAAACCCGTGTGGTATTCTGAAAGATTCAGGCCCATTGCTAAATTTTCTACAAGCGTTAAAAAGCGGTTCGAGAAATATTTATATAGAGGCATACCTCCTGTCAAAACTTGACTACGTGTCTGAATTCGAGAACCCAGCATAATATCGGCTCTTCCATTTATGATTGGCTCACACAAAACACCCACCAGTTTTGCATCATATTGATAATCAGGGTGAACCATAACAACTACATCAGGTTTCCTTTTTAAGGCCTGCTCGTAGCAAGTTTTTTGGTTTCCTCCGTAGCCTTTATTTTTATTGTGAACATACACCGTTATCCCAAGCGCTTTTGCCTTATCAAGGGTTCTATCGTGCGACGCATCGTCTACCAAAATTACTTCTTTGATTAAGTCTTTTGGCAGATCATTGTAAGTTTTTTTCACGGTTTTTTCTGCATTGTATGCCGGCATTACCACAATTATTTTGGGATTTGATTTAGGATCCCAAAGGATATTGTTATTTTTCATTGAATCTATTAAAAATCTCATTTTCCGAAACTTCCGATGGATTTTCGTTGACTCGAGAATCAAAAACAAGTCTCCATGATCTTGCTATCGCCCAGAGTAAACCGAGATGAAATGCAAAATCAAAAGAGAGTGCTGCCCGAATAATATGATAAGGTAACCACAAAATATGTTGAATTATTAAAAAATAGTTATCAATATTTTTCCAAACGAATAAAAATTGATTCCTGTAGGCAACAACTTTAATAAAAAATGGCGAACTTGACTTTTTGATTGCACCCTTTTCATGAAAGTGATCAACCTGTGCATCCGCCTCAAAAATACACTTGTAGCCTTTTCTCCACGCCCTGAAAGAAAGATCTATATCTTCCCAATAAAAGGGTGCAAAAATAGAATCAAACCCGCCTAATTCTAAAAATTTTCGTCTATCAAAAATTCCGGACCCTCCTGAGACCCAAAAGGTTTCTCCTTTCTTGACGGATATTGCAAAATGCTCGACAAAGCCCCGGTTAAATTTTGCTCCTCCCCTGCCCCTTTTTACGATTCTGTTTCTCTCATGACTCAAATCGCATAAGCCAACGGCAAAAACATCGGGGTCCTCAAAGTATGGAATTACGGAAATTACGGAGTTTTTTCTTGGCGCCACATCAGAATTAATCAATGCAACTAACTCTCCTTTTGATTCTTTAACACCCCTATTTGCCGTCTTCGCAAAGCCCAAATTTCGACCGTTTATAATAATTTTTATCTCAGGAAAATTTTTTGTAACGTATTTGACAGAGTCATCAGAAGAGAAATCATCGACAATAATAATTTCGCAATTTGGACAATTCTTTATTACTTTTGGCAGATTTTCGGCAAGCAAATTCTTACCGTTATAGTTAGGAATAATTACTGAAATCTTTTTCACCATATAGCAAACGTCATCAAAATCATAAATTCCAAAGCCCCCACTGAAACATAAACACCATTATAATTACGGGAGAATAATTTTTTCATATTCTTTTATAAACTTCTCCTGGCTGAATCTTTTGCTGTCCGCAACTGCCCTCTGTGATAACCTCAACATTTCGCCTTTAGTTTCGATCAAATTCTTTGTAATTTCGTAGAGCTGAGTTTTTGTTGACCAAAGCCTGCCGTTTTTTTTGTCTTCTACAATTTCTTTCTGGCCTCCTTTTTCAATCACCACGGGTACAGCTCCTGCAGCCTGTGCCTCTACCGTTGAAATTCCAAAATGCTCCATTTTCTGGGGATTTCTTATTTCGTCTTCACCAAAACCTGTTGCGTGCCAATATATTGAAGCCCGACCATAGAGGGCCCTGAGCTCATCGTAAGAAATATTCTCCAATATCCTAATTGCATAACCTTTAACACTTCTTTTCAAATTTTTAATATATTTGTAATCCTCCTTTTTAGATTGCCCAGCTAAAACCAGTTTCCAAGCTGGAAC
>Ga0209751_10002421_pt1 | contig 18641 bp, 14 predicted proteins | sample RifCSP13_1_FD_184019 | JGI IMG/M metagenome (GOLD analysis project Ga0209751, IMG submission 184019) | Soil microbial communities from Rifle, Colorado - Rifle CSP2_sed 13_1 (SPAdes) (version 2) | ecosystem: Environmental > Terrestrial > Deep subsurface > Rock core/Sediment | place: Rifle... | reverse complement strand
GGGCTCGCACGCCGGGGTGACGTAACTGGCAGCCGTCCGGGACTCAAAATCCCGGGGGCGAAAGCCCGTGTGGGTTCGACTCCCACCCCCGGCACCACACTCTCCCTCCCGGCACCACCGCCCAGTGGTTTCCGCCGAGCGACGGCCTATGCTCTGATCTACTGGCGCGCGGGGCGATCAGAAGCGCTTAGACACTCGCCGCGAACACCCGCCACTCGCCGGGTACACCCTTGAGGACGTGGTTTCCGCGTTCCTCGAAGGCGATCCCCGACCCCGCGACGAGATCCTTCACGGTGCTCGAAACGAGGACTTCACCCGGCCCGGCGAGCGCCGCCACCCGCGCGCCGATGTGCACGGCGATGCCGCCGACGCTGGCCCCCATGACCTCGACCTCGCCGGTGTGCACACCTGCACGGATCTGCAGGCCTAAGTCGCGGACGGCGGCCGTGGCCGCCGCCGCGCAACGGACGGCCCGAGCCGGTCCATCGAAGACGGCAAGGAATCCATCCCCGGCCGTGTCTACTTCTCGCCCCCGGTAGCGCTCCAACTCGCGACGGACGGCGGCGTGGTGGGCTTCCAGGAGTTCCCTCCATCGCCTGTCGCCGAGCGCGGCGGCCCGCTCCGTGGACGCCACGATGTCGGTGAACAGCACCGTGGCCAGCATCCGGTCGGGCTCGGGACCACGGCGGACGCCGGTGAGGAATTCCTCGATCTCGTCCAGGATGGCGTCTTGATCTCCGACCCACGGAATGTGATCGTTGCCAGGGAGTTCCACAAACCTCGCATTCGGGAGGCGCCCCGCCATCCAGCGGGCGCCGCCGACGTCGATGTCGAGGTCGCCTGTGCGATGGATGACGAGGGTCGGGACACGGATGGAGGGGAGGATCTGGCGGATGTCCACCTGCGTGTTCATCTTCGCCAGCGCAAGGGCCGCCCCCGGACTGGACGACAGACGGAAGTAGCGCGCCCACCATTCGCGGGCCCGTGGATCCGCCATGGCCGTCGGGGCGATCGTCGCCAGATCGACCTCGCCGCGCCCCCACTTCTGCTCGATCTCGTCGTAGAATTGCTGGCGCTGCTCCGGCGTCGGCGCCCAGGGATACTCCGGATCCCAGATCCGCTTCGCATACGACCCGTAGATGACGAGGGCGTTGGTGCGCTCCGGGTACGTGGCGGCGAAGAGGGCGGTCATCGGGCCTCCTTCCGACACGCCGAAGAGGATGGCCCGCTCCGACCCCGCGGCATCCATCACGGCCCGCACGTCATCCATCCGTTGCTCCAGGGTGGGCAGGGCACTCATCGGCACCCGGTCCGACATGCCTGTCCCGCGCTTGTCGAAGAGGATGAGGCGGGAGAAGGACGCCAGGCGTTCCATGAAGCGCGCCACGCTGGGTTCGTCCCAAAAGAGCTCTAGATGGGACACCCATCCCATGACGAAGACCAGGTCGCGTGGACCGTCGCCGACCACCTGGTAGGCGATGCTGACATCGCCGCTTTTCGCATAGCGCGTGACGGGGCGCATGGGCCTATGGCCGTACCGCGAAGACCCGCCACTCGCCGGGCACGCCCTTGAGTACGTGCGTCCCCCGATCGTCGAATCCGATCCCCGATCCGACGACCAGGTCCTTCACTGTGCTGGACACGAGGATCTCGCCGGGCTCGCCCAGGGCGGCAATCCGGGCGCCGATGTGCACGGCGATCCCGCGGATCTTGTCGGCGGTCATCTCGACTTCTCCCGTGTGCAGTCCGGCGCGGATCTCCAGGCCGAGGGTGCGCACGCCCTCGACGGCCGCGGCGGCGCAGCGGATGCCACGGGCCGGCCCGTCGAAGACGGCCAGGACGCCGTCCCCGGCGGTGTCCACCTCACGGCCGCGATGGCGGACGAGCTCGCGGCTGATGACTCCATGGTGCCCCTCGAGCACCTCACGCCATCGATGATCGCCCAGCGCGGCGGCCCGCTCCGTCGAACCGACGATATCGGTGAAGAGCACGGTGGCCAGGACGCGGTCGGGCTCGACGATTGGGCGAACACCGGTGAGGAACTCGATGACCTGGTCGATGACCGCGTCGGCCGCCGCATCGTCGGTGAAGGTCATGTGGTCAGTGCCCGGCAGTTCCACGAATTTCGCGCCGGCGATGTGCGCCGCGAGGAAGCGGGAGCCTTCGAGGTGGCGCCCGTCCCCGCTTCGGTTCAGGACCAGCGTCGGGACGCGAATCGCCGGCAGGACGCCGCGGATGTCGATGTCCCGATTCATCCGATTGAGAGCGATGGCGGCGCCAGGGCTTCCGCCGAGCCGCCGGTAATTCGCAAACCACTGCTTGAAGGCATCGTCCGAGACGCGGCTCGGGGCGAGGGCCGCAAGGTTGGCTTCGAGGCCCGCCGCCGTGCCCCACACCTGCCCGAGGCGCTCGAGGAACGCATCCCACTCCTCGGGACGCGCGGCCCACGGGGTCTCTTCGGTCCGGGTGCCCGTGACGATCGACCCGTACAGGATCAGGGCGGATGTCCGCTCCGGATACGTGGCCGCAAACAACGCGGACATCGGACCGCCTTCCGAGATTCCCATCAACGCCGCACGCTCTACTCCCGCAGCGTCCATGACCGCCCGGATGTCGTCCATCCGTTCTTCCAACGTAGCGATGCCCGCCGTCCGATCCGACATCCCGGTCCCACGTTTGTCGAAGAGGACGACCCGGAACGAGGCGGCCAGACGCGACAGGTATCGAGCCGCGGAGGGGAGCTCCCACGTCGCCTCCAGGTGAGAGATCGCGCCGGGCGTGTGCACCAGGTCGATCGGGCCGTCGCCAACGACTTGATAGGCGATGTAGGTATCGCCGCTGCGCGCGTATTGGGTCTCCGGGCGCCGTAGGGTCGTCATCGTCTCATCCGTTTCACCGCGGCCGAGGTCGCATCGGAAGAAGGCAGGCACTACAATATACCAGATGACATCAGCCGGTTCCCCCGGACGGAAGATCGTCCTTATCGACGCGAACGGCCTGGTCTACCGGGCCTTCTTCGCCCTGCCGTACTTCACCACCACGGACGGCAGGCCGACGAACGCCGTCTACGGCTTCACGAGCATGCTGCTGAAGATCCTCGAGGAGGAGCGGCCGGACTTCGTCGCCGCGGCGTACGACAAGGCCGCGCCAACCTTCCGCCACGAGGCGTTCAAGGAGTACAAAGCGACCCGCCAGCGCATGCCGGACGACCTCCGGCCGCAGGTGGCCACCTCGAAGGACATCCTCGCGGCGCTGGCCGTCCCGATCTTCGAGGTCGCCGGGTTCGAAGCCGACGACATCCTCGGGACGATCGCGCGCCGCGCCGCCGGCGAAGGATTCGACGTGCTGATCGTCACAGGCGACCTGGACTGCCTCCAGCTGGTCAACGGCAGCATCAAGGTGATGATGACGAGCCGCGGGATCAGCGAGACGACAGTCTACGACAGCGCCAAGGTCCGTGCGCGGTTTGGATTCGACCCCGTGCGCCTGCCCGACTACAAGGGGCTGAAAGGGGACACGACCGACAACATCCCCGGCGTCCCCGGCGTGGGGGAGAAGACGGCGAGCCAGCTCATCCAGCAGTTCGGCGAAGTGGAGGATCTCCTCGAGCACCTCGACCAGGTTCCCCCGAAGCTGCAGCGGGCCATCCAGCAGCATGCCGAGCAGGTGCTGCAGAGCAAACACCTGGCCACGATCGTGACCGATGTTCCCCTGGAGTGGTCCTGGGAGGAGCTCCGGCGGCGGTCGCCGGATCGAGCCCCGGTGCGCGACCTGTTCGCCGCTCTCGAGTTCAAGAGCCTCATCGACCGGATCGGCGTCGTGCCCGAGGACCGGCCGGAAGGGATGTACACTGCGTCTGCCTCGCCGCAGGAACTCGCCCGATGGGCGCGCCCGGCAGACGCGGTGGGCCTGGTCCTTGCCCGCGCGGAAGGTCACCCTTTGACCGCGAAGCTGCAGGGCATCGCCCTCTCCGTCGCCCCGGGTGAGGCGCGCTTTCTCCCGGTCGACGATACGATCCCCGATGACCTTCGCCCCTTCGCGACATCAGATGTGGCGAAGACCAGTGCGGACGTGAAAGCCGACCTCCTGACCCTGCGACGCTTCGGCCTCCGACCGCGGCACCTTGACTTCGACGTGGTCATCGCCTCCTATCTGATGAACCCCGGGCGCCGTACGCACACCCTGGGCACCGCGGCGCGGGAGTTTCTGGGCTGGCGACTCCGCTCGGATGCGGAGGAGGCCGGCGCCGGCACCGCGCCGCCCGGCGCCGACGCCGTGCCGGGCGGGTTGGGTTTGGGGCATGATCCCGCGCTGGAAGCGTGCGAGGCGGCGGACGTCCTGGGGCGGCTTCGCGGGGTGATGACCGAGCGGATGGAGGAGCGGGAAGTCTACACGCTCTTCCGCGAGATCGAGATGCCCCTGGCCGAGGTGCTGGCGGAGATGGAGGCGGCGGGGGTGGCCGTGGACGTTCCCTACCTCCACGATCTCTCCGGGGAGATCGACCGCAGGCTCACCGACCTCACCGCCGACATCTACCGGCTGGCGGGCAGCGAGTTCAACATCGGGTCACCCAAACAGCTGGCCTTCGTGCTCTTCGAGAAGCTCCGGCTCCCCGCGCTGAAGCGCACGAAGACCGGGTACTCCACCGACGCCGAGGTCCTGGAACAGCTCGCGGCGCAGCATGAGATCGTGGCCAAGCTCCTCGCCCACCGCGAGCTCAGCAAGCTGAAGCAGACCTACGTCGACGTCCTCCCCGCGCTCCTCAGTCCGGCCACGGGCCGCGTCCATGCGACGTTCAACCAGACCGTGGCGGCGACAGGACGCATCATCACCACCGACCCGAATCTGCAGAACATCCCCATCCGCACGGAGGAGGGACGGAAAATCCGCCGCGCCATCGTGGCCGGCCCCGGACACCTGCTCCTCGCCGCCGACTACTCGCAGATCGATCTGCGCGTGCTCGCCCACATCACCGACGATCCGGGGCTGCTCGAGGCGTTCAGGCATGACGACGACATCCACACGGTCACGGCCGCCGAGGTCTTCGGGGTGCCGCGGGGCGCCGTGACGCCCGACCTGCGGAGGCGCGCGAAGACGATCGTCTTCGGCGTGGCCTACGGGATGAGCGAATTCGGCCTGGCCGCGCAGCTCGGCATCGGCAAGGCGGAGGCGAAGACCTATATCGAGCAGTACTACGCCAAATACCCGAACGTCCGGCAGTACATGCTGGACATCGTCGCGCAGTGCCGCCGGGACGGGTACGTCACGACGATCATGAACCGGCGCCGCTACATCCCGGAGGTGCTCACGCGGAACCGCCCCATCCGGGAGGCGGCCGAGCGCACCGCGATCAACACCCCCATCCAGGGCAGCACGGCCGACATCATCAAGACGGCGATGGTCACCCTGGGCCGGGAGGTTCTCCCCCGCCACCCCGAGGTGCTCATGACATTGCATGTGCACGACGAGCTCCTCTTCGAGGGCCCTGAACCCGCGGCACGGGGCATCGCCGCGGAGGTCAGGCGGGTGATGGAGGAAGCGTTTCCCCTGAAGGTCCCGCTGCGGGTGGACCTGCGCCTCGGGCAGAACTGGCGGGACATGGAGCCGCTGTGAGAGTGATCGGTCTCACCGGCGGCATCGCCTCGGGGGTGACGCTCGTCGCCGGGATGTTCAGAGACCTGGGCGCGGCGGTCATCGAGGCGGATCAGGCATCGCGGGAGGTTGTCCAGCCCGGAACGGAGACCTATCGGGCGATCGTGGCCGCCTTCGGCCCGGAGATCGTCGCCCCCGACGGGACGCTGGATCGCCGCCGCCTCGCCCGGATCATCTTCCAGGACCCCGCCGCGCGCGTCCGGCTCAATGCCCTCACCCATCCCGCGATCCGCCGCCGCATCTGGGAACGCATCGAGCAGATCCGCCGCGAGGATCCGGACGCGATCGTCGTCGTGGACATCCCGCTGCTCCTGGACACCTCGGCTCCCGAGACATTCGACCTCGACGGGGTTATCGTGGTCCGCGCTACCCCGGAGCTGCAGATCAGCCGGATGGTGGCTCGGGATGGCCTCAGTCGGGAGGAGGCCCAGCGCCGCATGAACGCGCAGCGGCCGGTGGCCCTCAAGGCGGCCGACGCGGATTGGGTGATCGACAACACGGGCAGCATTGAGGACACCCGCCGCCAGGTCCACCTCCTCTGGGCCGGTCTGCCTGAGACGGCCCCGCGCTGAGCCCGCCGCACCGAACACCCTCCCGCGCGCCCTGAGGGGGACCAGTGGACCTCGTTTTTCGCCCGATGGTATACTACCTTTATGGAGTTCTGCCGGAGGGCGTCCCGCGGTGCCCCAGAGATTTGAGCTCGTCACAGAGATGCACCCCCGCGGCGATCAGCCGCAGGCGATCGAGCAGCTCGTCGCGGGCGTGCGGCGGGCGGATCGGGCCCAGACGCTCCTCGGCGTCACGGGCAGCGGCAAGACCCTCACCATGGCGCATGTCATCCAGCAGATCCAGCGTCCCACCCTGGTGCTCGCCCACAACAAGACGTTGGCCGCTCAGCTTTACAGCGAGTTCCGCGACTTCTTCCCGAAGAGCGCCGTCCGCTACTTCGTCTCGTACTACGACTACTATCAGCCCGAGGCGTACGTCCCGCAGACCGACCTCTACATTGCCAAGGACGCCTCGATTAACGACGAGATCGACCGCCTGCGCCACGCCTCCACCAAAGCGCTGATGGAGCGTCCCGACGTCATCGTCGTCGCCTCCGTCTCCTGCATCTATGGCCTGGGGCGGCCCGAGGACTACAAGGAAGTCATGGTGCTCGTGCGCAAGGGCGAGCGCCGCTCCCGGGAGCAGATCCTGCGCGGCCTCGTCGACATCCAGTACGAGCGCAACGACATCGATTTCGCGCGGGGCCGCTTCCGTGCGCGCGGCGACGTCATCGAAGTCCACCCCGCCTACGAGGACCGGGCCGTCCGGATCGAGCTCTTCGGGGATGAAGTGGACCGCATCATGGAGCTGAACCCGTTGACCGGCGAGGTTATCGAGGAGAAGTCCGCGGTCGCGATCTGGCCGGCCAAGCACTGGGTGACGACCGACGAACGTGTCGAGCGGGCCCTCCAGACGATCGAGCAGGAGTTGCGCGAGCGCGCGGAGTGGTTCAAGACGCAGGGCAAGCTCCTCGAGGCGCAGCGGCTTGAGTTCCGCACGAAGTACGACATGGAGATGCTCCGCGAGGTGGGGTACTGTCCCGGCATCGAGAACTACTCGCGCCACCTCGACGGGCGGCGACCCGGAGAGCGCCCGGGCTGCCTGCTCGACTACTTCCCGAAGGACTTCCTGATGTTCATCGACGAGAGCCACGTCACCGTGCCGCAGGTGCACGGGATGCTGGAGGGCGACCGCTCCCGGAAAGCCAACCTCGTTGACTTCGGCTTCCGCCTGCCGAGCGCGTTCGACAACCGGCCGCTCGCCTGGGAGGAGTTCGACCGCCTCATCAACCAGGTCGTCTTCGTCTCGGCCACCCCCGCGGAATACGAGCGGCGGGTCAGCGCGCAAGTGGTGGAACAGATCGTCCGTCCCACCGGCCTGGTCGATCCCCAGGTGGAAGTGCGCACGGCCCGGGGGCAGATCGACGACCTCATCGCCGAGATCCGAGCGCAGGTCGAGAAGGGGGAACGCACCCTCGTCACGACGCTGACCAAGCGGATGGCGGAAGACCTCACGGCGTACCTGCAGGAGATGGGGCTGAAGGTGCACTACCTGCACGCCGAGGTGCAGACGCTGGATCGCGTGCAGATCCTCAAGGACCTGCGCCTGGGCACCTACGACGTCCTGGTCGGCATCAACCTGCTCCGGGAGGGGCTGGACCTGCCGGAGGTGTCGCTGGTCGCCATCCTCGACGCCGACCGTGAGGGGTACCTCCGCTCCGAGACATCGCTCATCCAGACGATGGGCCGGGCGTCGCGCCACCTCGGGGGCCGGGTCATCCTCTACGCAGACGAGGTCACGGAGTCGATGACGCGAGCCATCGCGGAGACGACCCGCCGGCGGGAGATCCAGGTGCAGTACAACGAGACCCACGGCATCACGCCGGAGTCGATCGTCAAGCCGATCCGGGATCTCATCGACCTGGCGCAGGTGGCGGAGGAGCTGGAGACCTACCGCCCCACCGAGCAGACGCTCACCGCAAGCGAGCTCATCCATCTCGCCGAGACGCAGCGGGCCAAGGTGCCCTGGGATGTTGCCCGGCTGCTCATGCTCTCGCCCCAGGAGTTGGAGAAGACCATCGAGTCGTTGGAGCGCGAGATGCGCCGCGCCTCGGCCAATCTCGAGTTCGAGAAGGCCGCCGTGCTGCGCGACCAGGTGACCGAGCTGCGCAAGGGGCTGGGTGAGCCGTTCTTTGCGGGCGCGGGTCGCGGCCGGGGGCAGGGGAGCTCCGGCCGGGGCCGCGGGCGGCGGGGCGGCGGACGCTGGGGGCGGCGCTGATGCCGCAGGACAAGATCGTCGTTCGCGGCGCCCGGGAACACAACCTGAAGAACGTCACCGTGGAGATCCCCCGCGACCGGTTCGTCGTCCTTACCGGGATCTCGGGGTCGGGGAAGTCGTCGCTGGCCTTCGACACCATCTACGCGGAGGGCCAGCGAAAGTACGTCGAGTCGCTGTCCGCCTACGCCCGGCAGTTCCTCGGACTGATGGAGAAACCGGACGTGGACCACATCGACGGGTTGTCCCCGGCGGTGTCCATCGACCAGAAGGGTGCGCCCCGCAACCCGCGGTCCACGGTCGGCACCGTCACCGAAGTCTACGACTACCTGCGGCTGCTCTATGCCCGGGCCGGGCAGCCGCACTGCCCGGTGTGCGGCCGGCCGATCAGCCGGCAGAGCCGCGAGCAGATCGTGGACCGTATCCTGGCCCTGCCCAGCGCGACACGCATCCACGTACTGGGGCCCGTGGTGCGCGGCCGCAAGGGCGAGTACCGCCAGCTCTTCGAGGACCTGCGCCGCCAGGGATTCGCCCGCATCCGCGTGGACGGTATGGTGTACGAGCTGGGTGAGGAGATCCCCCTCGACAAGAACAAGAAGCACAATATCGAGGTCGTCGTGGACCGGATCGTCGTCCGCGAGGACGTGAAAACGCGTCTCGCTGATTCGATCGAGACCGCACTCAAGCTTGGGCAAGGCATGGTGTACGTGGACGTCGTCGGCGACGAAGCGGACCCGGGAACGCGGGAACACGGGAACGCGAAACGGCGGCGGGCCAACGTCGATCCGAACGAAGGATTGCTCGTCTTCAGCCAGCTCTTCGCCTGCCCGGACCACGGCTCCGTGCTGCCGGAGATCGAGCCGCGGGTGTTCTCCTTCAACAGTCCCTACGGAGCCTGTCCGACCTGCAGCGGCCTGGGCTTCAAGCAGGAGTTCGATCCGGAGCTGGTCCTGGACTGGGAGAAGTCCCTGAGCGACGGCGCGGTTGTGCCCTGGGCCAGCTCGACGAGCGACTACTACTACGAGCTGCTGCAGTCCCTCGCCGAGGCGTACCGCATCGACATGAAGACGGCGCTGCGGAAGCTGCCCAAGTCCTTCATCGACGTCCTGTTGAAAGGATCCACGCAGTCCTTCCGGGTGCGCTACCACAACAAGTGGGGCGCCCTGCGCGTGTACGAGACGAAGTTCGAGGGCGTGCTCAACCAGCTCGAGCGCCGGTACAAGGAGACGGACTCCGAGTACATGCGCGAGGAGTACGAGCAGTACATGACCACGCTGCCCTGTCCGACCTGCCGGGGGGCGCGCCTCCGGCCCGAATCGCTGAGCGTGCGCGTCGGCGGGAAGAACATCGCCGAGCTCACGGCGCTCACCGTGCGCCAAACCCTGGACTTCTTCAACTTACTCACCCTCACCGAACGCGAACGGCTCATCGCCCATCAGATCCTCAAGGAGATCAAGTCCCGTCTGGGGTTCCTGGTGAACGTCGGCCTGGACTACCTGACGCTCGACCGCACGGCGAACACGCTGTCCGGCGGCGAGGCGCAGCGCATCCGGCTGGCCACGCAGATCGGCTCGGGCCTCATGGGCGTGCTCTACGTGCTGGACGAGCCGAGCATCGGGCTCCACCAGCGGGACAACCGGCGGCTGATCGACACGCTCATGCACCTGCGCGACCTGGGGAACACCATCCTGGTCGTCGAGCACGACGAGGAGACGATCCGGTCCGCGGACTGGGTCATCGACATCGGCCCCGGCGCGGGCGCGCGGGGCGGGCACGTCGTCGTCTCCGGCACCCCGGAGGCCGTCGCCGCCTCGCCCGACTCGCTCACCGGGCAGTATCTCTCCCGGCGGCGGGTCATCCCCATCCCGCCTCGGCGGCGCACGCACAACGGACAGGTCCTGGTCGTGCGCGGCGCGCGCGAGCACAACCTGAAGAACATCGACGTGCGCTTTCCGCTCGGCGTCTTCGTCGCGGTGACCGGGGTCTCCGGTTCGGGCAAATCCACGCTGGTGGACGAGATCCTCTATCGGGCGCTGGCCTCACGGCTGCACGGCACGCGCGTCCGGGCCGGGGCGCATAGCCGCTTGGACGGGCTGGAGCAGCTCGACAAGGTCATCAACATCGACCAGTCGCCGATCGGGCGCACACCGCGCAGCAACCCGGCCACCTACACGAAGACGTTCGATCTCATCCGCGACCTCTTCGCGCAGACGCCCGACGCGCGGATGCGCGGGTTCGGCCCGGGCCGGTTCTCGTTCAACGTCCGGGGCGGCCGCTGCGAGGCCTGCGAGGGCGACGGCATCGTGCGCATCGAGATGCACTTCCTCCCGGACGTCTACGTCCCGTGCGAGGTGTGCAAGGGGAAGCGCTACAACCGGGAGACGCTCGAGGTCCACTACAAAGGGAAGAGCATCGCCGACGTGCTGGAGATGACGGTGACGGAGGCCCTGGCCTACTTCGAGAACGTGCCGCGGATCCGCAGGAAGCTGCAGACCCTGCACGACGTGGGCCTGGGCTACGTGCATCTGGGCCAGCCGGCGACCACGCTGTCCGGCGGCGAGGCGCAGCGCGTGAAGCTCGCCACGGAGCTCTCCCGACGCGACACCGGGAAGACCGTCTACATCCTCGACGAGCCCACCGTCGGACTGCACTTCGCCGACGTGGAGCGTCTGCTCCAGGTCCTCCACCGCCTCGTCGACGCCGGGAACACCGTCATCGTCATCGAGCACAACCTCGACGTCATCAAGACCGCGGACTGGATCATTGATCTCGGCCCCGAGGGGGGCGAACTCGGCGGGCAGGTGATCGCCGAAGGGCCGCCCGAGGCGATCGCCGCGCAGCGCCACTCCTACACCGGGCAGTTCCTCAAACGCAGCCTCGCGGGCTCCCCCGAGCTCGTCCTCGCCGGGAACGGCAGGCGGCGGAACGGACGCGGAAACGGCCGAAGACGGTAAGCCGGGAGGCCGATCCCATGAAGGTCGATCGCTTCGAGATGGAGCGCTTCCAGTCCACGTGGGAGACGACCGTCGAGGTCAACCTGTCCGAGAGCGGCATCCACCCGCTGACGCTCGCCGGGCTGGCCGACCGCACCTGGATCCAGGAGATCCTCGCCCACCAGCCGCTCGGCTACGGTCACACCAACGGCAGCCCGGAGCTGCGCCTGGAGATCGCCGGCCTGTACAGCGGGGCCGGGCCCGAGCACGTCCTCGTCACCACGGGCACGGCGGAGGCGAACTTCCTCGTGGCCTGGGCGCTGCTGGAGCCGGGCGATGAGGTCGTCGTCATGCTCCCGAACTACATGCAGCTGCCGCTGCTGGCCCGGGCCTGGACCGGGACGGTGTACGAGTGGTGGCTCCGCCCGGATCCCGACGGCGCGCAGCTGCATCCGTCGGGCCGGTGGGTCGCCGATCCGCAGGAGCTTGATCGCCTGGTGACCCCACGGACGAAGGCGATCTTCGTCTGCAACCCCAACAATCCGACGGGCGCGGTGCTGCCGGTCGAGACGATGAACGCGATCTGCGCCGCCGCGGCCCGGGTCCGGGCGTGGGTGGTGGCCGACGAAGTATACCGGGGGGCGGAGCGCGACGGGGGGCTGACCCCGTCGTTCTGGGGACGGTATCCGCAGGTCATCGTCACGGCGGGTCTGTCGAAGGCGTACGGGCTGCCGGGGCTGCGCATCGGGTGGATCCTCGCCCCGCACGCCATGATCGACACGCTGTGCGCGCATCATGACTACACCAGCATCGGACCGAACCTGCTCGGGGACCACCTGGCCCGCCTCGCGCTCACGCCGCGGACGCGGCAGCGCCTCCTGGCCCGCACCCGCACCATCCTTACGGAGAACCTGTCCGCGCTGACCCGCTGGGTGGAGCCGCTCGAAGGGCGGGTGTCCTGGACGCCGCCGCAGGCCGGGGCGATCGCCTACCTGCGCTATCACGCCCCGGTGAACTCCAGCGAGCTGGCCACCCGCCTGCGGAAGGAGCACAGCGTGCTCGTCGTTCCGGGGGACCACTTCAAGATGGACGGCCACCTGCGCATCGGGATCGGGATGGAGGGCAAGGCCCTGGAGACCGGCCTGACACACCTCGCCGCGCTGCTGCGCACTCTCTAGGGACATGGCCGTCCCCAATCTGGACGACAAGCTGAAGCTCGTCCCGGCCCGGCCTGGGGTGTACCTGATGAAGGACGCCGCCGGGCGGGTGATCTATGTCGGCAAGGCCGCCGCGCTGCGCGGCCGCGTCCGCCAGTACTTCCAGGAAAGCGGCCACCTGGAGAGCCCGCGCATCCGCCATCTCATGAGCCGGATCGCGGACTTCGAGGTCATCGCCTGCGAGAACGAGGTCGAGGCGCTGATCCTCGAGACCAACCTGATCAAGCGCCACCGTCCCCCGTACAACGTGCGGATGGCCGACGACAAGGCCTTTCCCTACGTGAAGATCACGAGCGAGCCGTTCCCGAAGATCCTCATGACGCGCCGCGTCGCGCGGGACGGCGGCCGGTACTTCGGGCCGTACCCCTATCACGAGCCCAAGCTCGTCCGCCGCACGATCCGGACGATCCGCAAGCTCTTCAAGCTGCGGTCCTGCAACATCGAGATCACCCGGGATCTCCCCCGTCCCTGCCTGGACTACTACATCGGGCAGTGCACCGCCCCGTGCGTGGCCTGGGGCGCCGCGGCGGACGCGTACGCGGAGCAGGTGCGCCAGGCGGCGATGTTCCTGGAGGGCCGCGCCGAGCCCCTCCTGGATGAGCTGCGCCGGGAGATGGAGGAGGCGGCGGCGGCGATGGAGTTCGAGCGCGCCGCGCAGCTCCGTGACCAGATCCAGGCCATGGACGCGGTCTATGAGAAGCAGCGCATCGCCACGGTGGGGCTGGAGGACCGTGACGTGGCCGCCGTGGCCCAGGCCGGCAACCTCGCCTGCGTGCAGATGTTCTACGTCCGCAAGGGCCGTCTCCAGGGGCAGGAGCACTTCATCCTGGAGGGTGCCCCGGGCGCGACGACCGCGGAGATCCTCGGCGAGTTCATCACGCAATACTACCAGGATGCGCCGGCCCTGCCGCCCGAGGTGCTGCTCTCCGAGTCCGTGGAGGATGCCACCCTCATCGCCACGTGGCTCGGCGAGCGCCGCCGCGGCAGGGTGGAGGTCCACGTGCCGCAGCGCGGCGACAAGAAGCACCTGGTGGAGATGGCCGCCGAGAACGCGGCGCTGTTCCTGCAGCACGAGCGCGCGCGCCGGGCCGGGCTGGAAGGCGCGGCGGTGAAGGAGCTCCAGGAGATCCTCGGCCTGGAGACACCGCCCTTCCGCATCGAGGCCTACGACATCAGCAACTTCCAGGCCGGCGAGTCGGTCGGATCGATGGTCGTCTTCGAGGGCGGGCGCCCCCTGAAGCGCGATTACCGCCGCTTCAAAATGAAGTGGACCGAGGGCCCGAACGACTACGCCATGCTCCAGGAGATGCTGAAGCGCCGCTTCGCGCTGGGGCGGGAGGAGCAGGAGCGCCTGGACCGCGACGAGGCGGTGCGCCTGAAGTGGTCCGTGCTCCCCGACCTCATCCTCATCGACGGAGGCCGCGGGCAGCTCAACGCCGCGCTGCAGGTGCTGTTCGAGTACAACCACATGATCCCCGCGGTGGGCCTGGCCAAGCAGGAGGAGCTCGTCGTCACCGTCGCCCACCCCGAGCCCCTTGCCCTGCCGCGTGACTCGCACTCCCTGCAGCTGCTCCAGCGGATCCGCGACGAGGCCCACCGCTTCGCCAACGCCTACCACCGGAAGCTGCGGGAACGGCGGATCGTCTTCTCCGTGCTCGACGAGATCAAGGGGATCGGCGAGAAACGGAAGCGCGACCTCATCCGCCGTTTCGGGTCGGTCCGGGCGGTCCGCCAGGCCGCCGCGGAGGAGATCGCCGAGGTGGTCGGCCCCCGGATGGCGCAGATAGTCGTCGAGTACCTGCGGGAGCACGCGGACGTCCGGTACAAGGACGAGGTAGTCCGCTAGCCCGGGCCAGCCCTCGGCACTTTGGGCGGCGTGCGGCCGCCGCCGTCCCCTCCCGCATTCCCGGCCCCTTGACACCCCCGCCGGCGGAGCCGATAATAGCCATGAAAATAGCTATTCTCGGCACGACACGGGAGGGTGTCATGCGCGTCGTCAACACAGTGGAGCTCAAGAACCGCACCAACGAGCTGCTGCGCGATGTGCTGGCCGGAGAGCCGGTGATCGTGACCCTGCACGGCAAGCCGGCGGCGGCGATCACGAAACTCACGGAGGCCGGGCTCACGGAGTTCGTGCTGGCCCAGACGGGGGGCGGAACCCCCCGGCCCGTCCCGGGATCCCCGGCGCTACACTTTACCTCCCTGGCCACGCCGCTGGGTGAGGCCTACGTTGCCTACAGCGAGCGGGGGGTGTCGTACCTCGACCTCGCCCCGGGCGACGCCGCCTTCGTGCGCGCGGCCCGCGAGCGGCTGGGGGTTGTCCCCGCGCGCGACCCGCACCCCCCGGAGGACCTCCTCCGCGGGCTGCGCGGCTTCTTCACGGACCTCGCCTGGTATCCCGGTCCGGTGGATCTCTCTCGACTCGGATCGTTCCAGCGCCGTGTCCTCGAGCAGTTGCGCCGTATTCCCCGCGGCCAGGTGCGGACGTATCGTGATATCGCCCGGGAGATCGGGCACCCCGGGGCGACCCGCGCTGTTGGCACGGCCTGTGCGCGGAATCCCGTGCCCCTGGTCATCCCCTGTCACCGCGTCGTGCGGAGCGACGGCGGCCTCGGTGGGTATTCGCTGCGGGGTGGGGTGACGCTGAAGCGGCGTCTCCTCGCTCAGGAGGGCGTGGACCTAACGCGGCTGAACCCGTCGTGACTGGGCCAGTAATGCAAACTGGTGTACGTACTTCATTCCTGAATTGAAGATTCTCTCGACAGAATAGAAAACCATTATTGCAATCCTCTCCGCTACAATTGTGTATTAGAAAGGCTGAGGTAAATACCATGAACAATTACTTCGTCGTCGAGCGTTTGGGTCACGAGCATCTGAGGGATGCCAGGCGTGAGGCCGACCGCGCCAAGTTGGCACGGCTCACCGAGAGCGGTCGGGAGCGGGACTCGTTCTGAAGCAAAGTCTCGAACTGGAGCAAGGTCACGGGAAAGGGGATGCCCGATGCCGCAGGCGCCCGGGAAGTGCCCAGTCTGTAGCTCCGACCTCGAGGTCGTCCGGCTGCAGTGCACGTCCTGCGGGACCGCCGTGGAGGGACACTTCGAGCAGTCGAAGTTCAACCGTCTCGATCCGGAGCAGCTGGCCTTCCTCGAGCTGTTCCTCAAGGCGCGGGGCAACATCAAAGAGGTGGAGCGCGAGCTCGGCCTCTCGTACCCCACGGTGCGGGGCAGGCTGGACACGCTCCTGGCCACCCTGGGCTATGCCGTGGAACCCGACCGCAAGGCCGAGGCGACGAAGAAGCGGCGGGAGATCCTCGACGCGCTCGATGCGGGGATGCTGACCGCCGAAGACGCGCTGCGCATGCTGCGGGAACGGAAGTGATGGGGGCGATCATGGACGAAGAGCGCGAGATGGTCCTGCGGATGTTGAAGGAAGGCAAGATCACCGTCGAGGAGGCCGACGCCCTCCTCCAGGAATTGGTCGAGCCGCGGCCGGAGGATGGCGGCGGCACCTCCGCGCCGCCCCCCTCAAGCTCCACCGGCATCCCCGACGTCCGGGAGGAGCTCCGTTCCGTGTTTCAGGATCTCATGGAGTCCATCCCCAACGACGTTGCGCGGGAGATCACACATGCCAGAGAGGCGTTCCGACCCGGATTCTTTCAGGTGATGCGCGGTCTCCGCGGCCTTGCCGAAGGGCGGGCCGAGACCACCGCCGAGGAAGCGATGTCCGCCGGCGAGCAGGTGGTCGTCAGCAACGCGTGGGGGGACGTGGTTCTCGCCCCCGCCGCCGGTGAGCACCTGCGCCTGCGGGCCGTCAAGCGTGTGTGGGCGGGAACGGTCGAGGAGGCGCAGCGCGAGGCCGAGGCCCTGCCCGTGGAGGTGCGGCGTCAGGCGGCGTCCGTGGAGATCGATGTGATGCGGCCGCTGCGGCCTCACCAGCGCAGCCGCGTGGACATGCACCTGGCCGTGCCGGCCGGGGTGCACGTGCGCCTTGATGGTGCCAAGGGGGATGTCGAGGCCGACGGCCTGCGGGGGAAGCTTGAGATGCGGATCGCCCGCGGCGACGTGAGGATCCGGAGCCACGAGGGCGCCGTGGCGCTGGATGTCGTCAGCGGAGACATCCAGTTGGGCGTCATCCAGGGCGATGTCCGCCTCGACGTGCGGTCCGGTGACATCGTGGCGCGGGAGGTGCGCGGCGCGGTGCGCGGACGGATCATCCACGGCGACATCTCCATTCAGGAAGCGGGGGACCTCTCGCTGGACGTGGTCCACGGAGACGTCTCCGCATCACGCCTCACCGGGAGCGTGGATGTCGAAGCGAAGAGCGGCGACATTGCCGTGGCCAAGGCGCAGGCCCGGGAGGTGCGGGTGCGCACACTCTCGGGAGACGTCGAGATCTCCCTCGATGAACTGGGCGAGGGTCCGCTTACGGTGGAGACGATCAGCGGCGACATCGAGGTCGGGCTGCCGGCCTCGGCGCGGGCCACCTTCGAGGCCTCGACGCGCTCCGGATCGGTCCACTCCGCCCTCACCCTCCAGCAGACCACCGGTGCCCGGAGGAGCCTGCGCGGTGTCTTGATCGCCCCGGACGCGGCCATCCGCCTCTCCGCGACGAGCGGCGACATCGAGATTGAAGAGCGACGAGCATGAGCGAGCGCCTGCGGATCCTGGAGATGGTCCGGGAGGGGAAGATCACTCCCGAGGACGGCGTTCGTCTCCTCGATGAACTCGAAGATAGGCCATCCGGTGATCTCTCCAGGACGGTGCGGGTGCACGTGTGGTCCCCGGGCGGGAGACGGATCCAGGTCGCCCTGCCCGCGCGGCTGGCCACGACCATCGCGGGGATGATCCCGGCGAAGACGCGGGATCGTCTCATGGAGAAAGGGATCAACATTGACGACCTGCTCAAAGCGGCGCAGCAGGGGACGACCCGCGGGCCGATCGTCAACCTGCGGGAGCCCGGCGGGACCGTCGTGGAGGTGATCGTCGAGTGAGCGCTCCGCTCCCTGCGCAGGCTGTCGAGCTGGTGGGCCTGACGAAGCGCTTCGCCGGCCGCGGCCTGGAGAGCAACGGCCGCCGCGCAGTCCGCCAGGAGATCATGGCCGTGGACGGGATCGACCTGGAGATCCCTCGGGGCGAGATCTTCGGCCTCCTCGGCCCCAACGGTGCGGGGAAGACGACGACGATCCGGATGATCTGCACCCTACTCGTGCCCTCCGGCGGCACGGCGCGGGTCTGGGGATTCGACGTCGCGTCGCAGGCCACCGAGGTGCGCCGGTCCCTCGGCGTTCTGCTCACCGGGGAGCGCTCGGTGTACTGGAAGCTGACGGGGCGCGAGAACCTCGAGTACTTCGCCTCGCTGTATCAGGTCCGGCGTGACGTGGCCCAGGGGCGCATCGCCGACCTGCTCGACCGCGTGGAACTCACCGCGCGAGCCGACGACCTCGTGGAGCGGTACAGCACGGGCATGCGCCAGCGCCTGGCCTTGATCAAGGCGATGGTGCACGACCCCCCGATCCTCCTCCTGGACGAGCCGACCACCGGGTTGGACCCCCAGGCCGCGCGAAACATCCGTGAGCTGATCCGCCACCTGCATGCCGTGGAGGGGAAGACGGTGATCCTCACCACGCATTACATGGAGGAGGCGGACCAGCTCTGCGATCGCATCGGCATCATCGATCACGGCCGCATCATCGCTCTCGATTCTCCTCAGGTCATCAAGCGGACCCTGGGGCAGGGGCCGGTGCTCCGCGTCGAGATCGAGGGTGGGACCGAGGGCCTCGAGGGGGCGCTGCGCGCCGTAGGCGGGGTGAGCGCGGTGTCCGTCGGCGGTCCGGGCGGGGACGGTGGCCGGGAGCTGGTTCTGCACCTGACCGACGCGCGCGAGGCGCTGCCCCGGGCGGTGGAGGCCATCAATCGCGGCGGTGGGCACGTGCGCCACCTGCAGCTCGTGGAGACCTCGCTCGAGGACGTGTTCATCCACCTGACCGGCCGGCGGCTCCGCGATTGATGCCGTCGCC
>Ga0209751_10002420_pt1 | contig 18649 bp, 12 predicted proteins | sample RifCSP13_1_FD_184019 | JGI IMG/M metagenome (GOLD analysis project Ga0209751, IMG submission 184019) | Soil microbial communities from Rifle, Colorado - Rifle CSP2_sed 13_1 (SPAdes) (version 2) | ecosystem: Environmental > Terrestrial > Deep subsurface > Rock core/Sediment | place: Rifle... | reverse complement strand
GACCGCTACTCGGCTGACGCCTTGCGTTATTGGGCGGCAAGCACGGGCGCGGGGAAAGATTCCATCATCAGCGAAGAGAAGGTCCAGAGTGGGGTAAAGTTTGCCACCAAACTGTGGAACATCGCCCGTTTTACCGCTGGTTTTACCCAGGGATACAAACTCCCCGAATCGCAAGAAAGCAAAGGCATGGTGAAAAATGCCCTTACGCCCGCAGATCGTTGGATTCTCTCACGACTCCAGGGCTTGATTCAGCGAGTTACTCACCTGCTCGAACAGTATGATTACGCTTCGGCGAAGAGTGAGATTGAGACCTTCCTGTGGAGTGAGCTGGCGGATAATTATCTCGAGATGTGCAAACAGCGCCTTTATCACCAGTCTCTGCCCTCTCGCCAGGCCGCCATTTACAGCCTGCACACTGCGCTGCACACGATCATCCTGCTGCTGGCGCCCTACCTGCCCTTCATCACCGAACAAATCTACCAGGCTGTGTTTACACCTGCCGATGGAAATCCATCCATCCACCTCTCAGGCTGGCCCACTCCGGATAAATCCCTGATCGATCCGCAGGCCGAGCAAATCGGGGAATACCTGGTCGCCATCGCCACCGCAGTCAGGCGTTACAAAAGCAGGGATAATCTTCCTTTGGCAACCGAGTTAGTTCGATTACAATTGGTCACTATAAATTCTGAGCTTCAAATTGCGCTGCGGGGTGCGGGCGATGACCTGATGAGCGTCACTCGTGCCCAAAAAATCGAGGTTGCCTCCCAGGTGGATGCCGCCCTGGAGATCTTGCACGAAACCGAAAACCTCATCGTGGCAGGGGCCGCCGCCTGAACTAACGCCTTCCCGGTGAGGTCGCCACCAAGATATAATGTGGAGTGTATTAATGCGAGAATATTCCCTGCCAAAAGCCTACGATTTTAAATCCACAGAAGGACGGATATACGCCTGGTGGGAGAGCCAAGGCTATTTCAGACCGTTCAACGATCCCTTGAAGCCGGGTTTCGATGCCAATGTAGAGGCATTTGTGATCTCGATCCCTCCCCCCAATGTGACCGGTGAGCTGCATCTCGGTCATGCTATGTTCGTCTCGATGGAAGACCTCATGATCCGCTACCACCGCATGAAAGGCTATTCCACTTTGTGGGTGCCAGGCACAGACCATGCCGGGATTGCCACCCAGCTTCAGGTCGAAAAATCTCTATCCCGTGAGGGTCTGACCCGGGAACAAATCGGGCGCGAGGAGTTTATCAAACGCACCTGGGCCTGGAAAGAAAAATACGGTGGGATCATAACCAAACAAATCCGCCGTCTTGGCGCTTCCTGTGACTGGGAGAGAGAACGCTTCACCCTGGACGAGGGGTTATCGCGCGCCGTCCGGGATGCCTTCGTACGGCTATACGAAAAAGGTCTGATATATCGCGGGCCACGTTTGATCAACTGGTCCCCGGGCCTGAAAACCGCGGTCTCGGACCTGGAAGTGGAATATTCCGAGGAAGCCGGCAAATTATTTTACTTCAAATACATGTTAGCCGATGGCAGCGGCGGCTATATCCCTGTCGCCACCACCCGCCCCGAAACGATCTTAGGCGATACCGCGGTCGCCGTGCATCCCGACGACGATCGCTACCGCGCCTACGTGGGTAAGAAAGTAACCGTGCCCATACTCGGACGGGAGATCCCTGTTATTACGGACGAGTACGTGGATCGTGAATTCGGGACCGGGGCGCTCAAGATCACCCCGGGACATGATCCGAACGATTACGCCATCGGACAGCGTCACGGCCTGGATATCATTTCGGTGCTGGATGCCTCCGCCAGGGTCAATCAGCATGGCGGTCCGTATGCCGGTCAGGACCGATTTGTGGCCCGCCAAAACCTATGGGAGGACATGTTGGCTGCTGGCCTGGCGCTCAAGGAGGAGCCGTACACGCTGAGCATCCCTCGTTCCCAACGCGGCGGCGAGATCGTCGAACCGATGATTTCCACCCAATGGTTCATCGCCATTCAGCCATTGGCTGATGCTGCCTTGACCGCGGTGAGGCAAGGGCAGATCAGGATCATACCCGATCGCTTTACCAAGGTTTATTTCAACTGGCTGGAGAACATCCAGGATTGGTGCATCAGCCGGCAGCTATGGTGGGGTCACCGTATACCGGTATGGTATTGCGGTCAATGCAACCAGATGACTGTTGCCCGTGAGGACCCCACTTCCTGTGCGCACTGCGGCAGTGCGGATATCGAGCAGGACCCGGATGTGCTTGACACCTGGTTTTCTTCCGGTCTGTGGCCCTTCTCCACCCTGGGCTGGCCCGAGGAGACCCCTGATTTATATTATTTTTATCCCACCACAATGATGGAAACGGGTTACGATATCCTCTTTTTCTGGGTCGCCCGCATGATCATGTTCGGCATCGAGTTCACCCATAACGTTCCCTTTAAAACCGTATATTTGCACGGCCTGATCCGGGACGAACAAGGGCGGAAGATGAGCAAGACCTATGGCAACGTGATTGATCCCCTGGATGTAATAGATGAGATGGGCACCGATGCGCTCCGTTTTACCCTGCTGGTTGGCTCGACGCCCGGCAACGATATGAACCTGAGCGTAAAAAAGGTCGAGGCGAACCGCAATTTTGCCAATAAGATCTGGAATGCGGGGCGCTTTGTGATCAACGCTTATCCAAATATCCCTGCCAGACCTGAAAGCGAACCCGAGTGGACGCTGGCCGATTCGTGGATTTGGGCCAGGCTTCAAGCCCTGGTTCGCGACATCGAGCGCCTCTTCAATAATTATCAATACAGCGAGGCCGGGCGCCAGATCTACGACTTTTTCTGGAGCGATTTCGCCGATTGGTACGTCGAAATTGCCAAGCTGCAATTGGCTGAGGGCGGCGAGCGCGCATTTTATACTGCCCAGACCCTCACTCGGGTGCTCGACCTGAGCCTGAGGATGCTGCACCCCTTCATTCCGTATATCACCGAGGAGCTGTGGGGTTATTTAAAGGGAGCTGCGCAAGGCTTTTCCGACCTGCTGGCTCCACAAGGAGGCTGGCCGGAAGCCCTGATCATTGCCCCCTGGCCGGAACCGCGCCAGGAGGAGAGCTGGGAAGCGGAGAAAACTGCCCACTTTGCCGCCATGCAGGAGGTTGTGCGCGCAATCCGCAATGTGCGCTCGGAGGTAAATGTCAAGCCCGGCAGGCGCGTCCCTGCAATTCTGGTTACTCAAACACATGCCGAGATATTAAAAGAGTTGTTCGCGCCGATCACTTCCCTGGCTCAATTGGATAGCAGCGCGACGACTATCGTGGAGAGCGTCGAGAGAAAGCCCGAAGGCCACATCGTCCTCATCGTCGGTCCGGTGGAGGTTTATCTGCCCCTGGCTGGATTGGTAGATACTCAGGAGGAAAAAGCGCGCCTGGGGAAAGAGCTGGCAAGGACGCGCTCCCTAATCGAGCGCCTGCAAAAGCTGTTGGCAGGCGAATTTGCACGAAAAGCCCCGCCCGAAGTCGTCCAAAAAGAGCGCGATAAGCTGGCAGCTCTGGAAGAGACCGCTGCCAAGCTGCGCGAGCAGTTGAGTGAGTTGCGCTACTGATATAACCTGGTTATTTAAAAACCAATACAATATCCCATACCCTGCATTATTGGAGTCAGCATGGAAAAATCCGGACATTTCAAATTGGCATACACCGACCGCGGTCAGGGCGTCCCGATCCTATTTATCCACGGCTATCCCTTGAGTAAAAATCTCTGGGAGGAACAAATTAAAGGTTTGTCCACCCAATTTCGCTGTATTGCCCCGGACCTGCGAGGGTATGGTGGATCGTGGGATCTCACCGTAGCTTACGAGGGCTACCCCTACTCCATGGAAATGCTGGCTGAAGACTGCGCCCACCTGTTGACCGACCTGGGCATTGAAGAGCCGGTGGTGATCTCCGGTCTCTCGATGGGCGGTTATGTAAGTTTTGCCTTCTACCGGCTGTTTCCGCAGCGGGTGCGCGCCTTGATTCTCACCGCGACGCGCCCCGGCGCGGATTCGCCCCAGGCCCAGGCGGGCAGGGACGATGCCATAGTCAGCGCAACGTTGTATGGTTTCGAGCCAATCATCGAGTCCATGCTGCCCAAGATCCTCTCACCCAAGACGTACCTCAGCAATCCGGAGCTGGTTGAGCGCGTCAGGCGCATCATGGGGGAGGCCACGGCTAAGGGCATCATTGGCTCTTTAGAGGGGATGAAAGAAAGGCTGGATTCCACGCCCATGCTGCAAAAAATTACCTGCCCAGCCCTGATTATCTCTGGCGCAGACGACCAGATTATCCCCACCGCCGAATCCCATGCCATGAAAAACAGCATACCCAATGCCGAGCTGGTAGTCATTGAAGATGCGGGGCACCTGCCAAATATGGAGCAGCCCGAGATCTATAACCAGGCGGTGCTCCGCTTTCTCAACGCTTTATATAGTGAGGATCAATGAGGCGCATCGGAGTTGTATATCCGCAAACCGAATTTGGCACTGATCCAATCGCGATACGCGATTACGCCCAAACCGCGGAGGGGCTGGGTTACACTCATATTATCGCCTACGATCATGTCTTGGGGGCTAATCCCAATCGCCCGGGTGGTTTTCGAGGTCCTTACACTTACCAGGACCCATTCTTCGAGCCATTTACGTTCTTCAGCTACATTGCCGGCTTCACCGAGCGGGTCGGCCTCACCACCAGCATCATCATTCTGCCTCAGCGCCAGACCGCCCTCGTCGCCAAGCAGGCAGCGACGCTGGATGTGTTGAGCCATGGGCGGCTGCGGCTTGGCGTCGGCCTGGGATGGAACGAGATTGAATACCAGGCTCTCAACGAGAATTTTCACAACCGGGGAAGGCGCATCGAAGAGCAAGTGGAGGTTTTACGCCTGCTCTGGACAAAACCTTTGGTCAGCTATTCCGGGCGCTGGCACACCATTCCGGATGCCGGTCTGAAACCTCTCCCGATCCAGCAGCCGATACCCATCTGGTTTGGGGGGCACGCAGAACTCGTCCTGCGCAGAGTGGCGCGATTAGGCGACGGGTGGATGCCGACCTATAGAACCGCCGGCGAGGCAAAAAATGCTGTGATGTCGCTCAATCGCTTTCTGCAAGAGGCGCAGAGAGACCCATCGGAGGTGGGCATCGAGGCGCGGCTTGTTTATGGCCAGGGAGATCCGCATGTCTGGATCGCCCAGATGGATGAATGGACAGCATTAGGAGCAACGCATTTCTCGATCAACACGATGAGGAGCGGGTACACTACGCCAGGTGAACATATCGCCGTGATCAAGTCTTTTGCGCAGGGTGTTGGCCTGGCGTAGATGTATCGCCAGAAATCTAGGTAGCCGCAGCAATAATTCTGCGTGTCAGCATGCTGCCGGCGATTGCACAGGCGTCGGTTGGCAAATAATGGCTGGCTGATCCACTGAACAGCACCTGGTAAGTGGTGGGAAAATCCTCATCCCCCGACCAGGCGACGACCAGCAAGGAAACCCTGGGAAATAGCCCGTACAGATAAGCTGCATCTCCCAGCAAATATACTACTCCACCCGCTTTCACGGCTGCCGTTCTAAAACCAGACAGGTTATCTTGGAAGAATCTGCCCAGCTCCTTTCCGGTGTAACCTTGAAAAGCCTGAGCGTAAAACCTGCCATCCGGTAATTCGGTAAATGAGATCCAGCCATCCTCTGGCGCCACTCCATCCGCAGTGACCAGATAGTACAGGATGAGCGCCTGGGAGGTCAGATCGAGTTCGATTTTGCCAGGAAGCGTGCAGGCAACGAATTTCGGCGCAGTCAAGAGGACCCCATCGCCCCACATGCTCAAGTGGAGTTCTGCCCCATGCGCAGATATTTTTTCATGCCGCCCCCCCGAGCGAGCCGCCAGCAGTTGGAGATCCATGCCCGCCAGTTGCTTTCTTAGCTCACCAACCCGGTCTGCCAGCGGTTTGCGCCGATCTACCTGGATACCGTCCCTCTGTGTCCCCATGTTTACCCTCCTGGGGCGCCATCAACGCGTTGCATCACCCTCGCCTTTCAAGAACGTTTTCCTCCACTCGTAAAGCTTGGTTAAGGCTTCGATGGGGGATAAGGCATTCAGATCCAATTCTTCCAGCTCTTTTAGCAAGGGGTTGGTATCTGGGAACAGCGCCATTTGCCGGGGGAGCTGGGGGTTCAACTTTACCGCCTTTCCTGATGAAGCCTCCAGTTGTTTCATGATCTCCGCCGCTCGCTGGATGACCGGGCGCGGCAGTCCGGCAAGCTGCCCCACATGGATGCCATAAGATCGGTCCGCGCCGCCGGGGATGATCCGGTGCAGAAAGACCACTTTGCCATCCACTTCGCTCACCGCCACGTTGTAATTTCTCACTCCCGGCAGCAGCTCAGCGAGCTGAGTCAATTCATGATAATGGGTGGCAAAAAGCGTCTTGGAGCGCAGGTGGGGATGGTTGTGGATGTACTCGACCACCGCCCAGGCAATGGAAACGCCGTCATAAGTGCTGGTCCCTCTCCCGATCTCGTCCAGGATCAGCAAGCTGCGCGGTGTAGCGTGATGAAGTATGTTGGCGGTCTCGACCATTTCGACCATGAATGTTGACTGCCCGGCGTGGATCTCGTCTTGCGCGCCAATGCGGGTGAAGATCCTGTCCACCACTCCAATCCGGGCTTCCTTGGCCGGCACAAAGCTGCCCATTTGAGCCAACAACGTAATCAAAGCGACCTGCCGCAAGTAGGTGGACTTTCCGCTCATATTCGGGCCGGTGATGATGCGGATGCGCTCCTCTGGATCGAAAACCATGTCGTTGGGGATAAACCTCTCGCCGCTCAGGGATTGCTCCACGACTGGATGGCGCCCGGCAATGATCGCATGCACATCCTCATCGACCACCTCCGGGCGGACATAATCGCCAAGAGTGGCAATTTCTGCGAGAGATAAGACCACGTCCAGCCTTGCCAGAGCCCTTGCCATGCTCAACAAGCGCGCCGCCGAGGACCCCAGGGTAGCGCACACCTCCCTGAATAACCGCCCTTCGATCTCCCGGATGCGGTCTTCTGCGTTAAGCACCAGGGTCTCGTACTCCTTCAGCTCGGGGGTGATGTAGCGTTCCGCATTCACCAGGGTCTGTTTGCGGATATACCCCTCCGGCACCATGTTGGCGTTGGCTTTGGTCACCTCCAGGTAATACCCAAAGACCTTGTTGTAACCCACTTTCAAGGACTTGATCCCCGTCCGCTTGCGTTCCTCGGGTTCCAGGTTAGCGATCCAATCACGGGCGTATTTAGAGCGCTCCAGGACGCCATCCAGCTCGGCGGAATAACCCGGTCGGATCACGCCCACATTCTGTAATGTTGCCGGAGTATCTTCCTGAATAGCTGCTTCCAATAGTTCCAGCTCGGCAGCGCAAAGATGGAAATCCTTCAAGATAAATTCCAATGCCGGGTTTTGGACCAGTCTGGCTTTGATGTCTGGCAACTGGCGCAGCGTGGAGCGCAATGAAGCCAGGTCCCGCGGCACGGCAGTCCCCGCCACGACCCGGTTTGCAAGCCGTTCCAGGTCGGCCAGGCCTTTTAACGCTATCCTGATTTCTGCCCTGAGCAATCCCTCTCTGTAGAAGTAATCAATTTCGTCCTGCCGCTGGCTGATTTGATCCACGTCCAGGAGCGGCTTGTTGACCCATTGCTGGATTAACCTTCTGCCCATCGGCGTCACCGTACGGTCCAGAATCCCCAACAACGATCCCTTGACAGAACCGCTCCGGATCGTCTCAGTCAGCTCCAGATTGCGCCGGGTAGACGCATCCAGGGTCATGAACTCGTTGAGATGATAGGTGTTCAACTGGTTGAGCAATTTCAAGGCTGCCGGCTGGGTTTCGGATAGATACTGCAAGATCGTCCCTGCCGCCCTCACCGATAAGTGTTGCCCGGCTAGTCCAAAACCATCTAATGTCCCTACCTGAAAATGCTTTAACAGCATCTCCCGGCAGCGGCTTTCTTCAAATCTCCAGGCTGGCCAGGCAGTGCGGTGGCCGGGCATATCGTTGGCAAATTGAAAGTCCTCGGCATGCAAAACCTCCGCCGGATTCAAGCGGGTTATTTCTGCTCGCAGACTCACCATCAGGTCGCCCCCGCTCATCTCGGTGGCGCTGAATTCGCCGGTCGTGATATCCGCATACGCCAATCCCAGACGAGTAATCTCCTCCTCTGCCCCTGCGACCACGCACAGGAGATAGTTATTGGCGTCACCGGGCAATAGCCCGGGTTCAACCACCGTGCCCGGTGTGACCACGCGCACCACCTGGCGCGGAAATAAGCCCCTGACAGGTTGGTCGCCTACTTGTTCGCAAATTGCCACGTGGTAACCCCGTTCGATCAAACGGCCCAGGTAATTCTCCACTGCATGGTGGGGAATCCCGGCCATGGGGATGCGCACCCCCTTAGCGACATTCCGGGAGGTCAATACGATATCCAATTCTCGGGCGGCAATTTCAGCGTCTTGGTCGAAAGTCTCGTAAAAATCACCCAGGCGAAAGAAAAGGATTGCATCCGGGTGTTCGCGCTTGATCTCGAGATACTGCTTGCGAATGGGGCTGATTTTATCGCTGGGGGCCATAGGTTGATTCTAAGGCGTGAACAAAAAATCGGCAAGTAAATTAGCCGAATAAAAATCCGATTTAAATTGCTAATTTCAATTTTTACGAATATAATACTTTCACTATACATTCGACGAAAGGAGAAGACCTGATGGCAAGCGTTACGTATGAACATGTGTACAAGAGATTTGGGGATGTCACGGCGGTGAACGACCTGAACATCCATATCGAGGATAAGGAGTTTCTCGTCCTCGTCGGCCCCTCTGGCTGCGGAAAATCTACCGCCTTGCGCCTGCTCGCTGGCCTGGAGGACATCAGCGAAGGTCGCATCATGATTGCAGATCAAGTCGTCAACGATGTCGCCCCCAAGGACAGGGATATCGCCATGGTATTTCAGTCCTATGCGCTTTACCCCCACATGTCTGTTTATGACAATATGGCTTTTGGGCTTAAACTGCGCAAAACGCCAAAAGAGGAAATCAGGCGCCGCGTAAATGAGGCCGCCCAAATTCTAGGGATAGGCGAGCTACTGGATCGCAAGCCTCGCCAGCTTTCCGGCGGTCAGCGCCAGCGCGTTGCTGTTGGTCGGGCGATTGTCCGCGAGCCGAAGGTTTTCCTTTTCGATGAGCCGCTTTCAAACCTGGACGCCAAGCTGAGGGTTGAAACCCGAGCTAACATCAGCAAGCTTCACATACAGCTTCAAACCACGTTTATCTACGTGACCCACGACCAAGTTGAAGCTATGACTATGGCGACTCGGATTGCCGTGATCAACAAAGGGCTCCTCCAGCAAATTGATACGCCGCAAACCCTTTATGATACCCCGGCAAATCTCTTCGTGGCCGGCTTTATCGGCTCTCCGGCGATGAACTTCTTCCCGGCCAGGATCCTCAAAGACGATAGCCGGTTGTACATCGACGCAAATGCTTTCAGCGTCCAAATTCCGGAACATCGTAACAATGTGTATATGCCATACAATGGCAAATCTGTGATCTTTGGCATTCGTCCGGAAGATATTCACAACCCACAATTTGCGCCTCCAGAAATATCAGCTCAGCCCGTTCCGGCTAAGGTGGACGTGACCGAATTGATGGGCAATGAGATCTTCGTCTATCTGAATAGCGGGGATCACAATTTTGTCGCTCGCGTGGATCCCCGTTCTCGCTACCATTTCAACGACGATGTTCAGCTCGTTTTCAACATGGAGAATATGCACGTATTCGACCGGGATAACGAACTTGCCGTCCGCTAATTTCTGACCTTCGTAGGCAGTTTGGTCTCCCCGCGGTTTACCATCTCAGGCGGGGAGACTATTTTTGTAGAGAGGATGATTTTCATGCCCGCCGATTATCTGAAACCTCTTTTGATCCCCGCGGAAACCAGAATTGTCCTGCTGGTTATGGACGGTCTGGGAGGTTTGCCTGTCCAGCCTGGTGGTCCGACCGAGCTCGAGGCAGCCCACACACCCAATATGGATCGCCTGGCTGGCGAGGGTACCCTGGGTCAGGTTTACCCCATCCGGCCTGGCATTACTCCAGGATCAGGCCCGGCCCACCTGGCGTTGTTTGGATACGACCCTTTGGTCTATGACATCGGGCGCGGCGCTTTGGAAGCCGCCGGTGTTGGGTTAAATATCGCCCGAGGGGATGTCGCAGCTCGGGGAAATTTTTGCACGTTAGATTCAGAAGGCAAAATCGTCGACCGCCGGGCTGGTCGTATTCCCTCTCCGGAGGCAATGCCGGTGGTGGAAAGCCTGAAGAAGATCACCCTCCCCGGGGTAAAAACTGAAGTGCGCCACGTTAGGGAATACCGCTTCGCAGTGGTCATGCGCGGCGAAGGGCTGAGCCCGGAGATCGAAGACACCGATCCCCAGAGGACAGGCGTCCCCCCCTTGCCAGCCAGGGCAAGTCAGGAATCAGCCGGGCGGGCTGCCGATCTGTTCAACCAGTGGATTGCCGCGGCCCATTCGGCATTGCGCGGGCAACCAAAAGCCAATGGCGTCACCCTACGCGGCTTCGCCACCCACCCCGGTTTACCCTCTTATCAAGAAGTATATGGCTTAAACGCCGCTTGCATATCCGTTTACCCGATGTATCGGGGTGTATCCAGCCTGGTAGGCATGCAGGTGATTGAATTCAGCGGGGATACGCCTGAGGATGAATTTAACGCCCTGGCTTCAGCCTGGGACCAATTTGATTTTTTCTTTATCCACATCAAAAAAACCGACAGCAAAGGCGAGGATGGGGATTTCTCCGGCAAAGCCAGCTTCATCGAGGTGGTCGACCAGGCTCTACCCAGGCTTTTAGACCTTCAACCGGATGTACTCATTATCACTGGCGACCACTCTACCCCTGCCCGGCTGCGCACCCACACCTGGCACCCGGTGCCTTTCTTGCTTTGGGCGCCGGCCACTGCCCGGCCTGACGACCAGGATAAATTCGGGGAGCGATCCTGCGCTCGCGGCGGATTCAGCACCTTCTCTGCCCTGGATACCATGCCGCTAGCCCTTGCGCATGCCTCTCGGTTGATCAAATACGGCGCTTGAGCGGGCGAAAAATTAAACCGACCAAGGTGCCCGCCAGACCTGCCAGCAAACCGAGGGTGATAAATGTATCCCGCCAAAATCGTTCCGGGTACAACCTGATTAATGTATCGCTGTAAAAGAAAGTCCAGGTGCCGGGATCGAAAAACAGTTCATGAAAAGCCACGAATATAATCCCGAAGGCAATCAGCACAAATCCAATGATTCCACCCAGCAAAATCACGGTCAGCCAACCGCCGCGCCCGAGCGCCAAACGATAACTGTCCCACCGGCCAAGGCGCCAGGCCAGTAATCCGAGGACAACCACCAATAAACTCGCCACTCCCCATGTGCGCAGCGCCCCCCGGACCACATTTTTCACATCCACCATGTGTCCCAGCTCTCGATCGTTATACACCCGGGTGCAGTCGTCCATGTATTGGCACGATTGGGGCGGCGTTGTTATCCCTGATGGGAAGCGTAAATCCCCCAGAAAAGATATGTCCTCGTCATTCAGTAAATAATCTATCGCGTTATTCGCATAATAAAGGCGGTCTTCCCTGGTAAATCCATATGGGTCAGGCGGAAAACCAGGCGTGTTGTACTCAACAAAGACGAACGCGGGCGTGATCAGCGCCCGCACCGCGCCTAAGACCAGGACAACAGGCACCAACAAGGTCGCCAGCCAGCCGATCAGGCCGCGAAAGTATTGTGCATTCATTCCAAATCCTCCACTTCGCCCAAAAACACGAAATTTAACACCATCCGGTTTGTGATCCACTCAATTGGCGCCAGGTCATCTGTAAACGCCCGTTCAGCCGGCTGGAGAGGCTTTTGATTGGTTATCATCGTCTCGATCGCCTGGACCAATAATGGATGAACGTCCTGGCGCGTATACAGATAAAGTAAGTTTGCGTATAGATTCTCGATCCTCGTGGGTTGGACAGTGACGTAAATGATCGAGTTGAATGTATTGGGTACATCCATCACATATACAGACGGAAAAACCGTCTGCACGGTGGTTACCAGCCCATCAATCAGGCGCCGATCCGTTGGAGACCTGCCAACATTGATGACCGCTGTTCCGTCTTCCGCAAGGCGCCCCTTTACGATCTGGAAGAACTCGCTCGTCGTCAGGTGCCAGGGGATATAGGGTGGTCGGTACGCGTCGATCGCGATGATCGAGTAGCGCTGGCGGGATAACTCCAGACCCAGGCGACCGTCCCTGGCGATCGCGTTCAGGTTCGGCATGTTCATATCGAAATATTGTCGGCCGACCTGGATGATCTCCGGGTCGATTTCAAAGCCGTCAATATCGATCGGTCCGAACACCGCCGTCGCCTGGCGGGCAGTCGTGCCGGCTGCTAATCCTACGATGGCTATATTTCGCACCCGTTCCGGAGCGTATTCCGGCGGATTGAAAAAGGGGGCAGCCAGAAACTGCTTCCAGGGACCATCGAAACCTATTTGGGTCGTATGCCACACAGAGTGAATCCCCTGCCCCTCGTTCAAGCGCAAATAGCGGTAATCCCCGATCTGAAGAACCTGGATGTAGTTATACGCCGACTCGCCCTCGTAGATTTGACCGCTGGTGTCCTTAAGCGCGCCCCTGCTGGCGTAGAAGGTAAGCACAGCCAGTAAAACCGGTGCCCAAATCCAGGCTAAGGCACCTCTCCAATCAGTTGCCTTCCACAAGCCAATCAAAGCTACCAGGATCAACGTCTCGCTGAAAATAAAGAATGTCCGCAGCGTCCCCACCAGCGGGATGAACACCAGGACGGGGAGAAAAGTGCCAATAAAAGAACCGATCGTCGAGATGGCGTAAACCCGCCCGGATACGCGACCGGCTTCCTTCGGATCGGCGATGGCGATGCGGATGGCAAACGGCGATACAGTGCCCAATAAAGTCACAGGGAGAATAAACAATATCAGCACGACCGAAAATGAGCCAAACAGCACGCCCAGTTCGAGGCGGTCAAATGCGTCTGCCGCCAGGCGAAGCACCGGTTTGGCAATGAGCGGAGCCAGCCCAGCCGTTAGCGCCCCCCAGACCAGGATCAGGTACAGCGTGCGCGGCTGCGGCGAGCGATCTGCCCAGCGCCCTCCCAGGAAATACCCTAACGCCAGGTAGATGAGGATCAGGCCTATGATGCTGGCCCAAACCAGATTGCTCGTCCCAAACACGCTGCCGATCAACCGCGAAGCCGTAAGCTCGATCGCCAGCGTGGTCATTCCGGAGACAAACACCGTGAAATACAAATAACGATGCATATCCTGAAGCCAATACAGAGTAATGAAACGGAAGGATTATATCCTAGAAAAGAAGATCAGACCCGGCGCTGAATAGAATATATGTGTGTTTCTGCTGTTGCTCTCCATAGCCGGATTGCGTATAATTGGGCTTGCATACTACCAGAGCCAGCTTTAGAAGTATGTCAGATTAAACAAAAGACCAGGAAAACATCAAAAACATGGATCAGAAATTGACCGGCGCGAAAATCCGACAGGATTTTATCGACTTTTTCAGCGAGCACCGACACACATTTGTGCCCTCTTCATCCCTTGTCCCCGGAGGTGACGCCACCCTGCTTTTTACCAACGCGGGCATGGTGCAGTTCAAGGAGGTATTCCTCGGAACCGATAAGCGCCCTTACAAACGAGCGGTCAACTCCCAAAAGTGCATGCGGGTGGCGGGCAAACACAATGACCTGGATGATGTCGGACGGGATAATACCCACCACACCTTTTTCGAAATGCTCGGCAACTGGTCGTTCGGCGATTACTACAAACAGGAGGCGATCACCTGGGCGTGGCAGCTCCTGACAGATGTCTGGGGTATACCCAGGGACAGGATATGGGCGACCTGCTTTCGCGATGACCAGGGCGATATCCCCCAGGACGATGAAGCCGCTGATGCCTGGCGGAGCCAACCCGGATTTGACCCCTCTCACGTGCTATTCTTCGGTCGCAAGGAAAATTTCTGGGAGATGGCTGAAACCGGCCCATGTGGTCCCTGCAGCGAAATCCACCTTGATCGTGGACCAGAATACTGCAACAAGCAAGACCAACCCGGGCACATCTGCCAGGTCAATTCGGATTGCGACCGCTTCCTCGAGCTCTGGAACCTGGTGTTCATCCAGTACAGCCGTCACAGTCCCACTGTCTTAGAACCCCTGCCCGAAAAGCATGTGGATACGGGCATGGGACTTGAGCGCATCGTCTCGGTATTGCAGAATGTCGATTCCAACTACAAGACCGATTTGCTCAGCCCGATGATGGATACCATCCAAAACCTCGCCGATCACAGCGACCGGGAGCGCGAGGTGAATCTCACCCCCTATCGCGTGATCGCGGACCACGCCCGGGCGGCTGCTTTTCTGATCGCCGATGGGGTTGTCCCTGGCAATGCGGGGCGCAATTACGTCTGCCGGATGATCATCCGCCGGGCTGCCCGCTTTGGCAGCAAAATCAAACTGCACGAGCCATTCTTAGCCTCGGTTGCCGAGACAGTCATCAATAACTATGGTGATTTCTATCCGGAGCTCCTCCGCAATAAAGCCGCGATCCTGGATAACCTCACTCGCGAGGAGCTGAGATTCCAGCGAACGGTCGAGGCTGGGGTGACGAAACTCGAAAACCTGCTCGCCAGGATTGGCTCTCACGGCGAGCGAATTCTGCCCGGAGAGCAGGCATTTGACCTGTACGCCACCTATGGACTGCCACTGGAAATCACCCGCGATATTGCCCGCGAACAAAACCTGGACGTAGATGAAGCCGGCTTCCACATGGCGATGGACGACCACCGGTTCGCTTCCAGCTCGGTATCAGCCTTTTTAAGGGGCGAAGACATCTCAATATACCTCAAGATATTGACAGACCTGCAGCAAGACGGACTGTTGAGCGCAGAAGGCGTGGTTTACGACCCTTATCATTCTCTTGAAGTCGGAGGGCAGGTGCTCGCCATGCTCAAGGATGGTGAGCTTGTGGAAGAAGCTCAGCCAGGCGAAGAGGTAGAGATCGTCCTGCCTGAAACCGGCTTTTACGTCGCGGCTGGCGGGCAGGTGTCGGATACCGGCTGGATTGGTTCGCTTTCCGATCCGGGATGGGAAATCAGGGTGGATGACACCCACAAGCCGGTTGCTGGCGTCATCGTCCATAGCGGGGAAGTCCTGTCCGGGAAGCCCAGAAGAGGCGACCTTGCTATTGCTCGCGTTGACGCTCTGCGCCGGCGTGACATCATGCGCAACCACACCGCCACCCACCTGCTGCACCACGAACTTCAAGACGTGCTCGGCAACCACGCTCGCCAGGCTGGTTCACTGGTCGCCCCGGACCGCCTGCGGTTTGACTTCACCCACCCCGAACCGGTAAGCCACGAGCAGTTGGCGCAGATCGAAGCCGCGGTAAACAGCAAGATATTAAACGACTATCGCTTGAATATCGCTTTCAAACCCTTACAACAGGCGATAGCGGAAGGCGCCATCGCGTTGTTTGGCGAAAAATACAGCGAAACGGTGCGCAACATCACCATTGGAGAGCCAGAACCGTTTTCAAACGAACTGTGTGGCGGTACGCATGTCGAGTCTACCGGGGATGTCGGCGTTTTTCTGATTACCAGCGAGGGCAGCGCCGCTGCGGGAATCCGCCGCATCGAAGCGGTTACTGGTCGAGGCGCTTATGAATTGATCCGCCGGCGCTTCCAGGCAGCGGACAAAACCGCGCGCTTGCTGGCAACGGCGCCTGAGGATATCCCGGTAAAAACAGAAGCGCTGCTCGAGGAGTTAGATACCGCCCGCAAGCTGGTCGCTTCGCTGCGCCGAGAGCTGGCTTCCCGCCAGTTTCGCGATCGTTTGGAGAATCCGGAGCTGGTCGGCCCTGTGCCGGTATTAACTGCGCTGATCCCTGACTCAAACGCGGAAACCTTGCGCCATATGACCGATCTCTTTCGCCAGCGTTATCCCAGCGGCGTCGTTGTCCTCGCCACCCTGGTCGAGGGAAAGCCGCTGTTAATCGCCGCGGTCACGGATGACCTGGTGGCGCGCGGTTTGCACGCAGGGGATCTGATCAAGCATATCGCTCAACCCCTTGGGGGCAGCGGCGGAGGTAAACCCACCCTGGCGCAGGCTGGCGGCAAGAACGGCGACCGCCTGGACGAATCATTAGCCCTGGCGCCAGGTTGGGTTAAGGCGAACCTGGCGTGACACCAGGCGGAGTAATATATGGAGCTAACCTCTCATTTCTCTACTGAAGTATATAGATATATCATCCTCACTTCCAGTGTCCTGGCTTACCTGGATCCAGGGTCGGGCAGTTTTATTCTGCAGTTGATCCTGGCTTCGCTGGTCGGCAGCCTGTTCGTGTTCAAGAATTTTTGGAAGAAATTACTCTCGTTCGTGCGGGGAATCTTCTCCAGAGATCGATCCGACAAAGAGTAATGGCGCCAGAAATACCGCAAGATCAAGAATCTCCACTGGGAGCTTCGTTTCGCGACCCCAGTGGCTTCTTGTTTGTATCGGCTGGCAAGTTGTACCGCCAGGTAAACCTGGCATATAAAGAAAACTACGACCGCTTGATGGACACCGGGCTGTACCTGGCGCTGGTGAACAAGGGGCTGCTGGTCCCCCACGTAGAAGCAGACCATCCCGGGTTGCGACCCGAGATCGCTTACAAAATCCTCGAGCCAGAATTCATCCGCTTTATATCCTACCCGTACGAATGGGGCTTTAGCCAGCTCAAAGACGCCGCCTTGCTCACCCTTCAAATCCAGAAGCTTGCCCTGGAATTTGGCATGTCGTTAAAAGACAGCAGCGCCTATAACATTCAATTTCATCGTGGGCGTCCTGTCCTCATTGACACACTGTCCTTCGAGATCTATCCACAGGGCAGCCCCTGGGTCGCATATCGCCAGTTCTGCCAGCACTTTTTAGCGCCTTTAACCCTGATGGCATACCGAGATGTGCGCTTAAATCAATTATTTAAAGCCCACATTGATGGCTTGCCGTTGGATTTGACCGGCAAAATCTTGCCCTTCAAAACCCGCTTCAAGCTGCCCTTAGTGATGCATATTCACCTCCACGCCCTCAGCCAAAGACGCTACTCGTCAGCCGCCCTGGATACCACGCGCACGATGAGCAAAGTCGCCCTGTTAGGATTGTTGGACAGCCTGGAATCAGGCGTTAAATCCCTGCGCTGGAATCCCAAAGGGACCGAATGGGCTGATTACTATTCCGATACTAATTACACCGCCGAAGCCTTGGAGCACAAAAAATTACTCGTGGGTGAATATCTCGACCGCATCCATCCGAGCCTGGCCTGGGACCTGGGCGCAAATGTCGGGGTTTTCAGCCGCCTGGCAAGTGAGCGAGGGATTTTCACCGTCGCCTTTGACATTGATCCCGCTGCGGTGGAACGGAACTATATAGCTTGCAAAAACCGTAACGAGACCCATTTACTGCCGCTGGTGCAAGACCTCTCAAACCCCAGCCCAAACCTCGGATGGCGCTCCAGCGAGCGCACGTCATTAATCCATCGCGGCCCGGCAGACGCAATCATGGCCCTGGCTTTGATCCATCACCTGGCAATCTCCAACAATGTGCCTCTGGAAAGTCTCGCCGGCTTTTTCCGTGACCTGGCTAAATGGCTGATCATCGAATTCGTGCCCAAGAGCGATTCTCAGGTGCAGCGCCTGCTTGCCAGCCGTGAGGATATCTTCAGCGTGTATACCCAGGATAATTTCGAGCGGGTGTTTTTGACCTGCTTCCAGATCCAGCGCAAATCCGCCATCCGCGACTCAGAGCGCTGGCTTTATCTGATGGAGGCGCTACCGCTTGGATGATAACAAAAGGGCTCGCCCTCCGGTTTTCCACCCCTTTTTGCTCGCAGCCTACCCGGTCATAGCTTTGCTTGCCCACAATATCGAAGAAGTGCAGCTCAGAATCGCCTGGAGACCCCTGGTCGTCTCCCTCGCCCTCTCCAGTGCGTTGTTCGTTCTCTTGTATCTGTCGCTGCGCGACTGGCATAAAGCTGGCCTCGCAGCCGCGATCCTCCTGCTGCTGTTCTTCTCGTATGGGCATGTGTATGAATTTTTCGAAGGCAAGGGACTTATCGGCAGCCTCCTGGGCAGGCACCGCTATCTGGTCTTCTTGTACCTCGCCCTGTTTGCTGGAAGCTTGCTCTGTATCAGCCGCCAGAATGCCAGACACCCCCAGTTGACGCGGCTCCTCAATATCATCACCTGTCTTGCCCTGGTAATACCGATCATGCAGGTGGAGATATACGAACTGCGCCTGAGGCGATCCCAGGCCGAAGGTATAGAGCGTTTCTCCCAACCGGTTGACCTGGCGTTAAGACCCGAGGGCGTGTCCAGAGATGTCTATTACCTCATCCTGGATGGGTATGCTCGAGATGACATCCTCAAGAAATATTACCGCTACGACAATCAGCCCTTTCTCGACCGGTTGTCTCAGATGGGCTTCTACATCGCCCCGTGCAGCCTGAGCAACTACGCTCAGACGCA
>Ga0209751_10002418_pt1 | contig 18667 bp, 9 predicted proteins | sample RifCSP13_1_FD_184019 | JGI IMG/M metagenome (GOLD analysis project Ga0209751, IMG submission 184019) | Soil microbial communities from Rifle, Colorado - Rifle CSP2_sed 13_1 (SPAdes) (version 2) | ecosystem: Environmental > Terrestrial > Deep subsurface > Rock core/Sediment | place: Rifle... | reverse complement strand
TTCATGAGAAAGCAGATGAGGCGCGTAAGAGACTACCGCCACTACAGCTCGCTGGGCTTGCGGAAGTACCCCTGGAAGAGCGTCGACAGCATGGCTATAGTCCGGTTCATCGTCTCGTGCATCATCGTCCTTCCGCTTCTGTTTCAGAGCGCAAAGGGCTACATAAGAAGGCCGAACAGCGCTTGGCTCTTCCACCCGGTAGCCTGCTGGCTTACGCTCGCGGTCTACGGCTTCGGGGCGATAAGGGGCCTTATCGGAGGCGAGCTTAAAAGAGAGGGCTGGAGCCAGTAGAGATGGAGATCCACATAGTCGCGAATGCCGCGCTCGGTGAATCGCTCAGCGGCGGCGACCGCATATTCATTGAATGCGCGAGGAGGTGGGCGGGCCGCGGCCACAAGGTCTTTGTCTATGTCTGGGAAGAGGGCCTTGAGATGTGCCGTAGAAACAGGCTCGAAGGCGTTGAGATCGTGCTATGGAGCGCGGCAAGATATGAAAGATACGGTTTTGCCGTAAATTATCTGATGAGGACCCTCACGGGCCTCTTTGCCGCCTTCAAGCTCAAGCGCGGCAAAAGCCCTGCCGTAGTATATTCGGCCTCTGATTTCTGGCCTGATTCCATCCCGGCCTTTGTAATGAGCCTGAAGCTCAAGGCGTTCTGGACAGCCGGCTTCTATCTTTTTGCCCCAGGCCCGTTCAAGGGCTTCAGCGGCGTCCCCCGGATAAAAGACCTCCTCTATTACCTCCACCAATGGCCCGTCTACACTCTTGTTAAGGGAAAGGCAGATGCCGTCTTCGTCACCTGCGAGGACGACAGGGAGGCCTTTATCAAGGGCGGCCGCGCGCCTGAAGAGGTCTATACGGTAAGGGGAGGCGTGGACGCGAAGACGCCCCGCAAATTCAAAGAGGAGCTGCAGAAGGACTACGACGCCTGCTTTGTGGGAAGGTTCCACCCGCAGAAAGGGGTGCTTGAGCTTGTCTCCAGTTGGGAAGAGGTGGTCAAAAGGCGGCCCAACGCGCGGCTTGCGATAATAGGCGCTGATTCGGCGGAATACAGGAGGCAGGTCGAGCAGGCGATAGGCTCAAGGGGCCTTGCAAAATCCATTGACCTCCTGGGCTTCATGGACGGCGGGGAGAAATACGATGTCTTCCGGAGGAGCCGCGTCATCGTGCACCCGGCAATATATGACAGCGGAGGCATGGCCGCATGCGAAGGCATGGCATGGGGGCTCCCGGCAGTGGGCTTTGACCTGCCGGCATTGAGGAGGTATTACCCCAAAGGCATGCTCAAGGCCCCGGCAGGAAGGGTTGACATCTTCGCCGGGCTGATATTGAAGCTCCTCGAAGACCCTGTCCTTTACGATAAGACCAAAGCGGACGCGGTATCGCTCGCGGCGGAATGGGACTGGGACGCGCGAGCCGACGACATACTTCTATTTCTGGAGAAGAGTGCGGCTAAGACTGCGGCCAGGAAGGGTGTGGCGTGGGCAAGGTCATAAACAACACCTTCTGGATACTCTCGGCAAGCGCATTCAACAAGGCATCGAGCATAATACTCGTGCTCGTACTCTCGCGCTATCTCGGGGCCGCTGACTTCGGCAGGTTCTCCTTCGCCTTCTTCTATGTGACGCTCTTCAGTGCCATAGCCGAGGCAGGCATAACGCCGGTCCTCATCAGGCGCCTCAAGACAGAGCCGGGCCTTTCAGGGGAGATATTCTTGAAGGGCATCATCATGGGCCTCTCCTCGACTCTTCTTACAGTGGCCATTCTCGTTCTCTGCGCCTTTGCCTTCGGCTTTGACGGAGGCATGACGACGCTCATAATAATAGCCGCTCTGGGCCTCTTCATCTCTTTCCGGGACACGACCTTCAGGTGGTTTCTCGAGGTGCCCTTCAGGGCAGGCCTCAGGATGCGAGTGCCCGCCCTGCTCGGCATGGGATCGGAGTTGCTGGGGCTCCTGGGCGTTATGTCCGCCGTCTGGCTCGGCAAGGGCGTAGAGGCCGTGCTCGCCATATATGTGCTCTCCAATCTTCCCGGTTTTGCGCTCCTCGCGGTAATGTCGCGGCAACAGGCAAGGCCCTGCCGGGGGAGCAAGGTCTCCTTCGGCTCGGTCCTGAAAGAGGCCTTTCCAATCGGGACAGCGAATACGATAAATACTGCCTACCTCATGCTCGGCCCATTAGCTCTTTACTTCTTCGGCAGCATGGAGGATATGGGCTACTACGCGCTGGCGTTCAGGATAACGACATCAGTCAGGATAATACCCGAAGCGCTCATGCATTCGGTCTTTCCGCTTATCGCGGCATCCCGGGGCGCTCAGCAGGCTGTTCTCTTCTCCCGGAGCTTCGGCGCGGTCTCTCTTATCGCGCTGCCGCTGGCCATTGGCACAATGGCGGCCGCCGACCCGATAGCGGTCATCCTCGGCGGGGCTGGCTTCGCGCCTTCGGGCGGAGCCATAAAGGTGCTCATCTGGGCTACGGCCTTCGCCTTCCTCAATACCTGCGCCAGGTTCACGTTCAACGCCGTTGAACTCGGCAGATTGAACCTCGTCTCGTCCGTGGGGATGCTGGCTGTCTCTGCCGGCATCGCGTTCACGCTCATACCCGCCTGGGGGCTTGCAGGCGCGCCGTGGTCGCTCGCGGCAGCCGAAGGCTTCGGCCTTCTTGTGAATATTGTGTTGTTGTCGCACAAGGGGCTCGATCTCCCCATCGGCTTTATCACAAGGTGCATGGCTGCGGCGGGGTGCATGCTGGCATGCGTATACTTCTTCCCCAACGCCCTCCTTCAGGTCGTCCTGGGCCTTGCCGCATACGGGACTGCCGCCTCTTTAATGACCGGGCTAAGGCCGGCCGAGATATTAAGGCAGATTACAGGCAGGTAAGGCCGGGCCTCAGTCTGTTACGAGGAAGGCGACGGGAAATTGTGCGAGCGCTGCCGCGGCCTCGACAGGGCCGGAAAAGGAGATGGCCTTTCCGGTAAACGCGTCCCTGAAGCGTACCCTTTGAAGTCCGTCCGGCAAATCCAGGTGAGTGCCTGCCCAGACCTCTCCGACAGGCCAGCTCCGCTCCGGGATTACGGCGGTCATGAAGCGGGGCGCGATTACAATTGCCGCCTCCTTATCCAGAGTCCTCGCAAAGGCGATAAGGTTTCTCCTGAGCCTGCCCGTTATTTCAACAGGCAGGTAAGCGCCGTCCCTGAAGAGCTCCTTCCTGGACTTCCTTGCGGCAAGCGCCGCGTGAGTCGTGAAGAGCTTTATCCTGCCGTCCTCAGGCGAGGCGAGCAAGTCATCAATGAGGACAGAGCGGTCCTTTGCCATCCGCGTCCGGATGATCTTGAGCATCTCCGCCCTCCTGGCGAAGTCAACCGGACGGCGGTTGTCAGGGTCGACGAGGCTCAGGTCCCATAGCTCGGCCCCCTGATAGAAGTCCGGCACGCCCGGCGCCGCCGCCTTTATTGCGAGCTGAGCAAGAGAGTTCAGGATACCGTACCAGGCAATTTTGCCCTGAAAGGGAAGGAACTCTTTCAAGAAGAGGTTTTCAGGAGAGTCCCTGAGGATGCCTTCTACGAATTTGATGAACGCCTCCTCATATTCCTTGTCCGGCCTGAGCCATGCGGTATGTATCTTGGCCTCGCGGACCGCCTTTATTGTAAATGCCTTTATGCGCTCGCGGTACTTATCCATTCCGCCTGAAAAGGGAAACGTCCCCAGGAGCGTCTGATAGAGGAAGTATTCGTCATTCTTGTCCGGAACGCTCAAGTCGCCCGCTTTTCTCTTTCTCCTCCTGTTCAGCGCGCTCCATTTCCTGAGCGCCGCCGCCCATTCGTCCGGCGTCTCGGAGAGTACGTTTATCCTCGCCCGCGCGTCCTCGCCCCGCTTGGTGTCGTGCGTCGAGGTGGCGTTCATGGAATAGGGCGTCAAGCCTGCCGCGCCCTTCATGCGCGAATGGAAGTCCTCGAGAGGAAGCCCGAAGCGCCCCGGCGAGCCGCCGACCTCGTTAAGGGAAATGAGCCTGTTGTAGACGTAGAAGAGCGTGTCCTCGATGCCCTTTGCCATGAGCGGGCCGGTGAACTGCTGGAACCTCATAACGAACATCAGCCATTCTTTCTTCTCGTCCTCGCTCAGGTACTCCCTGTAATTGAGCGTCAGCACCTTCTCTATGAACGTAAGCTCGTTCAAGAGGTCAGGTCTCCTGGCGATGGCCCTGTATACGGCATCCTTGATGTGCCTGATATCCGCGTCCGTTACGGACTCGGAGCAGATATACGTCCTGTAGACCGGGAAGGCGGCCATGACCTCGACTATGGCGCTCTTCAGGCCCGGAAGCGTTATGTCGCTGCCGTACCTGTCGCGCATGAGCGTGAGCTTCAACATCTGAGCGAGGTTGCTGACGTCGCTCATCATGTCCATCTCGGTTATGAGCTTCTTCTTTTCATGGAAGAGCGCGGGATAACGCGCCTTGAGGCCGGTGAAGTTGGCGTATATCCGCGTGAACCGGGATTCATTGCCCTGGTCGCAGAAGATGCCGTTGAGGGCTGAGAGAAAATCGTATCCGGTCGTGCCTTCGACGGGCCATGAGCGCGGAAGCTCCTCCTCGCTCCCGAGTATCTTTTCGACAACAATATAGGCCTCTCCGGCCCGGCTCCTGAGCGTCTTGAGATACTTGAGCGGGTTCTGCAGGCCGTCTATGTGGTCTACTCTTATGCCGGTCACGCCGCTTTCAATGAGTTTGAGCAGCAGCGAATGCGTGTTGTCGAATACGCGCTCGTCTCCGGTGCGGAGCGTAATAAGCCCGTTGATGTTGAAGAACCGCCTGTAGTTTATCTCCTCTGCCGCGACCTTCCAGAACGAGAGCTTGAAGAACTGCTCGGAGAGGAGCCTGTCCAGGAGGTTGAAGCTCTCCGGGTCTTCCAGAGAGCCGTTGAACGCGGAGAGGCTCTCGTCCACATGCCTCTTTATTTCGGGGTTCTTCGTATAGAGCTCCCAGAGCATCTTCTTTACGAAGATCACCTGGTCATCGAGATCCGCGCTCTCGCTCGTCAGCGAGAGGTTCTTGAGGACATAGAGTATGCCTAATATCTTTATGTAGTCCGGGTGCTCCCTGCCGAGCTTGAAGGTGAGCCTTTTGAGGCCGTGCGTGAGGAAGGCCGAGTATGATTCGATTCTCAACGGGAATGAATAATTGTAATAACTTACCTTCAGGCCGTCTTCCGTGTAGCCCAACCGTATCTCGCCTGCCTCGAGCGCCTCGCCGTATATCCTGCCGAGGAACGGAGCGAGCACCTTGTCCTTTATGCCCTCATACGGATGGTCCCACTCGATGTCGAAGAAGCCGATGTACCTTGAGCTCTTCCCTTTCTCCAGCACGTCCATAAGCTCCGCGTTCGAGCCGTCGTAGGCCATGTGGTTGGGCACGAAGTCCTGCACCCAGCCCATGTCGAGAGAGGCGAGCCTCTTCAACAGGGCTCCGAGCTCTTCGGGCGTCCCGACCTCCGGGTTTATCCTGTTGTGGTCAATGATGTCGTAGCCGTGCAGGCTGCCCTTGCGGGCCTTGAAGACCGGGGAGGCGTAGATGTCCGAGATGCCAAGAAGAGAGAGATAGTCGATTATCCCGGACGCGTGTTTAAAGCCGAAGGCGGAGTTGTACTGCAGCCTGTAGGTCGACGAGGGGACCCTCATCACCAGGCCCTTACATGGAAATAGTTGCCCAGGTCGACAAATACCTCTGCCCACCTCTTCGATGCCTCGTCGCCTTGCTCGGACTTTTTTCTGGCTTCGGGCAGCGCTTTTTTGCCGAGGGCGAAATACAGGTTCTGCGCCTTCCAGAGGTTGAGCTTCACGGACGTTTCGCGCATGAGCTTCAGGACGTCCCTCAATCTCTCAAGCTCATCGAGCCTTGCCGAATCAGAGCTTATCTCTTCCATGCGCGCCGTTATCCAGTTGCCCGATACATAGCCTATGGCCTCGGGGTCTATGGGTATCTGAAGGTTTTGGAGGCGGCTTATAACAGCCTTGAGCTCCTCGAAGTCGAGGCCGGGCCTTTTGAGAAGCTCCTCGAGGTCGAGGTTCAGTATGAACTCGGCCGTGATGCCCAGCTGCTTAGGCAGGGGTATGCCGAGCTTCCTCAGGAGGTCCATTGTCCCGTAATGGGTCTCGAAGACCTGCCTGTGAAAGGCCTCGATGTCCCTGTTCGTCGAAAGGAGCATCTCGTTTATTATCTTCCTCTGGTCGTCCCTGAACAGGTGCCAGAGCGTATAGCTGCCTTTCCCGAAGTGATCGTCCATGAGCCGTATGACGCCGGGTATCTCCCCCCTGTTGAACGCGCCCTTGATCTCGGTCTGGGCCCGGGCGAACTCCTCCTCGCCGCCGGAGAACCTGACGCCGCAGTATATGCTCACATCTCCGAGATGGAGCACGGCAAAGGAGATGGAGGCCTCCTCCCATGTGACCTTTGAGTAGATCCTTGTCTTGCCGATCGAGAGCTTGTGGTGGCCGGCCTCTATCTTCTCGTAGAACTCGTTCTCGGCGTTGAATGAGAATATCCCGGAGTTCCTGCCGTATTCCCTGAAGAGCGATGAGATGGCGTGGTGCGCGCCGACCCTCAGGAGGTCGACCTTGGCCACCTTAACGAACTTATTATAAGGGTCGCGGGCATTGCCGTAGATGTTGCTCGGCAGAGCCTCGAGCCTTGTCTCGAACTCGGGTTCCAGGGTTATTCCGGCGGCCTCTTCCGCGAGCTGCAATGCGCGCGAGGCGTACATCATGACCTGCACGCCTTCAATCCCCGAGACCTCGTCGAAGAACCAGCCGCAGCTCGAATACATTAAAAGTGCGTTCCTCTGCATGCTGAGGAGCTTAAGCGACCTTATCTGCTCCTCCTTCGAGAGCGGCCTTTTCGCGTGCCTTTCAAAGAAGGCGTCTATATTCCCGACCGACCTGTCGTTGACGACTTCTATATAGTCGTCCCTTGCCTCCCAGGGGTCCTGGAGGTATTTTCCCGCCGTGTTCTCAAATATCGGGGCGAGCGTATCCCGGAGCCAGTCAAAGGCCTCTCTCAGCGGGCCTCTCCATGCCTGGTTCCATTCCGGATAGCCCCCTGTAGAGCAGCCGCAGTCTGCCCTCCAGCGCTCTATTCCGTGTACGCAGCTCCATGAGGAGTTGTCGTGAATCTCGACAAGGCTCTCGGGCGGGAACATGGAGAGGAACTCGGCGTAGTTCGTGAGCTTCGCCAGCCCCTGCGACTCGATGAAGTAAAGGCAGTACGAGAGCGCCATTTCGCCGTGCCTGTGGTGGTGGCCGTACGATTCTCCGTCAGTCGCTATGTGCACGAGCGCAGCGTTCCCGTTGTCCGCCGGGAACGCGCTTGAGAGCCTCTTTGCGAATTCCTCGCCGTTGTCAAGCAGGTGGCCGAAGCCGACCTCGTGGGAGATCTCGCCGTTGTAGAAGAATACCGCTATCGACCTTCCCGAGGGCAGGTGGCAGAGATACGGAACGGTCGTGTCTATGCCCTCGCTGGCGGCGTCCTTCCACCTCGCGCCCTTCTGGTTCCGCTTCACGCGTTTGGCCTGCCTGGGCGCGAGTATGGTGAATTTGACGCCGAGCTCGGAGAGGACCTCGAGCGTCTCCGTGTCTACGGCCGTTTCCGGAAGCCACATGCCCTCAGGCTCTCTGCCGAAGCGCAACTTGAAATCGCTTATGCCCCAGAGGGCCTGTGTCATCTTGTCCCGCCTGTTAGCGAGCGGCATTATCATGTGATTATAGACCTGCGCTATCGCCGAGCCGCGGCCCGAGAATAATTCCATGCTCATCCTGTCTGCCTCTATGATGTTCCTGTAGGCGTCCGGGCTGTCCTCGCACATGTTGTAAAGGAGCGTCGGGCCGAAGTTATAGCTTATCCTCGAATAGTTATTCACTATGTCCATTATCTTGAGGTCTGGCCCGAGTATGCGGGCGGCAGTGTTCGGCTCATAGCACTCCGCGGTTATCCTCCTGTTCCAGTCATGGTAGGGATAGGCGGAGTCCTGCAGCTCTATGCACTCGAGCCAGGGGTTCTCCCTCGGGGGCTGGTAGAAATGCCCGTGTATGCAGATATACTTATCCAAAGGACCGTTCCTTGAGGTAAAGGGCGAAGCTTAAAGGGTTAAGCTCGATTTCCTGTTCTGTTCCGGAAACTCCGGGCAGGATGGAGCCCGGCCCGTCCCATTCTGCGCCTGATGAATCAAGCGCGAGCGCCCATCTGCCCTGCGGCAGAGGGTAATTGACGCGCACGGCGTTCTTGTTGAAATTAAACGCGGCGAATGCGCCGCCCCCTTCCGTCTGCCTTGAAAGTAAGACGACTCTTTCATCTTCCAGACACCATGAATCGACGATGCCGCCTCCCGACATATCGAGCGATCTTACCTCTCGTCTGATACGGATGAGTGTCCTGTACAGGTTGAGGAGTATATTGTTCCTGCCTTCCAGCCTTGAGTTCCAGTTTATCTTTGATGATCGGAATGTCTCCGGCCTTTCAGGGGCAGGAGGCTCGGCCTTCCAGTTAAATTCCGCGAACTCCCTTTTCCGCCCCTCCCTTATCGCGTCAGTAAGGCCCTTGTCGCTGTGGCTGACGAAATAGAGAAAAGGCGCTTCTTCGCCGTACTCCTCGCCCATGAAAAGAAGGGGAATATACGGCGAAAGAAGGAGAATGCCTGCTGAGAGCTTGAGCCCCTCAAAGGATGTGAGGTTAGAGAGCCTCTCGCCCAGGAGCCTGTTCCCTGTCTGGTCATGGTTTTGAGTAAAGACTATGAAGCGCTCCCTGGGAATATGAGCCGAAGGCGAGCCGAAGCTCCTTTCCCTGTAAGCCGAATACTGCCCGGTGTAGACATATCCGTCTCTTAAGGACTTTACCAGGTCAGAGGCCCTGCCGAAGTCGGCGTAGTAGCCCTCGCGCTCTCCGGTCATGAGCGCGTGGACCGAGTGGTGGAAGTCGTCGCACCAGAGGGCGTCAAGCCCGTATGCGTACTCACCGGAGCATACGACCTTTGTGTCGTTAAGGTCGGATTCGGCAAAGAGATAGAACGTACGGCCTTTTTCGAAAGAGTATATCGTGACCTTTTTTTTGAGCTCCCTCAGGAACGGGTTTGCGCTCATGTCGATTATCGCGTGCACCGCGTCGAGCCTGAGGCCGTCGAGATGGTAGTTTTCGAACCAGTGTAGCGCGTTCTCTATGAAGAAGTCCCTTACATGGTCGCTCTGGGGGCCGTCGAAGTTCAATGCCGCGCCCCAGGGCGTCTTGTATCTGTCGTTAAGATACGGCCCGAATTCGGAGATGTAGTTGCCTTCAGGGCCGAAGTGGTTATAGACGACATCGAGAATCACCGAGATGCCGGTCCTGTGGCACGCGTTCACGAGTCTCTTGAGCGCGTCGGGCCCGCCGTAAGTATTTTGCACGCTGAAGGGAAAGACTCCGTCATATCCCCAGTTCCTGCTTCCAGGGAACTGGGCGACCGGCATGAGCTCGATGGCGTTCACGCCGAGGTCGCGAAGGTCGTCGAGCCTCGGGATTATCGCGTCGAGGTCTCCTTCCGGCGTAAACGCGCCGGCGTGTATCTCGTAGATGACCATTTGGGCAGGCTCGATGCCCTCCCATCCGCCGTCATTCCAGAGGAAGGCGCAATGGTCGACACATTCGGAAGGCCCTTCCACCCCGAGCGGCTGAAAATGCGATGCCGGGTCTGCCCTCTCCACGCCGTCAACGAGAAAGGCATATCTCGCCCCTGCGCCTGCCTCTGAATACGAGACGCTCCAATACCCGAAGTCTTCTCTGTTCATCTTGATGATGCGAGAAGGCCCGGGTGCTGATATTACGAGCTTGACCTCTCCGGCTTTCGGCGCCCAGACTCTGAACCAAATGGTCCCTTCTTCGAGAAAGGCTCCTGTTTTCATCCAGTTAAGGCGGCCGCGCCTCAGGCGCGCCGTTCTTATGAGTTGGTCCGGAAATTTGTCTGCGGCTGGCCTGGAACAGGCCTGGTTAACGGCGTGATCTGGCAGGTTGTCGAAAAAACAACCTGCCAAGCAATCCATGGATGGATTGCCAAATTGCGAGACTTGAAAGTCGAGCAATTTGTGAGGCTTGACCGAATTCACTTCGGACAAGCCGTTGTTGAAAAAGCCATGGACGGATTTTTTCAACATGCTGTTAGATGTTCTGGTTAGATTCTATATCGGTATCCTGATAAGTCAACGGACAGGGGCTTCTCTTACCTCCTGCCCCCGTCGGGCTGCCATTTCCAGTTCAGTATTTCCGGCGGGTCGACCCCGTACTGGTCGATATAGGCCCTGTGGTCCAGAAGCTTTTTGGAATATTTCATTATAAGCCGTTCGGCTGCCGCTGCCCTGGCCGGGTTGAAGGCCGCCACCCTCTCCGCCGCCTGAATGACGAGGTGATACCTGCTGGTCCGGTTGCGCACGTGCATGTCAAAGGGCGTAGTAGTCGTGCCTTCCTCCCTGTATCCGTTTATGAGGAACCTGTCGTTCTCAGGCCTCTCCCATACGAGCTGCTTTATGGCCGCCGTGTAGCCGTGAAAGTTGAATATCACCGGGCAGCCAAGCGGGAATATCCGCTGGAACCTTGGCTCGTCGAGGCCGCCGGGATATTTCTGCGGTATGCCGAGGACGAGTATGTCTATTACGTTCACCGTGCGGATGCGCCAAAGAGGGGCCTCTTCCCTCAATATCTGCGCAGCTGCCATGGATTCGAGCGTGAGGTTGTTCCCGCTCGAAGCGAATACAAGCTCCGGGTCCTCGCCGTTGTTGGTCGACGCCCATTCCCAGATGCCGATGCCTGCCCTGCAGTTCTCAATGGCTTCCGACATGGTAAGCCACTGCACCATCGGCTGCTTGCTCGCAATGACGAGGTTTATCTGGTCGACCGAGGCAAGGGCGTTCTTCATCGTGCAAAGGAGCGTGTTTGCGTCCGGCGGCAGGTATATGCGGTATATGTAGCCTTTTTTCGTAAGGAGGTTGTTTATGAAGCCGGGCCCCTGGTGGGAATATCCGTTGTGCTCCTGTCGCCATGCCTCTGAGGTGAGTATGAAGTTAAGAGACGATATCGGCTTTCTCCAGGACACCTCGAGCGCGGATTTCAAGAACTTCGAATACTGATTTGCCATTCCGTCGACAATCTGCAGGAAAGCTTCGTAGCAGGGGAATACGCCGTGCCTGCCCGTAAGCAGATAGCCTTCGAGCCAGCCGAGGCAGTTGTGCTCGCTCAAGACCTCCAGCACCATGCCTTCGGGGCCTATCTTTTCAGACCCCGGCGGCACCGGCCAGACGTACTGGCGGTTTGTGATATCGAGTACGGCCTCGAGCCTGTTTGATTCCAGCTCGTCTGGGCAGACTATCCTGAAGTTCCGCTCCAAGCGGTTCTGGACCATCAATTCCTTGAAATAACGGCCGAGCGCCTCCATTGCGCTCGCCTCTTTCGCGCCCCTGGCCTTTATATCCACCCAATGCTCGTCGAGCGCGGGGAGCTTGAGCGGCACCCTCTTTTCGCCTCCGAAGCTGTGCGGGTTCATGGACATCCGCAGATCCCCTTCCGGGCACTGTGAAAGGATGTCGTCAAGAGGCCTGCCTTCAGCGTCAAAGAGCTCCCAGGGCCTGTACGAGCGGAGCCATTCCTCGACAACCTTGAGGTGAGCCGGGTTTGTCTTCAAGTCTTTCGCAGGCACCTGGTGCGACCTGAACGAGCCCTCTATCATCTTGCCGTCTATCTTTTGAGGGCCTGTCCAGCCCTTCGGAGTTTTCAGGATTATCATGGGCCATTGCGGCCTCTGGGGCATCCTGCCGTCTCTTGACGCCTTCTGAAGCTCCCGTATCTTCGAAAGCGCCCTCTCCAGGGCAGCGTCGTAATCATTGTGGACATCAGGCCCGTTTGACACTATCTCGACCCCGTGTCCGTACCCGGTGAAAAGGGAGATAAGCTCTTCGTCTGTCATTGTGCCGAATATCGTAGGGGAGGAGATCTTGAAGCCGTTAAGGTGGAGTATGGGAAGGACAGCGCCGTCCGTAGCGGGGTTTATGAACTTGTTCGAGTGCCAGGCGCCGGCAGTGGGGCCTGTCTCAGCCTCGCCGTCGCCGACAAGGCAGACCGCTATAAGCTCCGGGTTGTCCAGCACGGCTCCGTACGATGTCGCAAGGGCGTAGCCCAGCTCGCCGCCTTCGTGTATTACGCCGGGTAGCGCGGGGTTCAGGTGGCTTGGGAACTTATCAGGCCAAGAGAACCATTTTATGAACGTTCGAAGCCCTTCCCTGTCAAGACTGAGCTCCGGATAGAATTCTGAGAGCGAGCCGTCCAAATACATGTTCGAGAGGTTTGCGGCTGCCCCGTGACCAGGGCCGGTAACAAAGAGTATGCTCGCCCCTGTCTTCAATATCAGCCTGTTTAAATGGAGGTGGGTGAGGTTTATGCCAGGGGCAGTGCCCCAATGGCCTAAAAGCCGCTCCTTTATGTGCTCAGCCTTGAGCGGCTCCTCAAGGAGAGGGTTGTCCTTAAGATAGACCTGGGCTGCTGAAAGGTAGTTTACCGCCCTGAAGTACCTCTCGGCTGCCGAGAGCCCGGTATCACCCTTGCCATGCCCTGATATTTTTCTCTGTTTCATGCTAATCCTCCTCACCGCCCGATAAAATCTACTCTATCAGATTATCGGGAATGAGGCTGGAGACTAAAGGTTTCCTTAAAATTTTATTCAATTTTTTAAAGAATTGCCGATATAAAGCTGATGGGAGTAAATGGTCTATTTGGTTTTTCAACGGAATAAGCAGCGCGATACACACCGGAGGACTATGATGTTCCACAGTGACGGGGATAACGGGGGTTCTAAATGCGGGCATGGCGCGCTCGAAGGCTGCTGCGGGGCACACGCGAGCGACATGGACAGGATAATCTCCGAGATGAGCTCTCTGAAATCAGAGCTCATGCTGGAGATAAGCGAGAGGAAAAGGGCGGAGTTTGAACTCAAGAAACTCTCCGCCGTCCTCGAGCACTCGACCAGCATAGTCTTCATATCCGGAAAGGGCGGAGAGATAGAGTACGTCAACAGGTCTTTTGAGCATGCCACCGGCTTCTCAAAGGCTGATGCGCTCGGCAGGACGCCGGGCGAGCTGTTTTCAGCGGCAGGCGCTCACTCTCATGAATGGAGCGGGATGCTCTCATCAGAGGGCTGGCAGGGCGCCTTGAAGAATGTAAAAAAGGACGGGACGCCCCTCTGGTGCAAGGGCGTAGTCTCGCCGATAAGGGAGGAGACAGGCGAGATAACCCATTACCTCTCGGTCTTCGAGGACGTTACTGAAAAGAAGGCCTCGCATGAGAGGATAAACTATCTCGCGAATCACGACCCTGTTACCGGTCTTCTCAACAGAGGCTATTTCATAGACTCCCTCGCCGGCTGGATAGAGGAGAACCCGGGGCCGGGCGCGCTCTTCCTGCTCGACATGGACCAGTTCAAGTTCATAAGCGACTCCTACGGCCACGGCATGGGGGACGAGTTCCTCATGAGGATAGCCAGGCTGATACAGTTCAATATGATGCACATCATCCCCCGCCATCTCGGCAGCAACGGGGAGTGCATGGTGGCCCGTCTCAGCGGGGACGAGTTCGCGATATTCGCTCCGGTGGGCCGGGTAGAGGCTGTCCAGATAGCCGAGCATATAAGGAAGGGGCTTGAATGCTTCTACCAGCCGGACTTCCCGTGCCACCTGACCGCGAGCATCGGCGTGGCGCTCTTCCCCGAGCACGGCGAGACTACTTCCGAACTCCTCACGAGGGCTGACGCCGCCATGTACCGCGCAAAGGAGCAGGGCAGGAACAGGTTCCACTTCTACAGCCCCGAGGAGCGCGAGATAGAGCAGATGCACATGAGGCTCAAATGCAAGGAGGGGATACTCGTTGCGCTCAAGGAGGACAGGTTCGAGCCCTGGTTCCAGCCTATCATGAGGCTCTCCGACAACAGCGTATCCCACTACGAGGTGCTCGCGAGGATGAGGGAAAAGGACGGCAGCATCGTCCTCCCCGGTCCGTTCATTGAAATAGCCGAGAGGTTCGGCCTTGTGGGCGCGATCTCAAGGTCGATAATCGGCAAGGCGCTCGCGCTGCAGGCATCGCTTAAAAATGCGGGCAAGGATTTGAGCTTCTGCGTGAACGTCTCGGGCAAGGAGCTTGGCGACAGGGAGTTCCTCTACTTTCTCAAGGGCAGGATTTTCGAGCTTGGCATCGACCCGCGTAATATCGTCTTCGAGATTACGGAGACTGCTTCCATATACGACCTGGACCGGGCGATATCGTTCATAATGGGACTGCGCGAGATAGGATGCCGCATCTCGCTCGACGACTTCGGCATCGGTTTCACCTCATTTCTGTATCTGCGGGAGATGCAGGTCGATTATATCAAGATAGCGGGCTCGTTCATAAAGGGGCTGGAGAAGAACCTGAACGACCAGCTCTTCGTGAAGGCCATAACGGACGTTGCCAGGGGCATGGAAATAGAGACGATAGCCGAGTTTGTCGAGAGCAGCGCCATCCTCGGGTCTTTGCGAAAATACGGCATCGACTATGCCCAGGGGTATATCATAGGAAGACCCGCGCCGACGCCGGAATTTCACAGCACCGAGAAGGCAAGCGGCCTTTAGCAGGCTGCTCAAAAAGGCCCATCTGCTTGTCGAGTCGCGCGTAGTAGCGGCGTACGGCAAAGAGTACGCCTCCTTCCTCGCTCCCCGATTTAACCGGGGCCTTGCATATGGAGCTTATTTGAAGCCTGAAAAAATAGAGTATTGGCAATTCATCACAATTCGATTGAAACCTGCCTCTCCGGCATTTACAATACGCCGACCTATGCAGCAGCTTCCAATAAAATTCGAAAGAGACCTGCGGAGCCTCAAAGTATTTCTTGAGAAGGCCTCCGCAAGGCTCCTCGACCTGGTCATCACCGACAACTCCTCGAGGATGGTCTCCGTCAAAGGCGCATTAAGGGCTATATCGCTCCGGCTGCACAGGATATTCCTTTCCGCGCCCGATGAGGTGCTCTCTGAGCTTGCCTCATTTCTGAGCCTGCGCACAAAGAAGACCCCGGCGATAACCCGCTTCATAAGGGAGAGGCGCGCCGATATAGACGCGAAGCCGAGAAGGGTGCGGGCCAGGACGAAAGGCAAAAGCCATGACTTGAAGGAGGTCTTTGACAGGGTCAATAATGAGTATTTTGATGCGAGCGTTGCCGCATCAATAACATGGTCAAGGAGGCAGCCTGGCCGGGTAAGGAGGAGGACGCTCGGGAGCTACTCCTTCTCATCAAAGACCATACGGATCAACCCCATACTCGACAGCCCGGCAGTGCCGCCGATTTTTTTGGAGTTCATAGTTTATCATGAGATGCTCCATGCTATACTTGGTGTGGAGCGCAAATCCGGACGGTCTATCATACATTCAAGGGATTTCCGGAAAAAAGAGAAGGAATTCAGGGGGTTCGAGGCTGCGACAAAATGGGAGAAGGCCAACAGGCATCTCCTTTGAGGTTTGCGGGCCGGATCAAAAAATAGAAATATTGATAACCGGCCCTGGAAATGGTACAAAGAAACATCCTCATTCAGAGCTCATCGGCTCTCCCGCGGCGGGCTCCCCATCCAACAGATTAAAACGAAAAAGAAAATTTGATATAGCATAGATAGAGCCTGACGGTTTCTTTGGAGCAGTAGCACTGAGTTTCGAGTTACGATTGTTTCGGTTTTCACCGGCATAACCGGCCTGAAATCTCAATCCGGGAGTGCCTTGTAACCTGCAAGCGGTCCACCAAACTCGGCAAAGGAGAAAACGCTTAATGGAAAGCTCAATGTTTACGATCCTTTTCGCTCTGGGCTCCGCCGTAATAGGCATCATCTATGCGGCCTGGCTTGCGTTCTGGGTCAAGGGATTGGACGGCGGGACCCCTGAGATGAAGATGATCCAGGCCGCGATTCACGAAGGCGCAAGCGCTTACATGGCAAGGCAGTTCAAGACGGTCGCCGTCGTTGCCGCTATTATTTTCGTCCTGCTATGGGCAGCAGGCGCATGGTCAGCGCACTTCGGGCTTCTTACCGCCTGCGGCTTTCTGGTCGGAGGCACGGCTTCAGCCATATCCGGCTATGTCGGCATGATGGTCGCCGTCCGTGCCAACGCAAAGACGGCCCAGGCAGCGCACAACGGCCTCAACGCAGCTCTCCAGGTCGCCTTCAGGGGCGGCGCCGTAACAGGCCTCCTCCTTATCAGTCTCGGCCTCATGGCCGTGACCGGTTTCTACGCAATAGCTATAAATGTGACCGAAGAAAGCCACGCCGTATCCGCTCTCCTTTCTCTCGGACTTGGCGGAAGCCTCATATCACTTTTCGCAAGGGTAGGCGGCGGCATATACACCAAGGCCGCTGACGTGGGCGCGGACCTGGTCGGCAAGGTCGAGGCAGGCATCCCCGAGGACGACCCGAGGAACGCGGCCGTCATAGCCGACAACGTCGGCGACAATGTCGGCGACTGCGCTGGCATGGCCGCGGACCTCTTCGAGACATACGCGGTCACGACCGTCGCGACAATGGCCCTGGCCCATATACTCTTCCCCGGTTCCCAGCCGGCGATGCTATTCCCGCTGCTCCTGGGAGGCGTGGCCATAATCATGACGATAATCGGAAGCTGGTTCGTAAAGGTCGGCTCAGGCGGCGGCATCATGGCAGCCCTTTACAAGGGCTTCATAGCGACCGCCGTGCTCGCGGCCATAGCCTTCTACCCGGTTACCTATTACCTGATGGACGGCGTGGGCGGGATAAGCTGGTCGAATTATTACCTCTGCGCCCTTGTAGGCCTGGCGGTCACTATAGGCCTGGTCGTCATAACCGACTATTACACCGCCAAGCATTACAGCCCGGTGCAGGAGATAGCTAACGCGTCGATATCAGGGCACGCGACAAACATAATCGCGGGCCTTGCCGTGGGCAAGGAGGCAACCGCGCTTCCGGTGCTCGTGATAGCAGGCGCGATCCTTGCGAGCTTCGAGCTTGCGGGCCTCTTCGGCGTTGCCGTGGCGGCTGAGGCCATGCTCACGATGGCGGGTATCGTCGTCGCGATCGACTCCTTCGGGCCGATCACGGACAACGCGGGCGGCATAGCCGAGATGGCGAACATGGGCAGCGCCGTGAGGGGCATAACAGACCCGCTGGACGCGGTGGGAAACACCACCAAGGCCGTTACCAAGGGCTACGCCATAGGCTCTGCCGGGCTCGCGGCAATAGTCCTGTTCGCAGAGTACACTCGGACGATATCGACAAACGGAGTGCAGGTCGTATTCGACCTCTCGGACCCGCTCGTGCTCGTGGGCCTCTTCATCGGCGGCATGCTGCCATTCTATTTCGCGGCCCAGCTCATGAAGGCCGTAGGAAAGACGGCAGGGGCAATTGTGGATGAGGTAAGGCGCCAGTTCAGGGAGATAAAGGGCATAATGGACGGCAGCGCAAAACCCGAGTACGGCAAGTGCGTGGACATAGTCACCACGGCCGCCATCCAGAAGATGGTCATGCCCTCTCTCATACCGGTAGTAGCCCCTATCGCAGTCGGCTTGACGCTCGGGCCAAAGGCATTGGGCGGCGTGCTCGTCGGGGCCATCGTCACGGGCCTGTTCGTGGCCATCAAGATGACCTCAGGCGGTGCCGCCTGGGACAACGCCAAGAAGTTTATCGAGGAGGGCAACCACGGTGGCAAGCACAAGCCCGCGCACCAGGCGGCGGTTACAGGAGATACGGTGGGCGACCCGTACAAGGACACCGCAGGCCCGGGCATCAACCCGATGATCAAGGTCATAAACCTGGTGGCCGTGCTCTTCGGGGTGCTCATGTACTCATAAGGAAACGGCTGGATAAAAAACAAAAAGCGCCGGAGGATATCCTCCGTCGCTTTTTGTTTTGCGAAGTTATCGTTACGTTAGCAACGAAAGGAAAGGGACCGTCTTTTAAATGTATTTGAAAACAGGCCCTCCGGCTTGGATTGTCTTAACCTACGCCGTCTGCCTTTTCGCCCTTATGAACTCGATGACCCCTGGCATTATGGAGAGGACGATTATGGCCATGATGACCATAGTGAAGTTCTCTTTCACTATCTTGAGGCTGCCGAAGAAGTAGCCGCCGAATACGAAGAGCGTTATCCAGCTTATGCCGCCGACCACGTTATAGAAGAGGAACTTCGGGTAGGACATCGCGCCTACTCCGGCGACGAACGGCGCGAAGGTGCGCACTATGGGCACGAACCTCGCCAGTATTATTGTCTTTGCGCCGTATTTCTCGTAGAACCTGTGCGTCTTGTCCAGGTACTCTTTCCGGAATATCCTGCTGTTCGTCCTTGTAAATACCTTTGGCCCCATATAATGGCCGACGGCGTAGTTGACCGAGTCGCCCAGTATGGCGGCAATGGAGAGGCCAACGGCCAGGTACCAGACGTCCAGGGAGCCCAGGGCGGCGAAGCTGCCGATGGCGAAAAGGAGCGAGTCGCCGGGCAGTATGGGAGTTACCACGAGCCCTGTCTCGCAGAAGATGATAAGGAAGAGTATCAGGTAGGTCCAGCCACCGTAGGCCTGTATGACAGCCCCGAGGTGCTTGTCCAGGTGAAGGAATATTTCGATGAAGTCCTTT
>Ga0209751_10002417_pt1 | contig 18667 bp, 22 predicted proteins | sample RifCSP13_1_FD_184019 | JGI IMG/M metagenome (GOLD analysis project Ga0209751, IMG submission 184019) | Soil microbial communities from Rifle, Colorado - Rifle CSP2_sed 13_1 (SPAdes) (version 2) | ecosystem: Environmental > Terrestrial > Deep subsurface > Rock core/Sediment | place: Rifle... | reverse complement strand
CGTGACGCAGGGACGCGGCCTCGATGACGCCGTCGAGATGATCAAGGATGCCCTAGTCGCGTACTTCGATGGAAAGTCCCCGGCCTACGCCCTGGACATCAGGGTGTCGGTCCCGGGGGTGCCGCTCTGCAAAGCTTCCGCGTGATGCCGACCCGCGCCAGGTCTTGCGCGCCCTTCGTCGATTAGGATTCGAGGTCGCCTATGTCGCCGGAAGCCACTATCATCTCGTTCATCCGTCGGATCCTGCACAGGCGGTCGTGGTGCCGTTTCACGGGAGCGTGAAGACGGGAACACTCCACTCGATCCTTCGAAAGGGACACATCTCCCTTGAGGAATTCCTCGAGGTCTTCGAAATCCTCCGACAAGCTCGTATCAGGAAACGGAATCGACAAGCAAGATTGAAATATTGAGACCGACCTAAATCGTGTGTCATCCGCCCATGCGGTTCCCCTCGAAGGCCGATGAACCGGACGACGAACCCCTCCCGTACCCGATCGAGACGGTCCGATACTGGTACGTGTCTCCTTTTGGCGGCCGCTCGAAGGAGCTGGGCGAGGACCAAATCGGTGTGAACCGCGAGGCGCTCGCGCGGAACACCGAGCTGGAGTCGAAGGACCGCGTGTCGGTTGGCCTCCCGGGGGACGATCCGGATCGACCGTGGTTCTTTCAACGCCCGTTCGAGGTCGTGCCGCTCGATGAGCGGCGCCCCGATGCCGCGGCGCGGTCGCCACAGGGCGAGGTCGTCCTCCCCCAACAGGACTTCGATTTCGTCCGCCGTCCCCACCTGCAGCCGGACATCGGCGACGCGGTGGTTCTGAAGGGCACCGCCGCGAAACGGCTCGACGACGACCCGGAGTGGCTCGCGGAGCTCCTCCGGAAATCCGTGCGGCGCCCCGATTTCTAACGACAAGGCTAAGTCCCGCGTGCGCATCGAGACGGTCGATGCGGGTCGGTGTGATCGGCGTGCAGGGCGACGTCTCCGAGCACGTGGAGGCGGTCCGCGCCGCCATCTCCAAGGGCGGGTTCCGCGGGGAGGCCGTCGCCGTGCGCCGTCGCGAAGACTTGGCGGCGTGCGACGCCCTCACGATCCCCGGCGGAGAGAGCACGACGATCTCGAAGATCCTCGTCCGCACGGGCCTCCATGGGGACATCGTCCGGCGCGCGGGGGAGGGAATGCCGATCCTCGGCACGTGCGCGGGCTGCATCCTCCTCGCCAAGGAAGGCGATGCCCAGGTCCGGGACACTCGGACGCGGCTCCTCGGGCTTATGGACATGGCGGTGGACCGAAACGCGTTCGGCCGGCAGCGGGAGTCGTTCGAGGCCGATTTGGCGGTGGATGGCTTCGATCGTTCGTTCCACGGCGTGTTCATCCGCGCGCCCGCGATCACGCGGACCTGGGACGACTGCCACGTCGCCGCCAAACTCGAAGACGTGATCGTGTTCGCCCGCCAAGGGCATCTCTGGGCCGCGTGCTTCCACCCGGAGCTCAGCGGGGATCTCCGGATCCATGTCGCGTTCCTGAGCCAGGTTTGACGTACGGATTTTCGGCCGTCCCAAAGTGTCCAACTCCGGACCAAACAGCGTATGCCCCCCCATTGTTCATGCCGGTTCGGGAGTCACATGCGGGGCATTCGAGGATGGTGGGTGGCGTCGATGGCGCTGGCGATTTTGGTCCTGCCGGGTCTCGCGGGGCCCGCGTCGGCGGCCCCCTGGGACGCGCGCTTGGCGATGACCTCTCCAGGCCCCGGCTCTTACTCGTGGACCTTTGAGTGCAGCGGCGACTTCGCCTGGGGCGCGCAGTGGTCTTGGAGCCGAGACGGCGTCCCGGTCCCGGAGCCAGGCGCGTTCGAGGCGCCCTCCGCCCGATGGAACGCGCGGACGGCATACGATGCCGAGTCAGACCGCGTCATCCTGTTCGGCGGCTTCACGGGCGGGTATAGCGACGAGACGTGGGCGTACGACGCGAACACGAACGGGTGGACCAACATGAACCCGGCGATGCACCCCCGCGGCCTTGAGGCACCCGCCTTGGCCTACGATTCCGGGTCGGACCGCGTCGTCCTGTTCGGCGGGTACACGGGATCGGCCCTGAGCGACGAGACCTGGGCATACGATTTCAACGCGAACGTATGGACGGCCAAGAACCTCGGTGCGCGCCCCTCCGCGCGATGGACGCATGCGATGGCCTACGACGCGCGGTCGGATCGCGTGATCCTGTTCGGCGGCGCGACGGAGTCTGGGCCCATCGGCGAGACATGGGCCTACGACTCGGACGCGGACGCGTGGACCAAGATGAACCCGTCCCGCGGTCCCTCGGACCGATCCCAGCCCGCCATGGCGTACGACTCCGGATCTGACCGGATCGTTCTCTTCGGCGGGGCGGACTACTACATGGGATGGTACAGCGATGAGACCTGGGCCTATGACTTCGACGCAAACACGTGGGCGAACCGGAACCCGACGTCCCCGCCCTCCGCGCGCTACGACCAGGGGATGGCCTACGACAGCCAGTCGGATCGCGTCCTCCTCTTCGGTGGTGCGTCGCCGGGGCGAAGCGACGAGACGTGGGCTTACGACTTCGAGGCGAACGCGTGGTCGAACGTAGTTCCCCAGCGGCGTCCTTCTCCCCGTCAAGCGGTCGCCATGGTGTATGATTCCGACTCTGACCGAGCAATCCTGTTCGGCGGGCACACACCCGCTGCGAGCGATGAGACGTGGACGTTCGACCTGGACGGGAACGCATGGAGGCTCGCCCTCGTGGGGCCGAAGAGGGCGTGCTTCGCCGAGACTGTGGGTGGCAGTGGGGTCCGTCCTGTCGGCGCGAATGCGCTGACCGCCTGCTTGACCGCGTTCGGCGGCGGGGAGGAATGCAAGACCTGGAAATTCAAACCGAGCGGCGCCTTCAGCGTGGAGCTGCGCGCGAGCGCATCCTCGGACGGCGGGGGCGGTGGCGGAGGGGGCGGCGGCGGAGGAGGCCATTGCTTCCCGCGTCCTCCGTGTAAGTTCTAGGCGGTGGGCCATCTACGGGAGAGGAGAACCCATGGAACGAAGTCGTGCGATGTTGGCGGTGTCGGCAGCGTTTGTGAGCGCGATCCTCGTGGCCACGGCGGTCGTCCCCCAGGCGACGGCCATCGCCAACGGCACCTTCGACACGACGCACAAGTACGCGGGTCTGCTGCTCTTCCCCAACCCCGGATTCACCTTCTACACGGGGCACACCGAGTACGCTGGGTGCTCAGGGACTCTCATCGCACCCCGGGTCTTCCTGACGGTCGCCCATTGTTTCGACGTCGTCGAAGGCTTCGGCATTCCCTTGGAAGCCCTGGCGGTGAGCCTCGCCGACAATGTCTTCGAGGACCCGAAGTCCTGGATCCCGGTCACCTCCTACCAGAGGCATCCTGACTACAAGGTTCGGGAGGGGGCCCCATACAACGACGTTGCGATCGTCATCCTCGCGAAGCCGGCGAAAGGCATCTCCCCTGCCGCCATCGCACCAGCAGGGTTCCTCGACGCCTACGAGGGGCTTCCCGATGCGGCCCTCTCGCTCCTGGGGTACGGTGTCAACGACACGTTCGTCTTCACCGGCGACCGGCGGATTACGACCTCGGGTTTCGTGGAACTCCGCGAGACCTACGTGAAGCTCTCCGGGAGTCCCGGGACGTTTTGCCCGGGCGATTCCGGGGGCCCGTCGCTCTTGCCTTCCGGAGGCGTGGAGTACTTGGTGAGCATCCACGGTTCGAGGGTCGGACACACCCTCAAGCCCCCGTGTGAGGGACCGGCCTTCGACCAGCGGCTCGATACCCCGGGCGTGCAGGCATTCATCCAAGGTGCAATCGCCGCGATGCGATAGGGGCTAGCGCCCCGGGTGGGCGATACCGCCTCAGGCAGTGAGGCCTCGTCTCGTAACGGCGCCTGCGGTGGAAGTAGCGTAGAGCGCTCCTGATCCGCTCTTTCTCGCCTCGGTACTCGGCGAAGCCTTTCGGCGGCCCGAAAGTGTCCAACCGCGAACCAAAGAACGGATGCCCGCAGCCATCACTCCGTCGGCCGGGAAACCATGTCGAGAACCCGCGGAATGTCGCTGGTGTCCGGAGTCCTTGCGATCGTGGTCGTGATGGCGACGCTGCTCTTTGCGGCGTCCGACCTCGGCGATGGTCGACTCCAGTACCGGGACGACAGGAAGAGCGGCTGCCCCAGAGGGTACTGGTTTACCGATGCCTCGGAGTGGCCTAGCGCGGACCACAACGGAAACGGAGCGATCTGCGAGCTCGAACCCGTGTTCCCGTGAGGATGGACTGGCCCGGAGGGGAAACCATGAAACCGAAGTATGGCCTCGTGTCGACAGCGTTTGTGATCGCGGTCTTCGCGGCGCTCGGCAGCCTCCCGTGGGGGGCCGCCGCGTCGCCGCCGGAAACGGGCTCGGGCTCGTACGTCGTGACGGGTGCCGACATCACGGATGTGCGTTTCGGGGACGACGGGACCGTCTTCGTCACGGAGACGGAGTACGCAGACGCGACGGGGACCCTCATCGGGACCTTCGCACACGACTTGGTCGTCGCCATCCATCCGGACGGGTCCCTGAACTTCCGCGGCAAGGGGACGTTCACGGGGACCGTGGACGGGATGTCCGGGAGCTTCGAGGACACCCTCGAGGGACAAGGCTCGGTCGTCTCCGGGGAGCTGCGCGGGACGATCACGATTCTCAAGGGCTTCGGCCACCTGGCGGGCCTGCAGGGACGGGTGACGATCGAGGGAATCCCCGCGACGGGCGGGACGTACGTCGTCGAGTTCCAGCTGTGAGAGAGCCGCCAGGATCCTGCGACGAGGACCGCCGAAGTCCGCGGAGAGAGGTGGGAAACAGTTAAGTAGGAGTCGCGTAATAATTACGCGAATGACTCGACTGGAGAACCACCTCGCCCGGTATCGCGAGTTTCGGGAAGCGGCCGAGAAGGCCGTGGCGGACGCCGTCCGCATCGAGGCTTGGTTCCTGGCGGCGTACCACCTGATCGAGGCGTGCGCCGCCAAGCGTCGGATTCACATCCAGAAACACTCGAGAGTGCCGGACGAGCTCTCGCGGAATCCCGACATCCTAGGTGCGTTGGCGAAGGAAGTGTCGGACGCCTTCCGGTTCCTCGACCTTGAGGCCCGAGCGAAATTCGTGTACGGGGCCTCGGGAACCGAGGCGGACCTCGCGCGCGCCCGCCGGAGCTTCGAGGCGATCGAGTCGGCGTGTCTGGAGGTACTGGAGTGAATCCAATCAATCACACGGAGGCCATCGAAGCCATCGTGCAGGGTCTTGGTCGCGTCCGCGGCGTCCGATCCGTCGTGCTCTTCGGTTCCGCCGCCCGAGGCACGGCGACGGAGGACAGCGACGTCGACCTGTTCCTCGACTGTGAGGAGTCGGCCCGGGACCGTGTCCGCCAGATCGCGTACGGGATCTCGGACCGGACGGGGGTCCCGTTCAACCTAGTCTTCTACAGACCGCAGGAGCGGAACCGGTTCGACACGCAGTTCCTCGACTCCATCCTTCGCGACGGCCGCCCCCTGCTCGGAAAGCTTCCCACGTTCTCGCCTCGGGACCTCGACCTCGAGCCCCTTCGCCTCGTGAGCTATCGGACGGAGGCGCTGCGCCCGCGCGAGCGCGCGCGCCTCCTTCGGATCCTCGACGGGTATCGGACGGAGAAGCGCGTGGGACGGAAGCGGTACGTCGTCGAGAAGCCCGGGCTGCTGGAGAAGCTCGGGGGGTGGCGCGTCGGCCGCGGCGCCGTCGTCGTGCCCGAGCCCGCCGTGGAGGCGTTCGACGAGCTCCTGCGCAGGTTTCGGGTCACCCGCTCGATGGTGCCGATCTGGTGTCAGAGGCCTTGACCGAGGACCGCTCTTGAACGCGTGGCATCTTGGGGTCGGAGTCCGGGCGCCTCTCCGCTCTCTCATGTGGGACGGCTTCGGCAAGCCGAAAGTGTCCAAGTCCGAACCAAAGAGTGGATTGCCGGAGATACCCTCCTACAGTCAGGGAAGTGAGATAGTGGGCATCGGAAGTGGGTTGGCGGGATTGCAGGTCAGCGCGAGCGTACGTGTGGGCGGTCGAGAGCTCACGGGAAGGATCCATCGCGCTGCGAGCGGTCCTCGTATCGGAGGGAGTCTCAGCGTCTGGGGAACGGTGGTCCTACTCGCTTTGGTCGTAATGTCAACGCTTGCGCAGCCCACCTCCGCAATCTCGATGCGGGTGACGATGACGGACTTGGGCACTCTCGGGGGCGACCAGAGCCGCGCCTACGCCGTCAACGACGCGGGACAGGTCGTGGGTGTGGCTCAGACGACCTCCAGAGACTATCATGCCTTCCTCTGGAAGTCCGGAGTCATGACAGACCTTGGGACTTTGGGCGGTGGCTACAGCGCGGCCTATGGGATCAACGAGGCGGGGCAGATTGTCGGGGAGAGCGATGGGCATGCCTTCCTCTGGGATTCGGGAGTCATGAGGGACCTTGGGAGTCTGGGCCCCTACAGCGCGGCCTATGGCATCAACGAGGCGGGGCAAATCGTCGGGAGCAGTGACTCTCATGCTGTCCTCTGGCAGGACGGTACCATAAGGGATCTCGGGACTCTCGGCGGTCCTTTCAGCTTCGCCTCCAGCATCAACGACGCCGGGCAGATAACAGGGGCCAGTACGAGGACCTTTCCAGCCATCGGGGACTGGCACCCGTTTGTCTGGGAGTCCGGCACCATGACGGACCTGGGAGGCCCGGATGTGCCGGGGGGAGGCTATAGCTATGGTTTCGACATCAACAATCAGGGACAGGTCGTCGGCTCTGGCACCGTCCGGTGTTGTCGAATTCGGGGTGTCACGGACTTCACCACTGGTGCCCTTCTCTGGCAATCCGGAACGATTGTAGAGCTTGGCATGCTGAAGACTCACAACAGAAGTCCTGGAAGCGAGGCCTTTGGTATCAACGACGCGGGACAGGTCGTGGGCGCGAGCGTGGCCCGGGAAGGGGGTTGGCATGCTGTCTTTTGGGAGGCCGGCAGGATTACAGATCTAGTGGATCACAGGATCAGAGAGGTTCGAGATAGCGAGGCCCGGGGCATCAGCGATGCGGGGTGGATCGTAGGGTGGAGCGCTACTGGCGAGATTCTCCCGGGCCCCGGCTTTGAGGTCGTCACCCACGCGGTCCTTTGGACCAAGGGATGATGGCCGCTCTCGGGTGGAAGGGAGCGGTCGTTGGCTGCTCTGTTTTCGCCCTCCTCTTTGCGGGCATGTCCCTGTCGATGGGAGATGACTGGTTCTCACCCCAGGCAACCACCTCTCAGGCCCGTCCCCTATTTCCGACATCTGGTGAACAAGGCGGGCATAGAGGCTTGGGAGGTGGTGCGGAGCCAGCCCCCGCCTCTGCGTCGGACAATTGGACGAACGCAGGTCCGTCGCTCCCGCGCCCCTCCGGCCGTTGGACCCACGCGATGGCCTACGATTCGCGCGCGGATCGGGTCATCCTGTTCGGGGGTCGGGCAGGACCTGCGGACTTCTACAGCAACGAGACGTGGGCCTACGATCCCTCCGCGAACATGTGGACGAACATGACCGCAGGGACCGGTCCCTCCGGCCGGTCGAACCCGCAGATGGCATACGACATCCAGTCCGACCGGACGATACTCTTCGGCGGCGGCAACTACTTCACGGACTGGTACAGCAACGAAACGTGGGCGTACGACCACGGGAACAACTCGTGGACGAGGATGAGCCCCCTGTTGAGCCCGTCGCCCCGGTATGATCATCAGCTGGTCTACGACTCCCGGTCGGACCGCGTGATCCTCTTCGGAGGGGCCGTAGGCGCCGGCCCGACCTTGTTGGGCGACACGTGGGCCTACGACCACGAGTCGGACATATGGACGAACTTGGCCCCCGCTGTATCTCCCCCTGCGCGGCAGGCATCCGCGATGGCCCATGACTCAGAATCCGATCTCACGATCGTCTTCGGAGGAAGGGGTGGAACCGGCAACGACACTTGGACGTACAATTCCACCGCGAACAACTGGACGCCGATGAGCCCGTCCACGAGTCCCTCCGTCCGCTGGGGCTCGCGCATGGTCTACGACTCTCGAGCAGATCGGACTGTCCTCTTTGGCGGGTACACAGGAATCGGACCCTACAGCAACGAGACGTGGGAGTACGATGCTAACGGGGATGCATGGGTCCAGTTGACTCCGGCGGCAGCCCCCCCGGCAACCGAGGGGCATGCGATGGCCTACGACTCGACTTCGGATTCCGTCGTGTTGTTTGGCGGTGGCTTTGGCATCGGGGTCCACGACGGGACGTGGCGGTATGGTGTGCAGCTCGTGAACGCCTCGGCTCCGTTGAATCTGCAGGCGATTGCAGCGGACGGGCAGGTGAGCCTGGAGTGGCAGCCGCCGGCGACCGACGGTGGCTCCCCAATCACGAACTACACCGTCTACCGAGGGACCGCTCCGGGCGGTGAACTCTTCCTCGCGACGATTGGGAACGTGACGTCACACCTCGACGCGGGCCTTACGAACGGCGTGACCTACTACTACCAGGTCGCGGCTGTCAACGCCGTTGGCGAAGGTCCCCGCGCGGCGGAGGTCTCGGCGACGCCGATGCCACCGCCGATGCCACCGTCTGCGCCCCAGTCTGTTCAAGCGACTGCCGCGGATGCCCGGATTGACATCACTTGGCAAGTCCCCGCATCGGACGGCGGTTCGCCAATCACGGACTATCGGGTCTATCGCGGCACGTCATCCGGAGCGGAGTCGTGGCTCGTCGACGTCGGCCCGAGTCTCTCGTACGCGGACGTGGGCGTCACGAACGGCGTCACGTATTACTACTACGTGACCGCCAGGAACGCCATCGGGGAAGGTCCGCCTTCTGGGGAGGTCGCCGCGACTCCGTCGACGGTACCGACGGCCCCGCAGAATCTCCAGGGCATCGCCGGGGCCAGGAACGTCACCCTCATTTGGCAGCCTCCCGCCAACGACGGCGGATCGACGGTCACGGGTTATCGCGTATACCGCGGTCTTTCTCCCGGGTCCGGGGCCCTCCACGCGGTTGTGGGCAACGTGACGGCCTACAACGAGTCCGCGACCCCCGGCACGACGTACTTCTATCAGGTGAGCGCCGCCAACGGCCGTGGTGAGGGTCCGCGGTCCGCGGAGGTGTCCGTCACGCCAACCCCCGTCCCGGACACGACCGCCCCGCGGGTCGTGATTCTCTCGCCCTTGGCCGGGGCCGTCCTGGAATCCCGAACCGTAGCCGTCTCCGGGACGGCCTCCGACGACACCGCGGTCGCCCTGGTCGAGCTCAGCCTCGACGGGAGCGCTTGGACTCCCGCAACGGGGACGACCGAGTGGTCCGGGGAGATGTCCCTGTCGGAGGGCGGCAATGCGATCCACGTGCGGGCCACGGACCCGTCGGGGAACACGGGCGTCGCCACGGCCGTGGTCTCCGTGGAACTCCCTCTCTCGCGAATCAACGAGCTAGAAATCGCCCTCGCGTCGGCCGCGGCGGCAGCGGGCGCCGTCGGAGGAATCGGGCTCGCCGCCCTCTACTACACGCGCATCAAGCGGGAGGAGGTCCTCCAGCGGAGGGTTCGCCTCCTGATGTTCGACTACGTCCGCGAAAATCCCGGGTCGTCCTTCACGGCGATCCGGAAAGCGATCGGGCTCGAACACGGCGTGGCCGGCTACCATCTCGAGGTGCTGGAACGGGAGGGGCTTGTCCACTCGGAATCTCACCATCACCGACGGTGGTACTATCCCAATGGCGACGTGTCGCTCTGGAAGGACCTGCCGCTGAGCGCCCTCCAGCAATCCCTCCTCGATGGGATCCGCAAGGCCCCGGGCGTCGGCATCCGGGAACTCTCCCGCGCGGTCGGCCGCGGGAGCTCGTCCGTGGCGTACAATGTCAAGGCGATGGAGCGCGAGGGGATGATTCGCACCGAGCGTACGGCGGCGAAGTTGCGGTGTTTCCCCGCGGACGAGGCGGGACCGTCCTCCGGTTTCGCGAACTAGGGCACCTGCCACATGCATCCCTTGGTTCGGCGGGTGACGAACCGGGGGTTCGGTCGACCGAAAGATTCAATAGCCCGCTACTTGCTGTCCCTTAGCACGGACGATGGCACCCGGGGCCGGAGGTTGGGTCTATCGTAGATTCCACAATGGTGGCCCCGTTCGAATCTTGCTTACTGGGTTGTGTGACGTCCGTCTTCGCCTTCATTATCGCCTATGTCCGGATCTCGGGAGAGGACGCCCTGCAGAGCCGGGTCCGCGCCCTCATGTGCGACTTCATTCGAGATCGGCCCGGGTCGTCCTTCTCGCAGGTCCGGAGGGCCCTGGGGCTAGAGAACGGCGTGGCGGCGTACCATCTGGAGGTGCTCGAGGACCTCGAGATCGTCCATTCAGAGTCTCGTCGGGGCCGGCGATGGTACTACGCGAACGGGAACGCCGCGCTCTGGCGGGAGCTGCCGGTGAGTCCACTCCAAGAGTCCCTGCTGGACGCGGTGCGGCGTTCCCCGGGAATCGGGGTCCGGGAACTTGCCCGTGCGCTCGACCGCAGCGCCTCGTCCGTGGCCTACAACGTCAGGTCCCTTGAGGAAGACGGGCTCCTGCGGACGGAACGCCAAGGGATCCGCGTGTTGTGTTCCCCGGCCGAGGAGAATTCGATGCAAGTGGAAGGGGAGCCTACCCGCATGCGGGATGAACGATAATCGGAGCTCCCTGCGAAAGGGACTTCCGTCCCAGTGACGACACGGAATCGATTGAATCTTCTTCACGGACCGTCGACTTGACGTTCCTCGCCCGCCGGGGGATTCGCTGCTAGCGGGTTTGCCCGACGGTGAGGCGGGACCAAGGAACTCATGAAGCGTCGCTGAGCAGCTCAGAAGACCAGATTTCGGCGGGCCTAGAGTGTCCAACTTCGAACCAAAGACTGGATGGGTCCGCATCGTAGTGCCCTGTCAGAGGTTCGCATGTCGGGAATCCGAGCATGGTCGGTGGTGTCGGCGGTGCTAGCGATGCTGGTCGTGATGACGACGCTGCTCCTTGCTGCGTCCGACCTTGGCAGTGCTCGTCCCCGGTACGTGGACGACCATAACGGCACGTGCCCTCGTTACTACGTGCCGACGAGTGCCGGGGACATGCCGAAGGTGGACCACAACAGGAACGGAACTATCTGCGTCTATGAACCCCCTCTCGGGTTATAGAGGCTTCTGGCCTGATTAGGGGGAAACGAATGAACCGCATCTCGTCGTCCGTCGCCTGTGCCTTCGCCGCGCTGCTCGTCCTGTCCGCGTTGCCGTCGCCCGCTGGCGCCATCGTCAACGGCACCCTCGACACGACGCACGACTATGTAGGCGCCCTGATCGTCCCGAACCCGGGCCGATCGGGATACACGGGGGTCCAGGACTTCATCTGGTGCTCCGGGACCCTGATCGCCCCGCGGGTCTTCCTCGTCGCCGCCCACTGTTTCAACGTGGTCGAGCAGTTCGGCATGACCGTCGCGGACATGGCCGTGAGCCTGGCCCCGAACGTGATGGAGGACCGGAAGTCCTGGATGGCCGTGGAGTCGTACGCGCGGCACCCGGACAGCAAGTACTACAAGCCCGACGCGGACCTGCACGGAAACGACGTGGACATCGCAGTCGTGATCCTGGCGAAGGCGGTCCGGAACGTGCGCCCGGCCGTCCTCGCGCCGGTCGGGTTCCTCGACGGCTATCCCGACCTAATGAGTGCCGTGTTCCCCTTCCTCGGCTACGGGTTGAACGAGACGTTCGTCCTGACCGGGGACCGCCGGATCGCCACGACGGGGTTCGTATCCAAGGGGCCGAGCTGGTTGCAGCTCGACGGGAATCCGGGGACGATTTGCCGGTTCGACTCCGGGGGTCCGACGCTCCTCGCGTCGGCGGGCGTGGAATACCAGGTTGGGGTGCACAGCTTGCTCCTGATTCCGAACCCCCTGTGCGAGGGGCCGTTCGTCGACGCCCGCGTCGACACCGCGGTTGCCCGCAGCTTCCTGGACGCGGCGATCGCGGCGAACGCGTGAAGGGACGTGCTCAGGGCCCGCGACCGCCGACTCGCTCCGCAGCTGAGCTTGCCTTTGAGCCTCCTCGAGCGGGGGGAGGCCGTTCGCCCCCGCCAGCCCTTGCGGGGATCCCATCGAGTGTCCAACTCCGAACCAAAAACCGGATGATTCCGTATCGTGCTGCCCGGGTCGAGGGGCACATGTCCGGATTTCGAGGGCGCTCGGTGGCGACAGCGGTGCTGGCGATCATGGCACTCCCGGTTCTCGCCGGGCCGGCCTCGGCGGCGTCCTACGCGTGGACGCTGACCTGCAGGGTTGGCGGGGACTTTCCTGGGGCTGCGTCGGCCAGTTGGGACTGGCTTCAGGACGGTCAGGTGATTGAGGGGGCCGGAGGGACAGCCATTTGCGGAGAAAGTGGCGGCGGAGATCGCCCTGCGAATGCCAATGGGATTGCGGCATCCCTCACCGCCACAGCTTTCGTAGTCGGAGGGCCGCTCAAGAGCGTGACTAGGGAGGTAACCAAGTCGTTCGATCCGACGGATTCCTTCCAGCTGAGCCTCCACGCGTCCGCGAGCAGCACCGGCAAGTTCTGCTTCTTCGGGAGCTGCGGCCCGGTGCAGCACTCCTCGGTCCACGCGGCGTTCACGATGACGGGCTAGATGGGAGTACGATGAGGAGGGAACCCAGATGAATGGAATCCGAGCGTGGTGGGCCGTGTCCTCGGTCTTGGCGATTGCGTTCCTCTTGGCGGCACCGGGGCCGGCGTCCGCGAAGGGTCAGGCGAGCGTCACGTACTCCGATCCCGTCGGCGATCCGATTCTCAACGCGATTGGCGGGAGCGCGGACTACGAACCACCGGCGTACCAGGACCTTGTCAAGTCCTCCATCACGAAGCAGGACATGCGGTTCACGTTCTTCCTGGAAGTTGCGGCAAGGATCCCAGCACGACCCGCGCTGTCGCCTCCGGGGAACAGCCAAATCTGGTGGGCCTGGCTTTTCGAGCTGGACCCCGCGACGGCGCCGCAAGGGTATCCCGCCGCGCCGGGAACGTCGCACATCACGGAGCTGAACATCGTCGTGGCCTGGGACGGGGTCGCGTTCACCGGGTTCGTGATCGACCGGAGGCCCCTCCTCATCGGCCTGGACGCGGCGATCGTCCCGATTACGTTCACAATCAAAGGCGCCACGATTTCGACGACGTTGTCCGCCACCCTGCTCGACCTCCCGTCCGCGTTCTTGTGGGTCGCCAGCACTTGGCTGTGGTCGTCCGACCCGGGGACGGAGGCTCTCAAGATCATGGACTTCGGTCCGGACTTCCCACCCGGTGGGACCTGGCCCGCTTGATTGGACGGTGGACGGGGCTCAAGCTGGGATCATGGAAAGGAGGGAGGCAGATGAACAGATGTCGAGGGATCTCGGTGGCGGTGTCGGTGCTCGCGATCGTGATGCTCCCAGTCCTCTCGGTGCCCGTGTCCGCGGCGTCGTATTCATGGACGCTGTCGTGCAAGGGGTCTGGGTACTCAACCGCCCGCTGGGACTGGCTGCAGGACGGCCAGGCCATTGTGGGGGCGGGCGGAACGGCGAATTGCGACTACACCGGGTCCGCGAGCGGGGGAGGAGACCGACCTTCGAACGCGAACGGATTCACGGCCACCCTCAGCATCAGCGGGTTCTGTTATCCGGAGGCGTGCGTCAATTCGAAGACCGTGACCAAGTCCTTCGACCCGGCGGGATCCTTCTCGGTGAGCCTGAAGGTGTCGTTCAGCGGGAAGTACGTCGAGGATCCCTGCTTCGAAGGGCGGCACCACCCTTGCTCCTACACGGTGAGCGGCAGCGCCGCATTCACGCTGAGCAGCTAGTCCGAGATTCACGTGAGCTTCGCTCAAAACTTCGTCCAGGACCGGAACTCGTGGCTGGCGGTGGCCTCCTATCTAGTCCACCCCCAGTTCGATGGATTCTTCCTCGAATGTCAGGAACGCCCCAACACGGCATGCGGGGAGTTCAAGGACACGCACGACATCGCCGTCGTGGTCCTCGAAAAGCCCGTTCGGATTACGCCCGCGACCCTCGCGCCGGTGGGACTCCTCGACGACCTGAAGAAGTCTGGAGACCAGAAGGGCGCAGAGTTCGGGCTCGTGGGGTACGGGCAGGACGAGACGGGTGCGGCGACGGGCGACCGGCGAATCGGCTACATGGGGTTCCACGAACTAAAGGACTTCTGGCTCTCCGTCAAGGACATCGGCAAGGGCACGGGTTGCGTCTTCGACGCCGGGGGTCCCGCACTGTACACGGTTGGGTCAACGGAGTACACGGTCGGTCTCGGCGCGAGGTTCGCACCGACAACCCCGGTCTCTGCTCTGACCTGATCGACGAATACCGAATTGACACTGATAGTGCCAGGAGCTTCATCGAGGGCGCAGTCGTCGGCAGTCAATAGAGCCAGACCTTGGGTGGAAGGTGCGGCCTAGAGCCTCGGTCACGACGGGCCTAGAGCGCGGAGGCGCGACCGACGGAGGTCCCGCTCTCTGGGTCTAGGGTAGCGGCGGAGGGGAACCCTTTTGGCGGCAGTCTCGTTCCCGCAGCAGGTGACGTAGTTGGCGGGTGGAGAGGTCGTCGTTGATACGCTCGAATCGAAAGTCCTTCGGGGGAACCCCCTCGGCGACCCGGCGCGTCGCGACATCGCAATCTACCTGCCGCCAAGGTACGATCCCCACGAGCGCTATCCCGCCGCCTACGGTGTCGTTGGGTACACCGGCACCGGGAAGTCCCTCCTGAACGTCGACCCGCTCATGGAGGACCTGAAATCGAAACTCGATCGGCTCATCCGCACAGGGAAGATGGGGCCGATGATCGTCCCGATGCCGGACTGCTTCACGCGCGTCGGCGGGAACCAGTACATCAACAGCACCGCCACGGGCCGATACGACGACTACCTGCGGAAGGAGGTCATCCCGTTCGTCGAGTCGAGGTACCGCGTCTCGCGCCGTGGGATCTGGGGCAAGTCCTCTGGCGGATACGGCTCGATCGTGCAGGGGATGCTCCACCCGGAGACGTGGCACGCGCTCGCGGACCACTCCGGGGATTCCCTGTTCGAGTTCTGCTACGTCCCGGACTTTCCGAAGGCGTTGGCGGCCTTCCGGGAGCGCGGCGGCCCCAAGCGATGGCTGAACTGGTATTGGCGGCAGGACGGTCGCCGCCAGAGCGCGCACTTGCCGACCCTGAACACGATCGGGATGGCGGCGCACTACTCGCCGAACCCGCGGTCGCCGGAGCTCGGCATTGACTTCCCGTTCGACCTGAGCACGGGCGAGTGGCGCCCCGACGTCTGGCGGCGGTGGCTCGCTTGGGATCCGGTCCACATGCTCGAGCGGTATTGGCGGAACCTGCGGAAGCTCCGGCTCGTGTACATCGACTGCGGCACGAAGGACGAGTGGAACCTGATCTGGGGCGCCCGCGTCCTCCACGAGAAGCTCAGGCGGTTCCGCGTGAAGCACGCCTACGAGGAGTTCGACGACGGGCACCTGAACATCACGTACCGGTACGACGTGAGCCTCCCCGCGATGTGGAAGGCCCTGCACGCGTGAACCCGGTCACGCGACGAGCGCCGCCAATTCGCGGAGCTCCGGGGAGGTCGACGACGCCAGGGTGTTCCGCACGATCGAGGCCGCGAGGGTGACGAACGCGGCTTCCACGTTCTTCCCGGACTTCGCACTCGTGCGCGCCCACCACAGCCCCTCCGCCTCCGCGAACGCCGCGGCGGCCGCGACCTCCGACTCGGGCAGGTCGACCTTGTTCGCGAGGAGGAGGACGGGGACCTTCCCGGAGACCTTGCGGGCGCTCTCGAGCCAGGGCTTGAGCGCGGGGAACGTGAACGGCCGCGACGTGTCGCCCACCGCCAGGATCCCCTGGACGCGGGAGAACCACGCGTCCTCGAGGAGCTTCAGGAACGTGGACTCGCCCATCACGTCCCAGATCGTGAGGACGACCGTGACGTCCCGTCCTCGGAACCGGAGGGGGATCTCCTTCTTGGAGACCCGCGCGGCGAGCGTGGGCACGTACCGCCCGTCGTACGTCCCGTACACGAAGCGATGCGCAAGGCTCGACTTCCCGACCGAGGCCTCCCCCACGAGGCATACCTTCGCCTTCACGATCTCCGGGGCCAACATGGTCGTGAGGTTGGACGGCCGAGGGGAAAAGGCCTCGTGGAACAAGTTCCAATTTGCATTCTGATAGTCGGTCCCGGGAATGATACAAGGCGCGCTCGCGCCCGTGATAACAGACTCAAAACGGACAAATATCCGTCCGCGGCGTGGACGCTGCGGTTGGTCGCGACGAGCCCCTCCACGGACACGCATGCCGAGGCGGCAAGGACCCATGCGCCGGAGGACCTCGCCGAGCGCCTGCGGAACGAACTCCATCGACTTCAACGGGTGTCGGGGTTCCTGGCGGCGGCGGTCTCCCGGCGCGACGGCCTCCCGATCGAGCACACGTTCCCGTCCCCGCGGGAGGCCGCGGCGCTGTGCGCGACGGCCGCCGCGGTCGTCGGCGCCTCCCTGGCGGCGGACGAGGAGCTTCAGGAGGGCGGGTTCAACCACGGCATCGTCCAGTACCGGAACTCCACGCTCGTCCTCGCCGAGGCGGGGCCGGAGGCGATCGTCGCCTGCCTCCTCGAGTCCGCCTCGAACGTCGGCTACGCGCTCCTCTCGATCCGCGAGGCCGCCCGCATCGTGGGCGCGATCATGGAGGAGGTCTGAGGTGAGCCCATGAAGCACCGTTCGGAGCTGTCCGGCGAGGAGAGCGAGGCGGAGTTCCAGACCCTGTCGAAGGACCAGCTCGTCTACGACGCGTCGCGAGGGACGAGCCATTGGCGGGAGAACCCCCATCCGACGATGCTCGTGTGGGCGGGCCGGATCTTCGACTTCCTCCGTGTCCTCGAGGGCGTCGTCGGCTTCCTCCCGGCGCGCCGTCACAGCTACGAGGTCGGGTACCGTTCCGGGTGGGACGGCGCGGAAGTGATCGCCGGCGACGTGCGTGCCTCGGACCGCGGGGACGGGGCCGTGCCTCTGCTCCTCGTGGGGAACCGAATCCTCGTCGGCGCGGGGTGGGGGCAAAGCGCGATCGAATACGACACGGACACGCGCGCCGTCGTCTGGGAGTTCCCGCGGGGGACGGCGATCGCCCAAGCGGCCGTGGCCGACGGGACGCGCGAGCACCCTGCCTGTCCGTTCATGGCGGGCTTCGTCGCGGGGTGGACGAACCGCTCCCTCGGCGTGGAGGTCGAGTTCCAGGAGGTCGAGTGCGTCGCGCGGGGCCACACCCGATGTCGGTTCGAGTCCCGGGAGTTCATCCGGTTCAAGGCGTGACGTCGCTCGCGTCTTCGGGTGCCGCCCCGTCCCCGAGCTCGACCCGCGCGTGGAACTGGCCGTTCTGGAAGACGAGGGCGACGAACCGCACGAGGGTCCGGTACCGCACGATCTTCCGCCCGTCCCGTCCCGTCGGCCCCTCCTCCCGCGAGAGCAGGCTCGCGGACTCGAGGGTCTGGATCCTGCGATAGGCCGCAGCGATCGGGATTCCGCACGCCCGGCTCAGCCGGGCCGTGGTCAGCGGCTCCTGAGGGGCGGCCGCGAGGATCTTCGCGGCGTACGCGTCGGAGAGCGTCTCCATCAGGTGGAAGAACCCGCGCCTCGGCTCCAAGCCGTCCAGCTCGCCTCTTCCTGCTCGTGGTCCGTGGGCACGACACCCGTGGACGTTCGCTGCGCCTTCGGCTCCCCCGATCGCGTCGGGAACATCCCCTGCGCCGTGGCTCTAGGGGCGTGGGGGCCTTAAGGTTGTTTTCGGATTTCCGAAACGGTGGAAGGGGTTCAGATCAACACAAGGAGGGCGGCGGAGACCGCGAGGGCAATCCCCATCGTGAGGACCGCCGTGGGCCGGAGGACGCTGATCGTCGCGTTCACGGACGTCGTGAGCCGCGTCGTGTTCTCGTGACCGAAAACGCGGAGCCCGTGCGCGACCCCGCTCCCCGCCACGGACTCCACCGGCCGGAGGTCCGCGAGCGCCTTCTCGACGAGGCCCCGACTCACCGCCACGATCCGCGCACGGTCCGCGCGCATGCCCACCGGGTTGTACCCTCCCATGGTCGCGTTCACGCTGTGGTTGTCCGTCGTGAGGACCTCGGCGTCCTCGACGACCTCCCGGACGGACGCCAGGATCTCGTCGCGGAGCCCGGGGACCATGTTGTTCCCGTCGACGAGCAGGTACGCCGCGCGTTGGCCGTCGGCCTCGACCGCGAGGACCTGGACGCCCTGCGCCCCGAAGCCCTCCTTGGGGTCCCCGAGCGTCCCCTCCGCGAGGCCGACCCTCAGGCTCGCCGCCAATCGGTCGCGCGCCGAGAGGACCGCCCGGTGCGTCGCCTCGATCACCACCAGCGACTCCGCGCTCCCGAACCGGATCGTGCCCTCCGCGAGCTCCGCGGAGTTGTGCGCGTCCAGGAAGAGGCAGTCCCGGGCCCCCGCATCCCTTGCAGCTCGGATCGCGGCGTGCCCCGTGGCGGTGTCGATGTCGTCCGTGGGGTTCGGCGCCAGGCTCGCGGTCACGAGCGCGACGTCCCCGAAGAACTGCGCGGTCGCGCCGGCCTTCCCCGAGGTC
>Ga0209751_10002414_pt1 | contig 18686 bp, 33 predicted proteins | sample RifCSP13_1_FD_184019 | JGI IMG/M metagenome (GOLD analysis project Ga0209751, IMG submission 184019) | Soil microbial communities from Rifle, Colorado - Rifle CSP2_sed 13_1 (SPAdes) (version 2) | ecosystem: Environmental > Terrestrial > Deep subsurface > Rock core/Sediment | place: Rifle... | reverse complement strand
GAATGGAATGGCGCAACACCACAGACCGTTTTCGCTTCATCATATTCAACAGCGCGGGCGGGGCAACTGGCATTGCGGCGGACAACCTCGGCGTACCATCCACCGCGACTTGGTATTACGTGATCGTGTGGCACGACGCGACCGCGAACACAATCAATATCCAGGTCAACAATGGAACGGCGAACAGCACAGCAGAACTCATAGCCATTGTCGATTCGACGGCTTCTTTCAGAATTGGCGCATTGTCCACCGGCACTGTAGGCAACTTCTGGAATGGCCGCAATGACGAATTATTGTTCTGCAAGTCGGTCCTAACGGCTGCTCAGAAAACGGCGCTTTACAATAGCGGAAATGGATGCACGTATTCGCCATAGCGAAATGCGAAATGCGAAATGCGAATTGGGGTGGTCCTTGCCGTTGCCTTACTACTCATAGTTCTTTCAAGGTCTAGCCGCGAACCGGAGCGTGTGGCGCGGGTCTACGAATGGAAGATATACCTGACGGCTATTGTGGTGCAGCCCATCGCCAAGCGCGGTGTGGCGATGACAAGCGACGACTGCGCGGACGCTACCGCACTGGGGGCGAGCTGGCTTTACAACTGGAACCCAGACCCGCCGGCGTGCGAAGGTGTCGAAAGTATCGCGATGTCATGGCGTGGCAACCCAGTGCCATTGGGCGGCAATGCGCCGTGGTTACTCGGGGCGAATGAGCCGGACTTACCGGAACAAGGCAACCTGACCCCATTGGAGGCCGCACATCAGTGGACGTGGTTCGAGGAAACCAAGGCATCTCTGGTATCGCCATCGCCTACTAACATTCAATGGTTAGTAGACTGGCGAAACGAATTCATTGCGCTGAATGGCCGCCCGCCGAAAGTGCACGCACTTGCGGCGCATTGCTACGACTTCAAGGCCATTGACTGCCAAGCCAAGATATTTCAATTCGCGCAGCTGGCCGCCGAGTGGAATGTCAATGCGCTGTGGGTCACAGAGTTCAACTTATGGCCGTGCTATCAGTCAATGGCGGAGTGGGAAAGCGAGCTCAGGACACTCGTCGAATGGATGGAAATACAGCCGATCATCAAGCGTTATGCAGTCTTTGCCTCGCGCATCCCCGCGGGCGTGCCGTGGTCGTTTCGACCAGAGGAATGCAACGCGCCGATGTTCGACGGGGAAGGCGGTATGACATCTTTCGGAAAGGCTTACTTCGGGAGGTAGAATGACAACCCGAGCAGACTTGCGACAACGAATTGGAAGCGGCGCCTTCTTGGGTGACACGCTGGTATCGACCGCGACGGGCGGCACATCGACCACGCTGGTAGACACAAAGCAGGCGCAAGACGCCGACGTGTGGAATGGCAGCGAACTGGTACACAAGCCTGGCGCGTCGGGCTATGAGGTTCGGCGCGTCACTGACTTTGCCTCGGGCGGCACATTCACGGCGGACCGCGCGTTCACGGCGACGCCGGTCAACGCCGATAACTACGAAGTCCACCGCGTGTTCAGCCCAGGCCGCAAGAACGACGCGATCAACGAAGCCATTCGCATTTCAGGCAAGCGGTTCGCACGTCGCACGCAGGACACTTCCCTGACCACGGCGGCCAATAAGTATGGCTATAACATCACATCGCTATCCCCGGCGGTTGATCGCGACTGGGGGCTGATCAAGGTTGAGTACGACACCGGCCTGTCCGGGACCAACGTTCCATACCAAGAAGTGGACAACGACTACTGGGAAGTGGTAGACGACAACGCGACCTTGATGCTGCAATTCAGCGGCATCGTATTCGACACCAACACGCGCACTTTGCGCCTAACCTACCTGGTGCGACCGTCAGTATTCTCGAACGACACCGGCGCGCTAGACCCCCGGCTCCCCAACTTCGAGAACTTCATTTGCACGTATGCGACAGGAACATTGGCGCGCGCGCGCTGGATCGCGGAAGGTGGGGAGCCGGGCAGTGGTTGGCACCAAGTCTACCAGAGGATGCAGCGTGAGCTGGACAGCCTCGACACCGACCGCCCGCGCCGCAAGGCCAGTTCGGTCAAATTGCCGGTCTATGGCGAGGACAGAAGCTATGTCGAACCGGCGGTAGGTCGCATAAGGATTCCGTAAAATGCCAGTCACACCACAGGCCAAAATATCCCATCACGTTGTCATGCGGTACAACACGCCGGGTTCGCCTCTCTACCAAGGCTTGATCATACCGGAGAACCCGGACGGGTCACTGCCCTATGCGGTCGAAGCCTACAACCAGTTCGCACCGCAACTCCGGCAAGGCGATGCGACTGACAGCGACCGCGCGCTCTTGTCCGCGTGGGAGATATTCAAGTCGCAGAACGGCGGCATGGGCAAGGTGTTCGAGGAAGCCGTCGAGATGAACACTTACTTCTATGCGAGTGGCACCCCGGCGCTTTACACGGCGCAGGAAGGACACGTATTGCCGCCGCCAGCGGTTGTCACGGTAGACACCGCGCGCAAGGACATCAAGCAATTCCTGTTCTGCGCGTTCTCGGGTGGGTCGAAATTCATGGCCTTGTCGAACGCGGCGGCAGGCATAGTCTATAGCTTTGATTCCACGGGCGTAACACTCACCGCTGTTGAGACGCTGACCGCAGCCGGTAAGCACATGGTATTCGACGGCACCACGCTGTTCGTAACGCAGGGGTCTAGCAACGCGGTCCGCAAGACGACGGACGGCACCACGTTCAGCAACCACACCTTCAACGCAGACTACGTGGCGGTGCGCGAGAACGGCGTATTGGCTTACGTGGGTACATCGGGCGGAAACTGCGTGCTAACTCCGGGCGGCACGGACACCACCATCAACATTGGAACATCGGCGCCGACAAACCTGATCTCATTTGCGGGCGCATTGTGGATCGGCAAGCCCGAAGGACTATGGCGCTGGGCAGCGGGGCATACTGGCGACTCGCCCTTCTTCGCGGCGCTGGAATTCTACAGCACGGACAACTGCAAGTTCATGGCGGTGCACAACAACCTGCTTTACTTTAACATTGGCAACCGGCTATTCTATACCAATGGGCAGACTGGCGTTTTTGGCCGCATCGAACCGAAGGAAATAAATGGCTATGAAACCATCGACGCCCTGACTGCCACAGCCGGGCCACTATTGATCGCCGCGCACACACGGCCGGGCACCACGTCGAGCCAAGAACAGCAAAGCCAACTCCTGTACATGGAGAGCGTGAACAACAGCGGCCTGAACCCCCTGATGGCGGCGGCGGTCGGCGCGGTGTCGTCGGCGAAGTCGCCTGGAGCTGCCAGCAGTGTTACGTGGACAGCTGGTGATACTGCATGGATCAACCCATCGAACGCAATAACGAGCGATAATTCCTATGCAACAGTGACAGGGGATGGTGTAAACGTAGCGGAACTTCTATACCTGAGTACCCTTGGATTTGCTGTGCCGACTGGTGCGACAATTACCGGTATAGTCGCAAGGGTTGAGGCCAAGCACAGCGTTGGCGGTTCGTCTAATGCCCTGCATTGTGCAGTCACTAAGACAGGGATTGGGGCGGATCCGTCAGGGTTTACGTTGAGAACTATCACCCCGACCACATCGGATGCTGTCTATATACTTGGCACAACAACTGACTTGTGGGGACAAACTCTTTCCGTTGCCGATGTTAACGCAAGCACATTTGGTCTGTTCTTTTATGTTGTGGCTGCCGGAATGGGCTCTGGGGAGGTCACGTCAATTGACGATGTGGTGGTGACTGTCTACTATAACATCGGCGGCAACACGTACGCGGCGGTCGGCGCAACAACCCTATTCGACACGAATGGAGTGCGCGTCTACTTTTGCGAGAGTGACAGCACGAACGGGAACGGCGTGCGCTATCTGAATATGTCGCCCCGCTTTCGCCCTCTCACCTACGATATACGGTCGGCGGCCAACCAGTACAACGTCATAACCGAGTTCACCGCGTCCCTGCCGGTAGTCCACAAGTGGGGCTTTGACGTGGTGATGGCGGTGCGCAACACGTCATCTACCACCTTCGCTATGGTGGAGTACTCGACTAACCAGGGCGGGACGTGGACAAAGCTGCAAGACAGCGCGGGTGCTGACATCTCGTCGATGACCCTGTCGTCCGAGTACGTCGGCGGCTATTTCCCGAACAACGTGACCTGGACGCGGCTGATGCTGCGCTATTACATATGGACGACCGACCCATCATCCTCGGCGGAGATCATTCGCCTGACCGCGCGCGGCCTGGTAATGACCGACGACCTATACAAATTCTCGTTCCCGGTGGATTGCGGCCAGATGGTCAGCGGTTTCACAACCGACTTTAACGGGCAGAACGCGGAGAACGGCGACGTGATCATGACGAACCTACGCACTATGGCGGGACAGAAATATCCTGTTGACCTGCAAGACATTCGCGGGAACTGGCATCGCGTGGTATTCCAGCCGCCTAGCCCCATTGAAACGATCACGGAGTATCACGTCAACCAACTGACCGGCGACGTATCGTTTGCCGCGCGCGCGCTGATCAACCTCATCGAAATCATTCCTCTGTCTGGTGCGACGGGAACACTGCCAACCTGGGCGGTGAATCAGTAGTGAAATGCGAAGTGCGAATGGCGAAGTGCGAATTAGGAAATGGCGAAGATAAAGTCTGGGACGGATTGGTTCGTCGGTCGAACGCAGGCGGTCAAGAAACCGGCCAGGTCCTCGTCTCGACGCGGGCGGCTGCGGGCGTTTTCGGCTGCCGGCTTTGGCGGGATACGCCCCACCCTGCGCACGCGCGGGCTTAAGCGCGCGACCTGGGGAAACAACTTACTTAGCGAACTGGCTAAAGACAGCGAATGGGGCGGCAACAACTTCGAACGGGCCGCGGACGGCGCGGCGCATCGGCGGGGCCATGCCTTCAGCGCGGCCCAGGTGCGCTACCGTACGCCGTCGACCGGCGGAGGCTATACCCAGGTGGACCGTCAGGTCAACACCCCGTTCCAACTGGTGTACCTGGACGGCATCCAGCATCGCATGAGACCGGACGCACGGGCAAAAGACTTTTTGCAGGACATCGATCTTGAGTACCGATACAAGGCGAAGGTAGTTCGTATCACCGACGCGGAGTTCAACCAAGACCCGATCAATGTGATCGATCGCCGTGTGAACTGGATCGGCGCGGTATCGTTCTATGGCCGTGGGCGCAGGTCCGGTCTGCTAACCCTGCCTCAATTTGCGACCGCGCTGGGTTATGATTGGGGACAGGTCTACGAACAATACATTAGGCCGAATCGATATTCTCCCGAGTGGTCTGGCGTCTACCGGCAGTATGCCAATGCCAGAATGGAATTTGGGGAGTGGGTCGATCTGTATAAGCACTTTGCCTATTCTTATAGGAATGACGAATAGACATGGCTGATGATGAACTTTTCCAGAACGTAGAGCGCGACGACCCGCATGGCGGCGGCGGCGACGAACCGGCTGGCAAGTATTCCAATAACGATGATCTATCAACCGGCGGTGGCGGCGGGGGTGGCGGCGGCGGCGGAATCATCCAGCAGATCGTCACGAACATCTTGCCGCACCTGCACGCGGACCCCAGTTCGGGTGGTTCGCAATTGCGTCCGTCGGAGTTCATCGCGCCGTATGTCACTGCGCCAGCGCAGACCGTCGAATCCTCGGTAGTATGGGACAGCGACGGCGACTTTCTGACGGTTGGCGATGGTTCTGGCCGTAAGACCCTGACGACGACAGCCAACAAACTATCTGACTTTGCGGCGACGACCAGCGCTGAACTAGCCGGGGTCATTAGCAACGAAACCGGGTCCGGCTTACTGGTCTTTGGCACATCGCCCGCGTTGACCACGCCGACGATGACTACGCCGACCATCGATACGAAGAAGGTAACGTTTGCGACTTCGAATCCAGGCTCGCCGGCAACGGGTGATGTTTGCTACCGGACCGATCTAGGTTGGTGGATTTACTACGATGGGACGCGCTGGCTGACGATGCACGAATACAGCATATCTACGTCCGCGACAAATGTTTCTGCCGCTGGCGACCCCATTGCACTGCCGTTTGATGGGCGGTATGCAGCGTATTACACGCGGGCGAACGTTGTAACCTACGTGGCGACGACGAACGACGGCACGAACTACTGGACTGTTGGTATCGAAGGTGTGAACCTTGCCTTTAGCGCGCGCACCACATTGTTCTCGTTCAACACATCTGCGGACACGCTTGCCACGCTGACTCAGCACGCAGACTCTACGGCATCCGCCCCGACGAATAACTTTTGGATCAATGCCAAACTGACCAAGACCAATGCGCCGGGCAATCTAAACGTATATTACAACGTGGCGTATCGCCTGATCGTCACGTAACGGAGAATAATCTGTAATGCCAGACGATAAAGAAACAATGGTTATCCGCGAACAAGAGTTCCAGCGCGGGCAGTTGACGCAGACCATCTACCAGATGGGTAAAGACGTGAGCGATCTGAAAAAGTCGCTGGGCGAATTGAGCGTCAAGATCGACAGCTCATTCGATTCATTCAACGAGCGGCTGATTAAGGTCGAAGGCTTTATCGGCGTGCGCGCGGGTATCGAGAAGTACATCCTAGCGCCGCTGGTGGTCACGGTATTGGCGGGCGCGCTGGCGTTCATCTGGGCGCTGGCTACCGGACGAATGGCTATTATATTCCCATGAGGATCTACTTCGACCTCGCCAGCGACGAATTGCGCGTGACGCTGGAAACCGCCGCGGGCTTACGCGATGAGTTCCTGCACCGGCCGCACGGCTTACCGGGCTTGGCGTGGTGGTTCGCGGTAATGGTAGTCTGGCATGTGGTGGTATTGCCCCTGGCGTGGCTGAGCGCGCTAAAGATTATCTTGTGGGATACCGAGGACCTTCGGCCACATGGCGCTGCGTATACATCCAATGTCCCTTGGGAGCTGAGGTCTGCGCCATCCGGAGAAACTCGCGTTAGCGTGGCGGGTGAAAGATAATGCGCCATCTAATAGAGTTCCTTCGATTATTGCGGGATGAACTGATCTTGTTTTGGGAACAAGCGGGCTATGCCGATGATGCAGGCTACCAGAAATGGCTAGACGAGAATGGCGGCGACATCACCATTGGTGATAGACGTATCAACAACGGTGATAGCATCACCGACGACTATTCATATTGGTCGAAGCGGTGCCCGAGGTGTGGGCGCAACAGCATGCAGGTAGTCCGACCCGGCAAAGTGCAATGCTGGCGGTGCGGATAAGGAGCAGTCATTGGAGATAGCCATACGGCACATTCAGTACAAGTCCAAGACGCAGAAGTATCACCTGTATTTTTTAGGTGACGTGCATTTAGGCTCTGCGGTCTGCGATGAGGACGAACTAGCCCGGTGGATATATCGCATCTACTACGACCATGACGCATTGGTGTTTCTGATGGGCGACTTGTGCGAATACATCACCGTAAAAGATTGGCGATGGCGAGAGAACAACGTGGCGGAGTGGGTGAACCGAGAGGACGTAGGACACAGCGAGATCGAATACGCCAAGCAGAAACTAGCCCCGATTGCGCCAAAGATCGTCGGCGCGATACAGGGCAATCACGAACTGAAACTGGAAACAGAGTTCGATCAGGCGGTACACAGCCGATTGTGCAATGACTTGGGTATCCGAAACCTCGGATACATGGCGTTAGTACGTCTACATTTCAAGCACGACGTAGGCAAGACGGGCTCACACTTTGCCAAGCTAGACCTCATCCTCCACCACGGATGGGGGGGCGGGCGAACGGACGGGGCTGACATCAACAAGCTAGACGACCTACTGCGTGACTATGATTGCGATATCGCTATCGCTGGGCACACGCACAAGTACTGGGCGCCCAAGTCGGTGCAGTACAAGTTGAATCACCAGGATGTGTTCGAGCCGCGCTTGCGCCTGAAGGGGCGTAGTGGCACATTTCTAAAGACAGTTGGTATCGGCAAACAGAACTATGCGGAATTACAGGCAATGCGCCCGCAGTTGACTGGATGCCTGATGGTCAGCTACGACCCCATGACTAGAGACTTTGTGGCGAATGTATAACGAATTGTGAATTGCGAATTAGGAATTGCGAAGTGCGAGTAACCAAGCCGGACCATCCCATCATTCTAGTTGAGTGGATCGACTCCGCATCGACGCACGGATGGGTAAGCGGGCACGAAGATTCGAACGTCGAGGTGGCGCAGACAGTTGGGTTCCTTGTGTTCGAGGACAAGAAAGTCGTCAAGATCGTGCAAACCGTAACGGCGGATGGAATGATCGACGAGTTGATCTGCATACCCAAGTTTGCGATTGTCGCGAGGATGAAGGTAAAGTGGCAGACATAGACGAGAAGGCGCGTAGCATCGGCGTATCGGTGCATAACAATTCGTCGGCGAAGAAGTGGCGCTGCCGGTCGATCACCGCGCAGGATGAAGACGAATCGGGCGGCAAGCACGCCATCATGCTGTACCTGGTCAGGGACGGCCTGCCGGCGTCGAACGTCAAAGTGCAGTTCTGGTGGCCGAAGGGCGAACCGGGCGAACCGAATCACAGCGACGTTTACACCGGTGCGGCGGGCGAGTATGAGTATATCATTTGGGATGGGTTCGACCCTGCGAAAGAGGAAGGCGCGTACTACCTGCTCGTTGCGGACGGAAAACCAACCGACGTACCGCGCGGTTTCGGCCTGCCCTTGAATCGCCATTGGGTGTTCAATGTAGTTATGGAGTGGGTAGACGGAACACAGCCTGCGCCGGTGCCTGCGCCCGTTCCGCCGCCCGATACTGGCACAAGCAACTACGTCACAATCGAACAAGCCATTGTCATTGCCGAGGGCGTGGCGGGCTATCTCAAAGAACTGGTCAAGAAGTGATGAACAAGATCGACTTATTCGCGAGTGAAAAATGGAACGCGGCCATGCTGGTCGGGTGCGTGTTCGTCGTGGTATTGGGGTTCATATGCTGGGTCTCGATACTCGTTGCGCCGGCGGTGCTGATGAACCCAAGACCGACGCCGGCGCGCGTTCCCTTCGCGACGCCTAACGGATACCGGCTGATCGAATTGACCGACGGGGCGGCGCTGACGCGCGCGACCCTATACGTTCCGGGAACAACGAGTGATGCCGAGGACATAGAAACCCTGCGCGCGCTAGTGTTGTGGATACATGCGGGTGGAAAGGATGCGGGAATCGAAATATGCTGGGATGCTGAACAAGATCGCGCCAACTTAGGGGAAACGTATCGGTGCGGCCTGATGCGATACTTTGAGCGCGGCACGATCGCGCCCGACAACGGAAAGAGAGGTGCATTACGGTGAACACGGGGGAACCAGTTGAGCTGCAGACAGCGGACAACTAGAAAGGGAAAGTGACGGAGGTCATTATGGATATTTTAGGTGCCATCGGCGCGGCGGTCAGGTTCTTTGTTGACAACCTACCTGCCATCGAAGTTCTCGCCAAGCGAATCGCGGAGGACGTGGCAGCGGTTTACGTTCTCGCGCTCGCGCTGGCGGCGATACTGGCTCCATACTTTGGCCGAGCGGAGACAGCGAAAGCCAAATTGCTCGGCGTGTTCAAGAAGTAGGCTAGACGCGACACCTGCGACAGTGGCGTGGCGGTGGGGAGAGAACCCACAGCCGGTGCTTGCTACCCCCGGCAAGTGCCGGCTTGTGTCCCACCGTGTGACGGTTCCTCCTTTCCGTCACACGGCGGGCACGTTACGCGTTAGCGAATACTATTTATGTTAATAGACCCCTTGACTACATTCGGGTTTTTGTGTTATACTAATGGCGTGAGTGCAGAAACAAAGTCCCGACACAACCGAAGATCGCATCAAAGCGCAATGGCGCTAGTCTCGCAGCGTCTGCACTCACATGCTCCGCGGTCAGAGGCTGCGCCATTGCGCTTTGCTGTGCAGGGGGCATAATGAAAGACCTACTCACGCGTTCGACCAAGTCATACAAGAACCCCGCGGATAACCCAGTGCGGCGTTTGGCGCATCGGGCCTGGCGCGAGCGAAATGTGGTGCCGTATCGCCGGGCATTGGAATCGCAACTCATGCACGAGATTGACGCAATGGAACACACGAACACAACGCGTTCGCTGATGCGCCTGTTCGACGAGATCATCAAGGCTCACCGGGAACGCGAGCGCGCGGCACAGGCGGTTATCAGGAGCAGGCCGAAGTCTCGCGGCGGGATAGATTCAGCAACGGGCAAGCGGCGCGAGTTGGTTGAAACCGTGTGAAGGGGGGACAGAATGAAATTCGAGATTAAACATCGCAGCAGCGGCGCGGTCCTATATGCCGGCGAAGCGGACGAACTACGACAACTTGTTGTGCAAGCGGTATCAAGCGATGCGAACTTGGTCGGCGCGAACTTGGTCGGCGCGTACTTGGGCGGCGCGAACTTGGTCGTCGCGAACTTGCGCGGCGCGAACTTGCGCGGCGCGGACTTGAGCGGCGCGAACTTGCACGGCGCGAACTTGAGCGGCGCGAACTTGAGCGGCGCGAACTTGCACGGCGCGAACTTGCACGGCGCGAACTTGTTCAGCGCGAACTTGGGCGGCGCGGACTTGCGCGGCGCGAACTTGCGCGGCGCGGACTTGAGCGTCGCGGACTTGCGCGACGCGGACTTGCGCGTCGCGAACTTGCACGGCGCGGACTTGAGCGGCGCGGACTTGCACGGCGCGAACTTGCGCGACGCGGACTTGCACGGCGCGAACTTGCGCGACGCGGACTTGCACGTCGCGCAAGGGATTCTCCCCGAACTCTCAACTCCGCTCTTGATGTTGCTCGATCAACCCGAAGAATCTGATCTGATTGCGTACAAGCTCGTCAAAGGAAATAACGAGGGCATTTTCAATGGCGGGCTTATATATGCTGATGGCGCGACATTAGAGGTAAAGGAAGCCAGCACCAATGTGTCCAATCAGTGTGCGGCAGGCATCAACGTCGCGACTCTGGACTGGTGTCTCAAGAACTGGAAATCTGGATACCGCGTCAAGACAGTCCTGTTTCGCCGTGACGACATTGCCGCAATTCCAACGGCAACAGATGGAAAGTTTCGCTTACATCGCTGCAAGGTGATCGGAGAGAAGGACATATCGGGACTGACCGCGAACTTACAACCGGTGGAAAAGGAATAGGAGGCAGTCTAATGTACCAAAGACTTGTTCTGGTAGGCAACCTGGGGCGCGGCCCCGATATACGTTACACCCCACAGGGAACGGCGGTGTCAACATTTCACCTTGCGACCAGTCGGAAGTATGAAACGTCCGACGGCACGCAGAAAGAGGAAACGATCTGGTTTCGCGTTTCCGTGTGGGGCAAGCAGGCCGAGACAGTCAATCAGTATTTGAGCAGGGGTCGGCAAGTTCTCGTCGAAGGCGCGCTCGTGGGCGACGAGAACGGCAACCCGAAAATATGGACCGGCCAGGACGGCAAGCCGCGTGCCTCGTTCGAGGTACGCGCGGCGACGGTAAGGTTCTTGGGGAAGAAGTCTGATGCCCCAAGTGAAACAAGTTCGGTTGCGGAGAACGCTCCGCAGGAAGGACAAAATGACGACATCCCATTCTAACGACATCGAGTTACTGGTGGATGCGCTCATCAAGGCGCAGTCCGAGATCAAGCCGGTGGCGATGGATGCGACAAATCCATTTCTCAAAACCAGGTATGCCTCGTTGGGTAGTGTGATTGAATCAACCCGCGTCCCCCTTTCGAAGAACGGATTGACCGTTATACAAACGGTCGGCGGTGGCGATGGCGTTGTATCCGTGACGACCCTGCTGGTTCACACCTCGGGTCAGTGGGTATCGGATACTGCCTCACTGCGCCTGAATGATGAGAAGGGCAAGTCGGCGGCGCAAGTAGCTGGCTCCATCGTGACTTACCTGCGACGCTACGGACTGTCCAGCATCGTTGGCGCCTACACTGACGAGGACACAGACGGCGCGCGAACGGAAGCGCCGGCCAAGCCAGCGGCGAAGGTTGTGCCTTACGACTGGTCGAAACGACCGGGCGAATTGGTCAAGCGCGTGGCAGACATTCCATATTTCGAGGGCGACACAAGTCGCGCAATCAACGCGCTGAAGTACTTGCAAGAACACAAGTCAATTAACCCGGGCATGAAAGACGACGAGATATTCGAGATCACCAACAAAGCGGCCGGTGGCTGGGCGGACCAGAAGGCTGCGAAGAAGGGGGAATAATGGCTAACGAAGGGAGTCAGTGATGGAAGAAGCTAAAAGAATGGCGCGCCTGGCGTCCGTTGTCAGTCGCGCATTCCCGGGTAAGACGACCACGACGACGAAGGGGCTGCGCCTAGCGGCGGTGAGTGAGGCGCTTGGGCGCGAGGTCAAGTCATTCAAAGACCTGACCGAAGATGAGATTAAGAACTTGCTGACGCGCTGGGAGAACGCTGAGTTACCATGGACGCCCCATCCGAAAGGGGTGCAGGAGATCAACGATCTGGCGAAATTGTATCAAGAGCGGCACGGCCAGGTGGAGATGGCGCTATGAGACGCACAGTAAAATTCAAAGTGGCGCTATCAGATCGCGGCGCTATCAAGTTCGACAGCGGCGGCGCAGCGGTTATCCGGCTTGAAACGGATGAGCAGCAGATGGCGGACGTGGCGATGCTGTTGGCTGGGTCTGGCAAGGTGATCGATGCTACATTCACCTTCGACGACACGCTGGATACGGATGACGATGGGGGGTAAGCGTGAAAATAAAGCGAGAGATGCTGGCGCGAATGAGTATTGAGGAATTTGCTGAGGAGAACGATCTGACAATGAAAGTTGTAGAGCGAAAACATTATGACCATAAGGGGCAGAGATTCTACGCTGTGTTCGATGGCGCAGAAGTCAAGGGCGACAGTGTATTAATGGGGCTGTATGGCGATGGTGAAACGGAAGAAGAAGCAATCAGGAGCTACGCCCAGGTCATATCTGGCAAGACAATTGTTTTTAACGCAGAGAAAAAATATAGACTGGAGCTCGATGTCCCAATACTGAAGGGGGCTAGATGAAGGCGCGGATGGTGGTACGCGGAAGGGGGCGAAGTGAAAAGGTCGCAGACAGTGCGGGGCATTACATTTCGGTATGATGTCATTGGAGGACACATTGTAATGCTGGAGGAAGAAAAGTTGATGCGCTGGTTCAGGTCACTGCGGAAACTTGGCATCAAAACAGAAGTGGTTTCAAGAACTCCGAAGCCGGGCAGCGCAGCAGCCCTGCGTTCGCCGGGCAAGGCGGTGCGGCGTGGCTAGGCGATACGCCAATGCCAATCGGCGCGATGCCAACGAACCAGAAGTCATTCGCCCAATCGAGGATTCCCGCTTTGGAGTCCTCGTCCAGTTGCACGAGGGCGATGGCGCGGATTGGATGTGGCTTGTAGCGGGGTCGGTTATATTTTTGGAAATCAAGAACCCGGCCTACGCGTGGCATTACACAGACGACGAGATGAATATGATGGCGGTCTGCGAGGCAACCGATGTGGAGTATCGCACGCTGGAAACCGCCGAGGATACCCTGAAATTGCTGAAGGAAGTTAGAAATGAGTAAGGTGAAAACTTTATCCACGCGTGAGATTGAGGCTATCAAGATGTATTCGCGTGTCATGCGGGCATACCCTTCTACCGCCTCTCAAAAAGAGATGTTCGATGCGCTGTATAAGCGTGACGTTGTAGTGGCAACACCGGGTGGTGGATACTGCCTGTCTGCCTTGGGGGTTCGTTTGTTGAGGGAATTCAGAAATGGATAGTTCAGAATTGCAATACGTTCTCAAAGATGAAACCATAGTCACGGCGCGCGCGGTACGCGATGCGCAAGCTGCGCTCAAGCGACAGCGCGACTTGATACGGGATATGCGCTATGCGATCAATATACGGAATATAGTTAGTCAGAGTTATGTCGATAAACTGATTGCCCGCGCCGACAAACTACTTGCGGAAAGTGAGGCTGACGATGGCGAACGTTAGTGCGTCAGAGATGCGACCGATCGGTGAACGCTATGATGGCGTTCGGGTAGGCGATGCGGTAGACGACAGCGGAACGCAGCCGACTACGTCTGGCTTCGACCCGCGGAACCTAATACATGACGACCCGGCGTGCGTCTGCGGCCACACGCTGGCAGAGCATGACGAATACGCGAGATGCCTGGTCGAGCGGTGCAAGTGCCGCGGCTTTCTCCCTGCGCCAGGCGGCGTATGAAACTAGTCCTCGTCCTATCGTGCCGCACGTGCGGAGAGGCCGGGACCGTATCCTGGTCGGACCGCCTCACGGTCGAACAGATGTCTAACAAGATGCGAGAGTGGCACGCGGGTCGGTCGCCGGAGTGCCCGCGGTTCGAGAGTGGGGTGAGGGAAACGCGGAAGGCTGAAGGCGGAAGGAAGAAAGGGCAGAAATGATCTACTTACTTATTGCGGCGGTATTCATTGCGCTGGGCTACGTCTATTACTGTGCGCTGGGTGCTGGCGCGACGACGATCAAAATGGCGTGGGTATGGGCGGTGAACTATCGCGCATACTACTACGCGTGGGTAGGCTACCACAACTACCTGACGCAGCGGGCGCAGTTCAACCGGGCCAAGCGGCACCCGATCAGGCCGCGCACGTGGGAACAATATGCGACGATCAAGCTAAAGTGGCGGGGTGGGTTCTACGTAGAGAACCTGGTCGCGCGGTTGATGGCGGCGCGATGAGACAGCCGCAGCCGCAGCTAACTGTGTTGACTGATGAAGAGTGGGAGCTTGTACGGATGCGGGTCCTCGACCCCGACTGGGACATTTCGCAGAGAAACGACGTTTACGAGCTTCTGAAAAAAATGCTGGAGCAACACCGGTCCGCCCAGCGCGTGCTCGCGAGCCATGAAGGACGCGGGCGAGAGTCACGCTAGGCTTGACATGGAATGGGTTATCGGTTATACTATGGGTGTGGGAAATTGGATACGTGCATACGTTTCGCGTCATATTCAGCAGGCATTTTCACAGTCTGCTTTGACTTGCGCCAGTTTCCCACAAGAACAGGATCAAGTAAAGGCAGGCAAGGCAGACGGTGAAAGCGCCTGTTTCTATTTGGTCGGGTAGCACAGAGACAATTCCACGTCTCTCGTGCTACTGACGAGACGTAGAACATATAGGACTTTAGCGCGTAGACTTACGCAAGAACAGCGGAGCGCACAGTAGCAAACAAAACCTGACCTAGAGAAACCCGTCACGAGCGGGGGACTTGCGGAGTCGCGGACATAGTGACCAGGCGCGCACAAGACTGCAAGTAGGCGAAACGAAGCGAGAACTCACGCACACGCTAGTCGTCGTACCTCCTACTTAATAGGGGGTACTGGCTCACTCGCTCGAATCTTCGCAACGCTAATCGTGTAGCAATAACTGAGGTAAACTGTGTCTATCGACAACCGACTTGCGCTAGAGAGAATTGAGTCAAAGGAATGGTACGCGTCGCTAGTCGAGGACTGCAAGGCGATCATCACAGAGGCGGTATTCACCTCGCGCTGGGCGCTGGTCGAGGGGTATCACGAGTTAGGCAAGCGGGTTGTAACAGACAGTAATTACAAGAAGTGGGAACAAAACAGAGCTGGGGCAGTTTTGCAAGGTCTTGCAAAAGCTGTTGGCGTATCAGATAGAACGCTATACTATGCGGTCCAGTTCTACGAGAAATTTCCGGACCTAGACCAGCTGCGCGAGGTCAAGAACATAACCTGGAACAAGATCGTCACGCTGTACCTGCCAGCGCCGGCGAAAGAGACCCCGGTCCTGCCCGACGGGAAGTATCGCGTCCTGTATGCAGACCCACCTTGGGAATATAATTTCTCTCGTTCGGATTCGCGCGAGATTGAGAATCAATACCCGACCATGACAGTTGACGAGATATGCGCACTGCCCATTGATAAGGTGGCGTCTCCTGAAAGCGTCTTGTTCTTGTGGGCAACCAGTCCTAAATTGCGCGAGGCCATGCAGGTTATTGACGCGTGGCATTTTGATTACAAGACTTGCATGGTATGGGTGAAAGACAAGATTGGAATGGGCTACTATGCGCGGCAGAAGCACGAGCTCTTGCTGATCGGCGCGCGTGGAAACCTTCCGGTGCCAGACCCAGAGCGCCGCCCGGAGTCAGTGATCTTGGCTCCGCGAACGAGGCACAGTGAGAAGCCGGCGGAATTTGCCGAAGCCATTGAAAGAATGTACCCCGGTTTACCGAAAATAGAATTGTTCAGTCGTAATCCAAGAGAAGGGTGGACTTCATGGGGGAATGAATCGAGTGCGCGCGCTTAAGAACGACTTCAAAACAGACTTGGCATACAGCGAATTATCCAGCGAAGAAGAATTTTGGGACGCGGTTTATCGAAAGGCGTTTCCCAGCACGGTCAATCACATGGCTTGCCTGGGCGACACGGAATCACAGCGAATGGGAATTGATCGAGTGATTATTCTAGCGAATGGCCTGACCCTAAAGGTGGATGAGAAGAAAAGGCGGAAAGAATACAAAGACATTTTACTAGAGTTCATTTCAAATGACCAGACGCGCGCGCCGGGTTGGATAGAAAAGAATCTAGCTATCAACTACATTGCCTATGCCTTCATGGAGTCGCGGCGGGTCTATCTTCTGGACTGGCAATTACTCAAACGAACCTGGTTGCGGTTCGGGGAGGAATGGAAGGCGAGGTTTGAGATCATACGAGCAGAGAACAAGAACTACACTACGTTGAGCGTGGCGGTTCCGATTGGCGAGCTGCTGACAAGAATACGTACTGCTGTAATTATCGACGTGTAGGACGAGCGAAGCACGAATGACCGCGAAGCGTGAAAGTGTGGAATGAACGATCTATTACTCGCGTTCCTGTTTAGCGTGGCGCTGTGCGTCGTGACCTATGTCGCGTCGCGCCTGGCGCAACAGCATGAGCGCGACAACCCGGAAAGATGGCTACCCCTACCTCCAAAGCAGAAGGACAAGTCACTCGATTTTACGACGCCCTCCCCGCGTCTCACGCACAAACGGCTGAGCTAGCGGCGGAATACCCGCGCGCGTTCGGGCGTGCGATACCGGGCTTTGTGTTCGTGGTGACGCTTGGCATCGGTAGCTTGACCCTGTTGAACTGGGTCATACTCACCTACTCTACATTCCTATTCCTGGGAACGGTAGGTGCGTGCGGATCGGCGCTGGCTATCGCGGTCGCGTTCTTCATCTACACACGGCGTGCGTTCTGGACGTTGGAACAAGAGCGACTGGAAATGAACAGCCTGGCTGTGATACGCCTTGATGAGGCTGAGGCCAGGTACCAGATGTTAAGGCGGCCCGCGCTGACAGCGGGTGATGATGGTGGAGCTGGGCGAGACCTGACCGCAGATGAGTTTGTCGAGGTCATGGACGTATTCGAGCGGCGGGCGCGTGCGTTGGGGGACAAGGGGCACACGCGGTCCAACTGGATACAGGCGGATGGGGCGCCGCGCAACTTCGTCATCCAGCTAGCGAGTAGGGACGTGGAGGTCAACCGCCCCATGTACGAGCGCATTGTCAAGGCCATTGACATACGGGGCCGGCGCAAGGGGCGAGCGGGGGATGCGCCGGGCAGCCCTGCCCTACCCGTCGAGGAATAGGGCTAGAAGGGACTTGGCAAGCGTGCGCCTACCAGGCGTACCAAGTTACCAGGAAATAAAGGGGGAACTGTGACACCAAGACCGAGGTCAGGTAATACGTTTCGCAAGTCCGACGATTGGTATGAGATCGTGCAGACCATCAAGCGGCGGAGCTCGGAAGCGGAAGGCAGAAGGCAGAAGGCAGAGAACCGGCGCGGCTGGTTTGTGCTTGCGGCATTGCTTACTATGGCCGCGGTTGGCACGCTGGTAGTCACCCTGTTGATTGAGGGGGGCATACCGTGAGCAGAAACGACGCGATCAAGCTAGTGGTCTACACCTTCATTGTGTGCGTATTGACCGCGCTCGTGTGGTACGCGCTGTTGGGTCAGCGGTAGCAGCCAGGCTACGCCAGGCAGTAGTCCATGACCGCGTCGTTTTGCTGGAACGATGAAGTCGAGCGCCAGCTTGACCACGACTGGGCATTCATGTTGGCGGCGCAGGTGATCGCGCTATCCATCCAAGATGCGTTCTCGGACACGCACCGGCGGGACGCGCTACGATTCATGCGGCATCACCCGGTATTCCGCGCCGCGGTCAACGTGATCGGCGACGGAATTCAGAGTAACCCAAGTCACATGGACTTTGTAACATTGGTCTTGCGGACACGCCATCCAGACCGGCGTAAGAGCATGGTGTTCAGAATATCGAACACCATGCGGGGCTGGGACATATCGGGAAGCGCGAAGGCGGCTAGACCTAGCAGACGAAATGGGGTATAATGGTGGCGAGTTGCGAAACGCGAATTGCGAATTGCGAAATTCGGAAATAAAAAGGGGGAAACCTGACTTAAGATCGGGTCTCCCCCTGTTTCGTAGGGGGTGTTAGTTGGCTGACTTCAGAACTTCGGCGCTTGGTATCCATGCCCCGAATGGGGTGAGGGCTTGCTTGTTCCTGGCTAACAGGGTCTCGATGTACTCTCTGCGGTAGAACTTGCGGTTCCCATAGCCGGCCAGCGCGACCGGCTCGTCGATCTTGTTCAACTTGCGCCACTTGGCAAGCGCCTGCACACTGATGCCGAGCAGAGCGGCGGCC